>Ga0325411_1000412_pt1 | contig 44776 bp, 22 predicted proteins | sample PopdelMetagenome_13_FD_206181 | JGI IMG/M metagenome (GOLD analysis project Ga0325411, IMG submission 206181) | Populus deltoides microbial communities from Bellville, Georgia, United States - Xylem-PdIQD-R4 | ecosystem: Host-associated > Plants > Phyllosphere > Stem > Wood/Secondary xylem...
TTTGGTTTGAACCTTTTCTTTTACTCTCTTTTACCTCACCTTTACCTTAGCCCCATTACAACCAGAAAATAAGACCTTTTGATTCATGCATTGTTTGTAATATGTTATTAATGGAGATGAGATTGAAAAGTAAGCTTATGGTAGAACATATTCATTGATTGAATTTGAGAGATTTAAACACATAAGCCCTAAACACGTGAGTGTTGGAGTGTATATCAATGAGAGGACCTATCACTTTGCTATGGCATAGATTTCATTTAAATCTCGATGATTAATTGAATTTTGAAGTTTGCATGTAAATAAATTCATGAAAATTTATACTCTTTATCATTCTTAATTGTGTTCTTGTTTATAATGCATATATTCTTGGATATTGATGGGAGATTAGAAGATTAGTCATAGTGATTTCATTTAATTTAACTTCAATTTGATTTTATCTATCCTTTCTCGAGGACGAGCAAAAGCTAAGTGTGGAGGTATTTGATGCAACCATATTATTCAATAGTTTCACCCATATTTAACTAGTGTTTTGCTTATGTTTTATATAAAATGCCTTGATATTTTTTATTTTATGTTTTGAAGGCACTTTTGGATGAAAGATGCAAAAAGGAGTTTGGAGATAATTGACAGATTTGACCTTCAGTCAATGTTTTGTGCAGAGCGTGAGCTCTAAGGCAAGATTCCAGTGGCATTAAAAAGCTAACATCCATAACTTTCTGGACATCTAAGGCAAGAAAATAAAATAAGGAAGAGCATGGAAATCGCAGCCTTCAAAGTCAAATCTCGCAATCTGCCAGTGTTGACCTTTGGCCATTCCAACTTGAAAGTCAAATCGCAGACTTTCGGGTCGAACCAAGGGCTGTGATTTTGCACTAGAAGAGACAAAGTGTTCCTCTTCCACCACCTATAAATAGATTTTATCTTCATGCTCAGGAGGTGGAGAAATTTCGATCCAAAGACAGCAAAAAAACAACCTCCCTAACCCGATTTCTACTGCAAGTAGAACCTCTCTATTTCTCTCTCCACCACGGCCTCCTGCCACAACCACTACCACCACTGGTCTGTCCACCTCCATATCCACTAGCCCAGATCTTCATAGGAGGCGGATCAGCCACCACGACTGTCACCATCGTCAGCCTTTGCAGATTTCTTCTCTTTTCTTCCTCTTCTTGCAGCAACCACCGTCACCACCAACCACTGTCAGCTCAGCTACCAGAGCGCTTTCATTCTAGGTAATTCTCGTCCTTTCATCTTTGTTGTCCCGTTTCATTCCCTTGCATACAGAACGAGCACTGTGCACGTTTCTGCAATGCAAGGCAAAATAATTACCTGATTACTGTGCATGAGCACAGTAATTGGATAATTACATTTGGCTAGTTACTGTGCCATGCATAGTAACCAGCCCGGGTTGAATCATGGTTATTGTGCATGGCACAGTAACCAGTTCGGGTTGGATCATCAGCCCAGTCCACGTGGCTGGGCTGAGTCCAACCAAATATAAGGTAGTTTGTGTTTTAATTAATAATTCTCCTAGTCTAGGAAGGAAACTAAATTGACAAGTATAAAAGAGGGAGATTTTCTTCATTAATTGTCCATGCAAAATAAGGAAACCAAGCACAAGGCAAGAAGACTTTGCAATTAATTTATATTAGATTTCCTAGTCTATTTAGAACTTCTTAGGGGTGACAAATCTGATTCTAGCATATCTAGGATATTAATATCGGATTTTTATTATTTTCTTCTTAGTCTTTAGTTTATTATTACTTATTTGAGTCAATTGTAAGCGGACCTCATATAAGTCCACATAAAGGGATCCATTAGGATTTATTTTAGTCTAGAGTCAGTATAAATAAAGTTATAACCAAACATGTAGGGGCTATGAATTTCTCAAATTAATAAACATCTCTTGCCACAACTTTGTGTGTCTAAAGAACTGAAACAACTTATCAAAGACAACAGATTTCGTGGTGTTATCCTTATACTTCTTATTCGTGAATTAATATTCATTGGGTGGGGGTTTCCGTTACTAATAGTGATGGTACCTATGTACAAGTTATCTTTGTGTCACACTCTGATCAAACTTGATTTACTTGGCTTTTCAAGAATTTGATGTCTTTGCGCGACCACATGGTCATGAGGTTCAAATCATTTGGTATCTAAGCTTGGTTTCATTAATCAGGTTATATCCTTCTGAAATTTTCATTTCTTGTTAATTCCGCCAAAAAAAAAACATTTCCTTAGTGTCCAATTTCTTCTTCTCCTGAATTTGCAGCATATTGTAAAAAGAAAAAGAAAAAATATCGTTCAAAAAATAGTTATTTGCTTCTGCCGCAAAAAACTAAACAAAGGAAAATTAGATCAAATCAACTCGGAATTAGCTCAAATTTGATACTCTGATTACTAGGGTCCTAATGTAGCAAAGAGAGAATATTTTCCATACAAGATGTCACATCAACAATAAGGTATGTAGTACGATTATAAATGAAGTTATGCTAATGTAGCTCTTTTCGTACTATAAAACATCATAAGTCATATAAGTTGTAGTGGTTGAATAAGTGTAAGGAAGTGAAGGTGAATAAATAAGTTTTGGTCTTATTTTTTTTGTTGGGAGGTATATTGATGAGGTTTTGTGTGATATCGTTTCTATGCATGCTGAACATTTACTATTTGATAGATCCTAGCACTTTGATAGGAAGATTATTCACAATAAGTTTAAGAATAGATATTCATTTGTAAAAGATGGAATGTCAATCATCCTTGTATCGTTAAACCTAAGATAAACGTATATAGAACAATTGAAATTAAAAAAAATTAGTAAGGTCAAAAGGAGTGAAAATAGAGATTTGGCTGAATGGATTGAAAAACAACACTTGGTTAAGAATAGTGAGAGGATAGGAAAAGAATAAGTGACTGAGAGGAGTGGGGAAAAAAAGTAGTAGTAGTGAGATGAGAGAAAAGAAAGGGGACATGATACTGTTCAGTCTTGTGATATGATCCAAGTAAGGTCAGATTTAGATTTTGGAGAAAAAATTTCTATAATCCAGTTTTACGCTATTGAGCATAACTCCAAATCCAACCATTGGATCAAGCTGAAACTTTACCAGAAGATTGAGATCTAATCCCGTAAAGCTGAAATATGTCTAATAGGAGTGTGACACAATGGAGACTTGTCCCAAGGCACTAACACTATTGGAATGAAGTAGAATGATGCCACAAAGCCAATTAATCTTTGATAATTCAAATTTAGTTCGTTCAAGAACAAAAAAATGTAAGAATCATTCTTACACGTTAAAACAGAAAAATTCATAAGTAATATTCATCAATGGCTCCTGAAATTTTGGTTACATGAGTTTAAATAGTTCTTGAAAAATAAACCCTAATGGACCCCTTATGTGGACTTATATGAGGTCCACTTAAAATTGACCAAAAACCCTAAACTAAAAAGCTCATAACATGATCCAAACAAGCCTTGGATCCTAGCTCAAAATAAAGTTTTAATTAAGCCCAAACATGAAAGAAAATAATAAAAATAACTAATATGTCATTAAATAGCATAAACCCTTCTTTCCTTGTGTAGCTAGGATGAATAAGGAATCCTAATAAGAAAAGGATTTTAGAACATTAATGAATCGTAGTCACTTTTGAAAATTATGTTTTAGCTCATTAAAGATTCTTATGGAACTAGAAAATTTTCAAAATAAGCTGCCACATCCTTTTAGAAAAAAGATCCTTGTCAAATAAAAAGTCCATAGGTCAAAAGGAAATAAATAACAAAATTTTGTACAGCTTGTTTTGACCTATATCACAAGTTATTTCTGAACATTGATTCATCTAAAAAATTTACCCCAACATAGACAAATACCTCTAGAATCTTCTGGTAAAGTTTTGCTCAATAGTATAAAATTGAACGGTAGAAAATTTTACGCCAAAATCCGAATCTGACCTTACTTGGGTCGTATCACAAGGCTGAATCGTATCAGGATATGTTAAGAATCAACAAGCATCACTTAAGGATCCATTAGAGGTGTTGATTGAGTTAATTACGAGGTTAAAAGCCAAGAAGATTAAAAAGATATGCAATGGGTTTATTCAAGATTTTTGGGCCAAGTCAAGCTTTCAAAATTTTAAAAACAGATGAAACATTTTTTCGAATTTACCTAGGGTGATGAATCATATTTTTATCATTTAAGCACCTTCATGTAATTCATGTTAAACCTAATGACTTCCCTTTCGACACTGCGATTAAGATAACATGTAACAAAATCAAAGCATAACACTCTCTATATAAGATAACTTAATGATCTCAAGTCAAAGGAACACTTACATAATCATCATGTGAGCCTTTCCATAGATATAATTAATCTCTCCATATGAAATTCTCATGCGGGTCAGTTCAATGTACATGTCTTATGATAAGCACCAACATATTAGTTCTAAGTATCCCTTATACCTCAACTTATGAGAATAACTACTTTTTTTTTTATAAAAGAAAGAACATAATATGTATTAATCTCTATGAATCTAATAAATATCCAGTATTTAAAAAAGCATCGACTAGGAACATTTTAGGAACAATGCTTTGATTCAATAGGAATCCCATAATTGTAGCAACTTTATAATTTTTTTTTCCAAAATATTTTTATCTCATGAATTTTATCTCTACTCTATATTCATAAATCAAATATTAGATTCATTAATCTAATATTATATGAATAATAAAGATAAATTAAGCCTTTATTAATAATAAATATGTATTTACATGAATATAATAATCTCACATGTATCCAACAAGTTGGCTATTAGACATATTAAACTAACCCTTGTTAAAAGACTCCCTCATATGGATACGGTTCAGCCTTGTGATATGACCCAAGCAAGGTCAGATTTGGATTTTAGTGTAAAATACGCAACAATCCAGGTTTACGACAACAGTCATAATTCTTAATTCAATTGTTGGATCTGGCTACAATTTTACATGAACTCTCCAAACATGTCTTCCTACCTTGGGTTAATATTTGTTGGATTCTTATGGAACTAGAAAATTTTCAAAATAAGCTGCCACATCCTTTTAGAAAAAAGATCCTTGTCAAATAAAAAGTCCATAGGTCAAAAGGAAATAAATAACAAAATTTTGTACAGCTTGTTTTGACCTATATCACAAGTTATTTCTGAACATTGATTCATCTAAAAAATTTACCCCAACATAGACAAATACCTCTAGAATCTTCTGGTAAAGTTTTGCTCAATAGTATAAAATTGAACGGTAGAAAATTTTACGCCAAAATCCGAATCTGACCTTACTTGGGTCGTATCACAAGGCTGAATCGTATCAGGATATGTTAAGAATCAACAAGCATCACTTAAGGATCCATTAGAGGTGTTGATTGAGTTAATTACGAGGTTAAAAGCCAAGAAGATTAAAAAGATATGCAATGGGTTTATTCAAGATTTTTGGGCCAAGTCAAGCTTTCAAAATTTTAAAAACAGATGAAACATTTTTTCGAATTTACCTAGGGTGATGAATCATATTTTTATCATTTAAGCACCTTCATGTAATTCATGTTAAACCTAATGACTTCCCTTTCGACACTGCGATTAAGATAACATGTAACAAAATCAAAGCATAACACTCTCTATATAAGATAACTTAATGATCTCAAGTCAAAGGAACACTTACATAATCATCATGTGAGCCTTTCCATAGATATAATTAATCTCTCCATATGAAATTCTCATGCGGGTCAGTTCAATGTACATGTCTTATGATAAGCACCAACATATTAGTTCTAAGTATCCCTTATACCTCAACTTATGAGAATAACTACTTTTTTTTTTATAAAAGAAAGAACATAATATGTATTAATCTCTATGAATCTAATAAATATCCAGTATTTAAAAAAGCATCGACTAGGAACATTTTAGGAACAATGCTTTGATTCAATAGGAATCCCATAATTGTAGCAACTTTATAATTTTTTTTTCCAAAATATTTTTATCTCATGAATTTTATCTCTACTCTATATTCATAAATCAAATATTAGATTCATTAATCTAATATTATATGAATAATAAAGATAAATTAAGCCTTTATTAATAATAAATATGTATTTACATGAATATAATAATCTCACATGTATCCAACAAGTTGGCTATTAGACATATTAAACTAACCCTTGTTAAAAGACTCCCTCATATGGATACGGTTCAGCCTTGTGATATGACCCAAGCAAGGTCAGATTTGGATTTTAGTGTAAAATACGCAACAATCCAGGTTTACGACAACAGTCATAATTCTTAATTCAATTGTTGGATCTGGCTACAATTTTACATGAACTCTCCAAACATGTCTTCCTACCTTGGGTTAATATTTCAAGTCAATCGGAGTTTAGGAAAGCATGGAAATACAGGTCAATAGAGGCTATATGAATTTTGTTTTTTACTTCCTTTTAACTTGTGGACTTTCTATTTGTGGTTAGGATTCTTTTCCTACAAGGATGTGGCAGCTGGTTTTGAGAATTTTCTAGTTGCACAAGGATCTTTAATGAGCTGTAATATAATCTCCAAGTGTGGCAATGATTCATTAATGTTTCAAAATCCTTTTCATATAAAGATTCCTTATTCATCCTAACTACACAAGGAAAGAAGGGCTAGTGGTATTTAATGACAAATTAGTTATTATCATTATTTTCTTTCATGTTTGAGCTTAATCAAAAATTTTTTTTGAGCTAGGATCCAAGGCTTGTTTGAATTATGTTATGAGCTTTTTCAGTTTAGGGTTTTGGGTAAGTTTTTGAGTGGATCTCATATAAGTCCACATAAGGGGTCCATTAGGGTTAATTTTTCAAGAACTATTTAAGCTCATGTAACTTAAATTTAGGCAGCTTGAACGAATATTACTTATGAATTTTTCAGTTTTAACGTGTGAGAGTGATTCTTGCATTCTTTAGTTCTTGAACGAACTGAATCTGACTTATCAAAGATTAATTGGCTTCATGGCGTCATTCTACTCATTCCAATAGTATTGGTGTCTTGGGGTAGGTTTCCATTGTGTCACACTTTTATCAGACCTATTTCAGCTTTCCGGGATTAGATCTCAATCTTGATTGTGGGTTGCATGACCACGTGATCACGAGGTTCGCATCACTGACCAGATTACCCACAAAAAAACATTAGGTCAAACCCATCATCCATAAGAATTTCAATCTGACCGAATGCATTTCTAGGCAAACACCCATCATGAAAAACCCAAGGCTAAACCATATATTGAATTATATCAACAACCAATCTCAAACACATAACTAAATGCTTACTATAAGAAACCCATGGCTGAACCTAAATAATATCAGTATGTCTACCATGTTAAATCATGTTTGCTCTCTTTATAATAGTCATTGATCATTTGAATGAGATTTGAAACCGTTTTGAAATCTCATTTCTCATTGGACAAGAATTTTTCAGTCAATACTATTTTATAATAGATGAAACATTTTTTTAATTCACCTAGCATGATAAATCCTCTATTGTTAACTCAAGTGCCTTCATATAGTTCATGCTACACCTAATGTCTGCCCTTTTATTACCTCAATTAAGATAATATATAATAGAATCAAAACATAATACTCTCTATATAAGATGACTTAATGATTTCACGTTTAAGGATCACTTATAAAACTATCATGTGAGCCTTTCCATAGACATAAGTGATCTCTCCATATGAAATTCTCATGTAGGTCAGTTCAGTGTGCATGTCTTTTGACAAGCATCTACATATTAGTTCTAGGTATCCCTTAAAGCTCAGCTTATGAGAACGATTACTTCCTTTCATAATGGAAAGAACATAATATGTCTTGTATTTAAGAGAGCATCAACCAAAAACTTTTTAGGAACAATGCTTTTATGCAATAGGAATCTCATACTTATAACAACTTTATAATTTTCTTTGCAAAACATTTTTGTCCCATGGACTTTATCTTTACTTTAGATTCATTAATCTAATATTATATGAATAATAAATATGTATTTACATGAATATAATAATGTCATGTGTAACCAACCGATTGGTTATAGGACATATTAAACTAACATATGACACGATGAAAACTTGTCCCAAAGCACTAACACTATTGAAATAAAGTCGAGTAACACCTCAAAGCCACTAAATCTTTGATAGGTCAGATTTAGTTTGTTCAAGAGCCAAAGAGTGCAAGAATCTCTCACACATGTTAAACTCAAAAGTTCAGAAGTATTATTTATCAAAGTTTTGAAATTTAGGCTTTACATATGTTTAAATAGTTCCGAGAAATTAACCCTAATGGATCTACCATTATGCATTGAATTGATCCACTTACAAAAACTGACCCAAAACCTTTACTAGAAAGCCTAAACCCTAATCCAAACAAGCCTTAGATCTTAACTGAAAACCAAAGTATTAATTGAGCTCAAACATAAAAATAATAATGAAAACAACAAGTCTGGACAGTAGCTTGTTGATGCCGCATATAATAGAAATAAAAACAAGATAAAATATTTTAATTCCCTAGCTTAAATAACACTTGGCCAAGATCCACCTTCCTAGATACTCTAGGATTGTTTAACCAACTTTAAAACTCCTTTAGATGCTCGAAAATCTAATCTAAATAGGAATTTAATTATTGAAGTTTTTTTTTCTTGTGGGACTAGGATTTCCCTTTAGAACATGGAAAAGAATCTTAGAAATTAATTCTTATTGTAGCCACCCATCACTTTCCTTCCTTTACTTTGAGAATCAAATTTTCATTATTAATCATTCCAAGTTCAGGATTCAAATTTGACAGCTCCCTTCGGTTTCCTTGCATGACTAGGAAACTTACTCCTTTGTTGCTAAATATTCTCCTAAAAAATAGGGACACTAATGAATGAATTTCTCTTTCAACTTTAAGAGAATATTTTTCTCATTCTTGTAAGAAAAGGATCCCAACATTTTGATTAGCCCAAGCCAAGTTTGGACCCATTGTGGCCTAAACTCATACTCATTAATATAGCTCAAATTAGACTTGATACAAGCTCCTAATAAGCCTATTTTGCTACTCAAATCAGACCCCTATTGATACGGTTCAGCCTTGTGATACGACCCAAGTAAGGTCAAATTTGAATTTTGGCGTAAAAAGCGTAACAATCTAGGTTTACGGCAACAGTTATAATTCTTAATCCGATCGTTGGATCGAGTTAAATTTTATGTGGACTCTCCAGACATGTTGTCCCACTATGGGTTAAGATTTCAGGTCAATCAAAGTTTGGTAAGGCACCACAATATAGGTCAAAAGGGGCTGTATGAATTTTGTTATTTACGTTCATTTGACTTGTGGACTTCCTATTTGGTTAGGTTTCTTTTCCTACAAGGATGTGACAGCTGGTTATGGGAATTTCCTAGTTCCACAAAGATCTTTAATGAGCTGCAATATAATCTCCAAATGTGGCAAGGATTCATTCATGTTTCAGAATCCTTTTCTTATAAGGATTCCTTATTCATCCTAGCTACAAAAGGAAAGAAGGGCTGGTGGTATTTAATGACAAATTAGTTATTTTTATTATTTTATTTTGTTAGCTACAGCCCAAGACTTGTTTGGGCTTACTTAATACTTTATTTTCAGTTAGGATCCAAGGCTTGTTTGGATTAAGTTATGGGCTTTTCAGTTGAGGGTTTTGGGTCAGTTTTGAGTGGATCTCATATAAGTCCACAAAGGGGTCCATTAGGGTTAATTTTCAAGAACTATTTAAACTCATGTAAGCCAAAATTTTGACAGCTTTGATGATAATTACTTCTAAATTTTTAAGTTTTTAACATGTGAGAGTGATTCTTCAGTTCTTGAACGAACTGAATCTCACTTATCCAAGATTAACTGGCTTCGTGGCATCATTCTACTTAATCCAATAGTGTTAGTGCCTTGGGGCAGGTTTTTATTGTGTCACTCTCCTATCAGACCTATTTTGGCTTTCCGGGATCAGATCTCAATCTTGATTGTGGGTTGGGTGACCACGTGATCATGAGGTTCGCATCACATACGTGAGCACGAGGTTCGCACCACATACGTGAGCACGAGGTTCGCACCACATACATGAGCTGACTTGATTTTGCCAAATAAACCATCAAAGAGATTAAACCGAACCCATCATTATGCACAAACCAAGACTCACTAAAACTATTCCTTGCCAAAAACTCATCATGTCCAAATGGAACACAAGATAAATTCCATGGAAAAACACAATCTTGGCCGAATGGAAGGCCCTTCTTGAGAAATCCATGGTTGAACCATATCATATATATGATATTATAAAATATTCTTAGTTGTGAATGATGGTAAAACTTGCATGAGCAAGTTCACCGGGAGTATAAGAAATTAAGGACAGACCGAGTCATCAATTACTTGCCTTGGTTTTCCATAGTCACGCAAAACGAGTAGAGAAACTTGTATGATCCTGATCAAATTGATGTGATCCGCTAAGGGAGCTACTTAATTTTGATTAAATTAGTTAGAAAACAAGAAATGTTCCTATTAATTATGGAAAATAACACATGTTGCTCAACATGAACCGTGTCTGTAATTAGTGATAACAATACAATGTCTGGTGGTAAATGGAAGATGGGAAGATTTTTGTTTGTTCTTATACTAACATTACAATTTTATTTGGAAATAAAGTTATTGATTTGATCAAAGTCGAAGAATTGATTTTTGGACGATATTTTTTTAGGCGAATGGTTATCTTTAATTGTGGTGGGGACTGAGAAATAGAATGGCAGTTCCTTCAATTTTAAAGAACAAAAGTGATGATTTCATGAATATGGGGTTTCTGGACACAATGTGCAACTTACAAATTGGTTTTGCAAACTTAAAAATCATTATCATATGATTTCACATGCAACTCTAATCCATCTGTTTTTCAACTCACTATGGTATTTTAAAAGCATCACGAACACCGATAATTAACAAAGCCTTATAAAAAACGAATAATAATTTCATCTTTTAATATTAAGTGATAAGAATCGTCGAACACCATGACTAAATATGTCATTAGTCCTTTAAAGGTGCCAAGTGAACTAATTACAAGGGCTACGACAAATAAGCTAAAGGAAGTATTGAATGAGCTTGTTCAACATGTTTAGGCCAAGATGGACTTAGGGGACCAAATGATGCCAATGAAGCTTATTTGATTAATCTAATCTAAGAGCAAAAAGGACCCTATCCATATGCAACATGGGCTTGATGTGTCGACCCTATTGCAGCCTTGTTCGGACAAGATTTCCTAATATTACAAGGATTAAAGTCAACAATTATTCTTCTTTTTGTGTAATGTAAATTTAGCTAGATCAAATCCTTAATGACAGATTTTTTTCCTAAGCTAGGAAGGATTATTTAATGATAATCCTAGTTTAGAAGAAAACTTATAAAGGCATCAACAAAGGAGGAAAGAGTCATTATTTTTATCTAAGTAAAGCAAGGAAACCAAGCTCTACAAGGAAAAAGGTAGACGTGACAACAAGATTTCTAAGAAAGAATTGATTCTCCTAGTGTATTTGGAATTCCTAAAGTTGTCAACTCATTCTAAAGCTACAAAGAAGGATTATTCTGCCAATGAGACTATTTAGGCTAGGAAATAATACTCTTTTATTTTATTTTCTTTGTTATTCATGGAAACATGCTTCAGACCTTTATTTTAATTTTTGTTTTCATGTTTTGGGCTTGATTATCACTATTTGGACTTGTTTAACTAAGGGTTTAGGTCTGATTGTAAATAGGCCTTATACAAGTCCACATCTTCGGTATTCTAGGGTTTAGCTTAGGTTATTACACATATAAAAACACATTTGTAACTTATGTTTTAGTTTCATGTTTTTGCTTAATAATAATTCAGATTGCTGCATCTCTTTTTGTGAGTATGTGAGGGTGAGTTTTCTCTCCTTTGGTTCTTTAACAAACTAAATTGACTAATCAAAGAATAAATATCTTTGTGGCGTCATCCTATTATTCTTGTTCATCGGGTGGGGGTCTCAGATTCCAATAGGGTTGGTACTTAGGTTTACGGTAATCTCTTTGTCACACTTCCAAATTTGATTTCTTGGCTTTTTTAGAGTTGTATTGTTTACGTGTGGGTTACATGACCAAGTGCTCATGAGGCAAACATTATTTGGTACCAGAGCCAGGTTCTATTAATCAAGTTATATCCTATGCGAACCCTAGCAAAATGTTATTTGAATTTGTGAACCCAAGATCTATCTAATTCAAGCTTTGAGATTGAGAATTAAGCACACAATGGATGACCTGTCTCAAAGCACCAAGATTATTTACATGTCCTCATCTAGAACAAGCACAAGAAGCATAAAATCACAATAAAGATTGGTCAATTCTTTGAGGAGTGTAGTTCAATCAAGAACCATGTAAGAGAACTCCTATTTTCTATGCTTCAATATGCCATAACTTTATGTGTACTCAATATGAAAAATAAATCTTACAAAAGAGTGTATATACTCTTGGAAATAAAACCATAAGATAACTTAACGGGCTCACATGACCAAATTTGAAACTAAGCCCTAAATAACCCAAAAACTAACTAAATAACCTGAAAATAATAAAATAATTATTGTGAAATTTCATCATATGGTGCTACAACTAATAGCTAAAAACATACAAAAGAAATATTAGTTCAGATGTAAAATCCCACCATACCGCCACTTCTTTTTGAAAAATAGACTAGGAAATTTTCTTGTCCCAATAATCCTACTTTGCCACCATCTTAGTGTCCATGGTAGAGTAGGATTAGGCTTTCTTTCCCAAATAATTCATAATTTCCTTATTGGATTAGAAAACACAAAATATTTTACAAAACAAGCCCAATAATGCTGAAATTACTCCCTTACCCGAAACCCATAGTCCCCAAGTCCATCTTGAATATAAATCAAATTTATTAAGACCTTTTCTTCTTGGGTTGTTGCTCTTTTATAGTCCATATTGGCCTAAATGTCTTGCAAAAGCCTATTAAAGGCTTTATTGAACTTCTTTGCCCTAAACCTAGTAATTGGGCCTACTAGAACTACTAATTGATACTTTGATGTGGGTTGGATCGCATTAATATCCTTCAGTTAATTTCATTTGTTATTGTATAATTGGATCTTGTTCTGCATCAAACTACTTGTTTCAATCTTCTTACTATAAATAAAAAGTATTATTTCAATTTGTTATTGTATCCTAACATATCAATAGCATAAAAGTAAGGAAAAAAAGTTGTTCAAAAGATTAGTTTCAGATTCTGCTACAAAACACTAAACAAGGAGAGATTGGATAAAATCAACTTGAAATTATCTCAAACTTTATATTCTGGTTATTGGAGTTTTAATCACATTGTATATTAAATTTGGGATCTTTTAGATATTGTTTTCTTTAGCTTCCAAATTCAAGTATTAAAGGGGTTGTTTCATGTCAATTTTGCATCCATATATTAAAATTACTCGAAATTAGCTCAAACTTGATGTTCTACTTAATAGGGCCCTAATCACATTATATATTAATTTTGAGATTATTTAGACATTATTTTCTTTGGGGTTCAGATTCAGGTACAAGCTTATTGTAACGGGTCTCTTTTACGTCAACTTTTAAAACATGTTTCGTTTATGTTGATTTCATATCTATTAGTATTCTATCATCATTTTTTGCTTATTTGGGTGTTATTTACATTATTTTCATATATTTTACATATGTTTTTTTTTCATGTCTTCAAGTCATCGTAGTTTTTATATAGATTCGCTTTCTACATGTAAGACTGTAATCGTAGTTTTGTTTTTGCTTGTTTTCATAATTTATTTCTTCTGAAGTCATGTTTACTCATTTCAATTACACTGCTAAGTTGATGCGGATCAGCCCAACACCAAGCGTAATCATGCCAACGACCCATTGGAGGTGCCAATTGGGCCAATCACAAGAGCTAGGGCAAAGAAGCTTAAAGAAGTATTGAATGGGCTTGTTCAGAACATATAGAGCAAAATGGACCTAGAGAGGCTTGGGACATTTAAGGAGCATGAAGGAAAGTCTTTAATTCATCTAGTTCAGGTCCAAGAAGAGCTCAATTCGTGTGGAACAAGGGGTCGATGTGTCCGGCCCAATACCAACCTTGTTATTTTTCCTAATGCTACAAGGATAAAAAAATCAGCAATTTATTCTCCTAATTAAGTAAGGAAGTTGGCCATATCTTATTCCTAAAGAGAGGAGGACTATTTAATGATTTTTCTAACTTAGGAAGGAAAGTAATTAAATTAGCAACAAAGGAGGAAATTTAATTTCTTATTTGTCCAAATTAAACAAGAAATCCAAGCTAATCAAGGACATCAAGGGGGCAGCAACACAAATTTTTCAAATCAGATTTTTCCTAGTTTATTTAAGACTTCTTAAGGGTGACAAATCTGATTCTAGCATATTTAGCATGATAATTTTCGGATTTTTATAATTTTCTTCTTAGTTTTTGGGTTATTATTACTTATTTGAGTCAATTGTAAGTGGGCTTCATATAAGTCCACCTAAGGGGGGTCCATTAGGGTTTCTTTAAGTCTAGAGTCAGTATAAATAACGGCATAACCAAACATGTAAGGTTACGCACTTTTCAAATCAATAAACTTCTTTGCTGCACTTATTGTGTGTTGATGGGATAATCTCTCTTCCTTGGTTCTCTAAAGAACTGAAAATGACTTATTGAAGAACAACTGTCTTCGTGGCGTCATCCTTATACTTCTCCTTCGCGAATCAATATCCGTTGAGTGGGGGTCTCCGTTTCCAATAGTGCTGGTGCCTAGGTACAAGTTATCTTTGTGTCACACTCCTATCAAACCTGATTTATTTGGCTTTCCAGGAATTGGTGTCTTTGCGTGTGGGTTGTGTGACCACGTGATCACGAGGTTCGCATCATAAGTGGTTGTTTTTACTGTTGATTTCAGTTTCGTGAGAGCTAAAAGAAGGTTGGACGAGAGGAAAAAAAGCGTAGTGAGCATATTAGAGGTGATAATAAAGCTTGATATTTGAGCAAAACACAAGAGACATAAGGATATTATATCACCACTAATCAATTTTTACAGGTACAAACATGTCAAATCAGAATAACACACTAATCCCTCCTAAAGGTGATGTAGATGCTGACAATTGTCCAAATGGTGCAAGGAGACATAGATAGAATTGAGAAGGTTAAAAAACATAGGGATGACTCTAATTCTAATAATCATGATGTACATGGAGTCCCTTGTTTTTTGCTAGAATAGTTCAAGAGAAAAAGAGTGAATGTGGTGTTAGGAGACATGAGTGACAAACTTGAGAAGGCTGAAAAACATGGGGATGGCTCTAATTCTAATAATCATGATGTATGTGCAATAGGGGCAAAAAGGAGAGTGAACCATAACAATAGAGTTGAAAGGCATGTGGAGGTTGATTTTAGGGAAGACAATGATGACTTTGAGGAGGGAGGTTTTGAGGCTGAGACTTTAGGACATAGGGTAAGTTTTCAACAGCCTAGAAACTGAAGGGATTTTGGGTTTAGATAAAGAGGCCAATTCAACCGGAGGGAGTATTTTCATAACGTAGGGAACCATAATAGTGTGGATGGGGACTTGGACTCTATTAAACTAAAAAGTCCTAATTTCCAAGGTAAAAATGATCTAGAGGCTTATTTGGAGTATGAGAAAAAGGTTGATGCGGATAAGCCGACCAAGCGTAATCATGTCAACCCAACACCAAGCGTAATCATGTCAACGACCTATTGGAGGTGCCAATTTGGTCAATCACAAGAGCTAGGGCAAAGAAGCTTAAAGAAGCATTGAATGGGCTTGTTTAGAACATATGGAGCAAAATGGACCTAGAGGGGCTTGGGACATTTAAGGAGCATGAAGGACAACCTTTAATTCATCTAGTTCAGGTCCAAGAAGAGCCCAATTCGTGTGGAACAAGGGGTTGATGTGTCCGGTCTAATACCAACCTTGTTAGGCTTGTTATTTTTCCTAATGCTACAATGATAAAAAGTCAGCAATTTACTCTTCTAATTAAGTAAGGAAGTTGGCCATATCTTATTTCTAAAGAGGGGAGGACTATTTAATGCTTTTCCTAACTTAGAAAGGAAAGTAATTCAATCAGCAACAAAGGAGGAAATTTGTTTTTTTATTTGTCCAAGTTAAAAATGGAACTCCAAGCTAATCAAGGACATCAAAGGTGGGCAGAACACAAATTTTTCAAATCAGATTTTTCCTAGTTTATTTAGGGCTTCTTAAAGGTGACAAATCTGATTCTAGCATATTTAGAATGATAATTTTCAGATTTTTATTATTTTCTTCTTAGTTTTTAGGGTTATTATTACTTATTTGGATCAATTGTAAGTGAGCTTCATATAAGTCCACCTAAGGGGGTCCATTAGGGTTTCTTTAAGTCTAGAGTCACTATAAATAAAGGGATAACCAAACATGTAAGGTTACACAATTTTCATATCAATACACTTCTTTGCTACACTTATTATGTGTTGGTGGGATAATCTTCCTTGGTTCTCTAAATGACTGAAAATGACTTATCGAATAACAATTGTCTTCGTGGCGTTATCCTTATACTTCTCGTTCGCGAATTAATATTCATTGGGTAGGGGTCTCCGTTTCCAATAGTGCTGGTGCCTAGGCACAAGTTATCTTTGTGTCACACTCCTATCAAACCTGATTTACTTGGCATTTCGGGAATTGATGTCTTTGTGTGTGGGTTGCATGACATGATCATGAGGTTTGCATCAAAGGTTGATTGAATTTTTTTTATTGACATAACTATTCTAAATAGAAAGAGGTAAAGTTGGTGGTCATTGAATTTACAGATTAAACATTGATTTGGTAGGATCAGATTGTGATCAGGAGGAGGAGGAATAAAAAACGACTTGTAAAGACAGTAGATGAATATCATAAGGAGATGGAGATAGCAATGATTCATGGTAAAGTTGTTGAGAATAAAGAAGCCACCATGGATAGATTTCTTAATGTGATGAATAGGGACATTGCTAATGTTGTGGAGTTACAACATTATATGGAGTTGGAGGACATGATATATATAGCAACAAAGGTGGAGAGATATGAAGATAAGAGTTAGTGTAAGATCACATATTAGTTTGACATCTTCTTCATTAGCTTGGAGGCTGAATCTGAATAGAGAGGGGGCTACCCAACCAATATCCTTTGTGCATGCTAATGCTGAACCACCTAAGGCCAAGAAGGAGACGCCTACTGATGGGAAAGGTAAAACCAATTCACAACCTATGTGATACGATATAAGAAAAGTCAGATTCAATTTTTGGCATGACATTTTCTATAATCTAGTTTTATGCTATCAAGCATAACTTTCAACTCGATAATTTGATTGAGCTGATATTTTTACAGGAGTTTATAAACATGTTATTCCATTTTGTGTTAAGATTTTATATCAATTGGAGTTTGGTAAGGGATTATTTTAGAGGGCCAAAGTTACTGGATGAATCTTGTTAAATTTGTCTGTTTGGACCTTCATCTACTATTTGGACTATATCTAGTGATGCGATCCTCGTGGTCATGCGACATAATCAAAATTGAAATCTGAAAGAGATCTGATAGGAGTGTGATAGGAGTCTGATATAATAATAGAAACATGTTTCAAGGCACCATTACTATTGGAATTACATCGAATGATACCATGAAACTAGTTAATATTTGATAAGTCGATTTAGCTCTTTCAAAAACTAAAAAATGCAAGAAACACTCTCACATACAAGCTGAAAATTCAGAATGAAATTATTTAATGACTGTCAAATTTAGGCTTGCAAATAGCTTAAATAATGTGAGAAAATAACCCTAATGGATCTACCTTTATGGAATAAACTGACTCACTTACAAAACTAACCCAAAACATGTACTAATAAGCCCAAAACACTTATCTAAACAAGTATTGGATCTTAGCTGAAAATCAAATATTAATTAAGCCCAAAGCAGCTTTGGGCTTAGCTGAAATAATAAAAATAAAACCCATAAGTTAATTCTCTATGTTGACATGAGAAGAAAAGAAGAAAAGAAATCAATAAAAGTCTAATATAAAGCTTATTTATAGATTACAATGTCGCCCAAAGATTACAATGTCGCCCAATAATTCTAGAAACCAAGGGAGAAGTTGTTGCCCCTATAGCTTCCAAAATAGAAAATGATATTAATTTTAGCCTTGTATCTATTCTTCTTTTGAAAGGAAAAGTTGTTACCTTTATTTTTTCTCTTTGCCGCCTCCATCACTAGAAAAAATAATTAAAGTTGTTGAAATATTCTCTTTGCAAATCTAGGAAACTTTGTCGCCACCTTGTTTCCCTTTTAAACTTGGATTCTTTGTTTTCTTTTGTTGTGTATTCTCCTCGCTTGATGTGGAAATAAATTAAATAAGATATTCTAATACATAAATGGTGTGAACTTCTTAATCATGTGGTCAAACAACCCCTAACGAAGATGATACTTCGCCAAGAAAGCCGAGAATCAAATTTGAGAAGTGTGACATAATGAAAACCTGTCTCAAGGCATCAACATTATTGGAAATGAAATAAATGACGTCACAAGATTAGTTATACCTTGATAAGTCAGATTTGATCTTTGTCCCATCAAAGATAACGTGTTGCATCAAGCAAAACACAAGTTTATTTCATAAATTCACGTCTCTTGCTTTTCAGCATATAAAAAAACTTATATAATGTTTCAACTAACCTTAATGGATCCCATATGTGGGCTGATTTGAGCCCACTTATAAAATTGACCCAAATGAGTAATAATAAACCAAAGACTAAGAAAAAAAATAATAAAAATCTGAAATTAATATCCTAGATATGCTAGAATCAGATTTGTCACCCATAAAAAATCTCAAATAGACTAGGAAATCTGATTTGAATGTGAAATTGATTATGAAGTCTTCTTGTCATATTGTGTTTAGTTTCCTTGTTTTACATGGACAATTAATGCAAGAAAACTCCCTCTTTTATACTTGCCAATTTAGTTTCCTTCCTACACTAGGAGAGTCATTAATTAATCATTTCTAGTTTAGGAAATCAGATCTGGCAGCCCTCTAGCATTCTTTGTTGACTACAAAACTTCTTCCTTTATTGATAAATATTCTCCTAGATAATAGGTAAATTAATGAACGAAATTTTCTTGAATTTTAGGAGAATATTTTGCTGATTTAAGTCCTTGTAGAATTAGGAAATCAATCCCAAACAAATCTGATCTTATCCTAATATCTTAATTAACCTAAGCCAACTTTGAACCCCATGTGGCCCAAACCCATATTCATCAATAGGGACCAAACCAAACCCAAAATACACTTCAAATAAACTTTCTTTGTTGCCAAAAATATCTCATGCATAGCCTGTCCTGATCTAGCCAAATTACCCACCAAAAGAATTGGGTTGAACCCGTTATCCATAAGAAACAAATGCATCCATAGGTAAAGACCCATCATGAAAACCACAAGGTTGAACCATATATTGAATCGTATCAACAACCAATCTCAAACACATAACTGAATGCTTACCATAAGGAACTTAAGTTGAACCTGAACTGTATCAATCAAGAAAATAATTAATGTTCTCACACACAATAGAAAATTCATAATTAGTTTGGAATCCAAAAGGCACATGGAAACAACACAAGAATAAGGTTGGCCAAAACTAGTGCAAAATTGGTAGCCTTGCTGATGAACTCATGGCTCAAATATGGTTAGATTGAGCCTCTCTTACACATGAATTAAATGCACTAAAGCCTCCTTTTGATGCTCCAAGGGATCTTTAATTTCTACCTTGGCCAAAACTTGCAAGACTAGTCCATTTAATGCTTCTTTTAATACCTTCATTTTAGACGTTGTAATTGGTCCATTTGGAACATGTAATGAATCCTTGTTGATGTTCGAGAGTTGATCCACATCATCTACAACTATATAAGGAATTTGGCTAAGATTTCAATTGGGTTAGAAAAGTAGACATTCATACCTTTCCTATGATAAATTATAAGTATGCTAATTCATCCAGATAAGAGAGAATAATGTGTTTAAAATCAGGACTGAAATTTGTCAGGAATGTGCAAAAATTAGAGAACCATTATTTCCTTGTGTATTATGGATTTCGATCAATACATGGATCCTTTAATGCTCTTGGAAGCATATGTGAAAGCTATTGTCTTGCCTATTCTACAAAGATTTTGTGTCAAATAAGGAGACATTTATGGCAGCAACTACTATCCATAGTTTGGAAGGATTCTATATCCAGTAGTTTTTTTGGATAAGGATTCCATATCCATTATTGATAGGGAGGCTTAGAATTCTTTTGTTGTTCTTTTTCCTTATTTTACAGGATTTTTTAATTAAAAAAAGAAGATCATGAGAGGCTATTTAAAGGAATCCATGCTTGAAAGAGAAAACAAAGTGGCACCAACTTCTCTTCCAACAATAAGAAAGTAAGAGGTGGAAAGTTTTCCTTGTTTTCAAGGATAGCAGTAGCGGCAACACGACTCTATATAAAGCCTTGTTTCAGATTTATTTTGTTTTATTTTCTTCTTCTTCTCTCATGGCAGCAAAGATAATTTATTTTCATAGGTTTTTTTATAACTTTTATTTGGGCTATATAATGGGGTCAACATCCTTGCCATTATTTTTAACGGTTAGCTTAGTTCATTCATATTGGGTTTGATTACTTAGCTAAGACCCAAGGCTTGTTTGGGCTTTAATAATTAGTTCTCAACCATGACCCAAGGATTGTTTGGGTCCATACATTTGGGTTTATTAATATAGGTTTTTAGTTAGTTTTGATAAATGAGTCAATTTAGCTTATAAGGGTAGATATATTAGTGTTTTTATTTTTAAAAGTATAAATATTCTTTGTAGGGACAAAATATGAAGACATCATAATACTATTGCTGTTGAATGTATTCAACTTATGTGAGAGAGATTTTTGCATTTTGTGGTTCTCTAACGAACTAAATAAACCTATCACATATTAATTGGCTTTATGGTGTTTTCCTTATATTTCTCATTCGCAAATTGGTACTTGTAAGGTGGAGTTTCTTATTCCAACAGTGTTGGTGTCTTGAGACAAGTTTTCACTGTGTCACACTCCTATCATACATGTTTCAGGTTTCCAACATTCATTGTCAATCTTGTTATGGGTTATGTGACCATGTATATAATCATAGGGTTTGCATCACTATGTGTAATCATGATATAAAATGTTTCAGGTGTTTGGGGAGTGGATACATTGCTTCTTAAAGTCTAGATAAGAGAACATTGATCATGAAGCATGGCGAGATTGACTCTGAAAGTGACAAATCTGATGTTGATGAAATGTCACCTTTGGAGGATTGTAGTGATGTGGAGATTTCATATCGAGTTAAGAGGGAGGCCTTGGTTATAATGTGTGTTCTAAATGTAAAAGTCAAAGAGGATGATGTAGATCAACTAAGGGAACATCTTTCATATTAGATGCTATATCCAAAACGAGGTATGTAAATATGATAATTAATTGAGATAATTGTGCCAATGTAGTACTACTCTTGTTAAGAAATTGAATTTGAATACTATATAACATCCTGAGCCATATAGATTGTAGTGGTTTAATGAATCGGTGAGGTGAAAGTCACTAAACCAGTGTTGATTTCCTTCGCTATTGGTAGTTATTCTAACGATGTTACGTGTGATGTGGTTCCAAACATGCTAGTCACTTATGTTAGGGTGTCTATGATAGTTTGATAGGAAACCTATTCATGATGAATTTAGAAATATATATACACTATTGTAAAAGATGGTAAAACCATCATTCTTGTACCTTTATCTCCAAAACAAGTGTGTGATGATCAATTAAAGTTGAAAAGAGAATATAAGGTTAGGGAGTGTGAAAATTCATATGAGGATAATAGTGAGAGAAAACCATTAGATTTAACTAATTCTAAATCAATATAAACCAGTTGAGAATGAAGGTAAGACCCTAAGAGTGAAGAAAGTAAGTGTGAATAATGATCATTGTGCCGAAAAACTAAGAAAACAACTAAAATTCCATGCAAGAGAGGGTGAGATCAAATCTACATTTTATACTAACAAGCTGATGATTTTACTTGTGTATAAGGAGGCTTACTTTAATGCTAATGATCTTGATCATATTATTTTTATTGTAGAAGTTTGATGATGTATTTCCTAAAGACATTCCTAGCGGATTACAACCATTAAGGGGAATAGAACATCAGATAAACCTTGTACCCATAGTTGTGATTCCTTTGCCTCTTAATGAAAGTGTTAGTTTGGATGGTAATCATATAGCATGAATGGTGAAAGCACTCTATGAGAGTGTACGACAACAAATAGAAAAAAGAAACCATGTGCATACAACTAAAGCAAATAAATGGCACAAATAAGTTAGAGATTAGGTTTGGGTGCATATGTGCAAAGAGAAGTTTTTAGGTTATAGGAAATCCAAGTTACAACCAATAAGAGATAGGCCATTTTAGATCCTTGGGAGGATCAATGACAATGTTTATATAATTGATTTGTTAGGTGAATATGGTGTTAGTGCTATATTTAATGTTTCTAATCTTACTTTGTTTGATGTAGGTGATGATTCAAGATCGAATCATTTTGAAGAGATAGAGGATGATGAAGATCTAAAATGACTAAACACACCATGACTAAACACACCATTGACCATTTAAAGGTGTCAAGTGGGCCAATTAAAAGGGTTAGGGAAAAGAAGCTTAAGGAAGCATTGAATGAGCTTGTTTATCATGTTTGGGTCAAGATGAACTTAGAGGATCAAGTGGTGCCAATGGAGCTTAAAGAGCAACATTTGATTCATCTAATCCAAGTGCAAGAAGGGCCCGATCCATGTGCAACATGGGCCCGATGTGTTCGACCCTATGACAACCTTGTTTATGCAAGATTTTCTAATATAACAAGGATTAAAAGTCAACAATTATTCTTCTTTTTGTGTAAGGTAAATTCAACCAGATTAGATCCTTAATGGGAGAGGATTCTTAGCATTCAAAAGAAGTTTCCTAATGTACTAAGGAAACTAAGGGGTAACATATTTGTTTTCTAAGCTAGGGAGGATTATTTAATTATTCTTCTTATTTAGGAAGGAAACTAATAAAGTCAGCAACTAAAGAGAAATGAATCATTATTTTTATCGAAGTAAAGTAAGGAAACCAAGCTCTACAAGGAAAAGCTAGAGGCGACAACAAATATTTCCAGGTAAGAATTGATTCTCCTAGTCTATTTAGAATTTTTAAAGTCGACAACTGATCCTAGAGCTACAAGGAATGATTACTTGGCTAATTAGACTATTTAGGTTAGGAAATAAGATTCTTTTATGTTATTTTCTTTGTTATTTGCAGCATCATGCTTTATACCTTTATTTTAATTTTTGTTTTCGTGTTTTGGGCTTGCATAATTAAGGGTTTGGGTGTAATTGTAACAAGTCCTTATACAAGTCCACATCTTTGGTATTATAAGATTTAGCTTAGGTTATTGCACATAAAAACATCTTTGTGACCTACATTTTAGTTTCATGTTTTTTTCTTAAAAATAATTTTAGATTGCTGCATCTCTCTTTGTGAGTGTGTGAATGTGAGTTTTCTTTTCTACTTTGGTTCTCTAATAAACCAAATCGACTTATCGAAGAATAATTGTCTTCGTCGCATCATCCTCTACTTCTCGGTTATGAATTGTTATTCGTTGGGTGGGGGTTTCATATTTCAATAGTTTTGGTGATTAGGTTCAAAGTAATCTTTGTGTCACACTTTCAAACTTGATTTCTTGACTTTCTAGGAGTTGTATCGTTTACATGTGGGTTACGTGACCAAGTGTTTACAAGTTTCATGGATTTAGTTTTTTTTTTTTCGACTTTAACCTTAGATTTGTTGGAAATAGAGCTTTGTATGTTTTTATTTTCTTTCTATGAATTTGTCCCAATCTAGTGAACCATGTCACATGTTTAAGTTAACCTCAGTTGACTCGGGTCATTTTGTTTTGCCACCTTATCCAATTAATTTGTTTTTCACATTCAGTTAGTTGGAAATTGGGCTTCATAATTGTTAATTATTTTTTTTATGAGATTATCATGATCTTATAACCAAGGTAGCGAGTTTGGTAGGTTGATACAGGTTGTCTTAATTCATTTTTTTGTTCTTTTTTCATTACATATTTTTTTAATTGGGTTTCATATTTTTTTTATATGGGATTCTCCTAATTTCATGACCTAGGTTGCAATTTTAGTTGGTTAACTTGGGTTGACTCGATTTATTTTTAAATCCTTTTTTAATTGAATATTCTTTTTTTAATTTCACCCTCTAACAACTCAATCTTATTTTTTTTTAATTTCATCATTCAATATTAGGTTAAGGGATATTTTTTCATAATTTATTTTTTAATTTGCTTTATTTGAAGTTATTCTAGTTTAATGGATTTAGTTTCTTTTTCCTCGATTTCAACATTCAACATTGGATCTGTTAAAAATGGAGTTTCAAAATTTTTCTTATTTACCTTTTATGATTTAATATGTTAGTTCTAGTTGACTTGGGGTTTCTAGGTTTTTTTTTTATTTCATCATTCAACACCGAATTGATGAGGTTTGAGCTTTGTAATTTTTTATTTATTTGATTTCTATAGAGTTGTCCCAATCTAATAACTTAGATCATGAGTTTAATAGGTTACCCTGAGTTTAGTGGTTTCTTTTTCTTTTTAAATTTAATTTTTTTTAATTCCATCATTCAACATTGAATTGATTAAAAATTTACCTTTATAATTTATTTTAATTTGTGTTTTTGTAAGGTTATTAGAATCTCATGACTTGCTTGCAAATTTAACAAATTAATCAATGTTGATTCAATGTCTTCTCTATATTTGAAAAAAAAATATCATTCATTGTCTAGTTATTAATATTTAAAACAATGAAAACAAGGCTTGAACCTTTTTTTACATAAAAAAAAAAATAATTCGATCACAGTGCAATGCGGTGATATTGGTGATCGAAAACAATGAAAGATGACTGAAAACTATCAGATGAATCCAGCTTACCATGAGTCCGTCTATTTGGTGAACTAGGCCTTCTACATGACATGTGCAATATTTCTCGATGATGACCCGAGATTATGTAATATTTTTTCCATGCAGGATCCCAGCAGCCAGAAAATATCATGCATGGTCAAACATGTCAAAATAGAGAACCAAAGAAGTCTCAAATAGTAGATAATGAGAGTAGATAATGAAATTGACCCTTTAAATCATAATGACCGCCAAAACATAACCAAAAAGAAAAGGAGCCAATTTGCAATTTGCAGCTAGAAACACAATTTGCTGCACATCCCTAAACTTGAGCTAATGCCTAGGGGACAACTTGAAACCAGTTTCAAAATGCCCACAGTTTGAGTTGGCAAAGATGACATAAACGAGAACTAGCTAGATATATACAAGACTTCAAATGTATATAACTGACAAAATAAATAGCTCTTGTTTTCTACCTACAATACTGGATTGCCAGTGCACTTGCTACGCAACCAAATTAAGCGCTTCTCAACTTTGAGAGACAAGAAGATCTCCCTTGCACTAGGTTTCTTGAATAGATCCAGAGCAGCAAAGTAGACTTCTTCCTCAACTCGTTGAATCTCATCTAGTTGCTTAATACAGTCAGCTATACTGTATCTCGCATTAATTTGCCTTATTGCAGCTGTCCTCAGCTTTGATGCAGTTGCCATCTGAAATATACCCGCAGCAATAGCATCTTCAATGCCCTTGCGACCTCTTTTACGATTAGCAGTTGTAGCAGAAGTATCATAGGTAAGCAGTTGATATGTGTCTTGATCATCTGCTACATCATCTGCTTCATCAGATTCTGAAGAGGATGATTCCTCTTCCATAGCGTTCAAAGGAACCTTACTGCAAGCTGAAGGAATCCCTCCCACTTGTCTATGCTTCCCATTGGTCATTGGTTCAGAGAATATCATGCAAAGTTGTTCGTACATAGGGCAGCCACTGCTTCTTATAGTCTCAGCATCAGGGCGTTCCTAATGTGTACATTTCACAGAGTGTTTAAGGCTGACATTCAAAGAACATAAATCAGCCTCCTGCCCCAGGTTTGGAGGAACTCCAACCCCAATAATATGCATCACAGGCTAGTACTGGAACTAGAAGTTGCATTATACATCATTTAATGGCATTATCAAGGAAGTAATCATTGGTAACAGTTTTAGCATAATTAAATAAAAAAGACATATAAATCCAATAAATATATATCTATTGCAGCTGCAAAGTACGGGTTCAAGGAGGCTTCCTCAATCTAAGGCAGGAGAGGTTTTCAATTGCAAAAAGCAACAGAAAGAACATACCTTAATGTATGCAGCCCATGCTTCATCATTGGCACTAATCATCCCTGTAGATTCATCCAAACTGAATTCACTTCGTTCAAGAAGTGAGCTTGCAATAGCATATTGCCTCCTCAAGACTGCATATTTGCTCTTCAACTGCTCCAAGTCCCATCTCAAACTAGTTTTCCGGTAGAATTCAGCACTCATATGCTTCCATGCTTTTTTGCTAAAAGAATTGCTAATTCTGTTCCCTCTTTGAACCTGATCAACCATCATGTCCAAAAATACCTTCGTGACACCATTTGTCCATCTAGCCCGTGGTTGTTGTTCTGGCTGCTGAGGTACTTGTCTCCTTGACCTCATAATTCGACTCACCATCTCCAATTCCATTAAAAAAATTTAACTTAAAAAAAAAACACCTCTGATCATGAAAGGCAACACTTTGCAAGGCTATGCAGAAAACCCAGATCATACATGGAGCAATATTTAAGATTTTTCAAAACACACCCTTTAGAAAAGATATGATATCAAATGCCCATCAGCTTAAACATGAACGTAAGAGGTAAAAAAGTTGAATACTACCAACTATTTTTCCACTCTAAACACATGATTAACTTTTCAGCAAAGCAAGTACTGCCTTGTTTTTACTAGATCATGTTAACAAGTTATCAACAAAACAAATTACCGATGTTCAGTAGTTTACTTCGAAAATATAAATGGACTACATAATCTCCATTATCAAGAAACAATTCCTATGCTTAGTGGTCTCCCCATGTCATCAACAGCGAGGAATTGATCGAAGAATGACAATATTTTAGTGAATATAGTTGAAAAAGGATCACTAAGCTCAAATTTATTCTTAAGTCCCAAGAAATAACCAAAATCAAGTCTGCCAACTGATAACAGTATCCATCAGAAAGTAGAGAAGTAAAATTATCCAAATCAAGAACACTAGGACATGCATCGATCTCATAAACATGAATTTAAAAAATTCACCACTCAACATATCAAAACCAGGTAAAATTGAGCTCATTTTTATGAACCATTGTTAAAAACACAGGAATAAAAAACACCCACCAAATTAAAAGAATTGAGAGATGCAGTTTACCTTAAAAGAATGATCTATCTTTCAGCAAATTTGTTGGGAATTATGCAGAAACACATAGCCTTCGAAATCTCCCAATTCTAAAACACGCTGCTTCGTTCTTGAAGATTTTTTAGACGAGACTGCTGTTAGGCTAGTTTACACTTCAGTGGGCTTTCCTTATTGAGTGATTTGGGCTTTCTATCTGTTGGGGCCCACGGCCTAGGTCCGAGGCCGACGTGCATTACAGCGACAGCAGGACAAAAGGTTATACACTTAAGAATTTGTACTCCATTATTGGCCTCTGTTGGGCACGTGTGGGTCAAATTTTTTTATCTTTAATGCAAAAAATTTTTTTTGGATATGTGCTTTATAATAAAAAAAAATTAATTATAAACTCAAAATATAATACATATTAAATGATATATTTTTTAAATATTAATATGGCAAGACATATTTGATGATATTTTGTTTTTAAATATCGAGATTGTGATATGTTAGATCGCTATGGGTTAACCTATCAAATCTACGAATCGAGTCATGAGAGCATGATAACCCTATAAAAAGCAAATCAAAATAAACTATGAAGGTCAATTCCTAATTAATCCAATGTTAAAAGAAAAAAAATAAGAAAAATATATTCAATTAAAAAAAACTATCCGAGTTTGCCTACCAACCTTGTAACCCGGGTCATGAGATCGGGATAACCTCATGAAAAAAAAATTAAGCTCAATTTCTAACAAACTCAAGGTTGAATGATGAAATCGAAAAAAAAAATTAACAAAAAGAAAAAAAAACAACTCAAGCTAACCTATAAAACCTATGACTTAAGTCATGAGATTGAGATGACTTTATAAAAAGAAAAAAAAATTATGAAGCTCTATTTCCAACAGATCCAATGTTGAAGGTCAAAATCAAGAGAAAAATAATTAAATCTATGAGACCTGGATAACTCTACTTAAATTAAAAAAAAATTATAAAACTCAATTTCCAAACAACCTAATATTAAAAGATAAAATTGAAGAAAAAAACTGACGAGAATCAACTCAACTCCAAGTTTAATCATGCCAAAGATCCATTAGAGATGTCAAGGGTGTCAATTACAAGAACTAGGGTAAAGAAGCTTAAAAAGGTATTGAATGAGTTTGTTCAGAATATATGGAACAAGATGGAGCTAGAGGAGCTTGGGATGCCTAGGAAGCATGAAGGACAACCTCTAATTCATCTAATTCAAGTCCAAGAAGAGCTCAATTCATGTGGATCAAAGGGTTGCCAAATCTGATTTCCTAAGTTAGGAAGGATTAATTAATGATTCTACTAGTCTAAGAAGGAAACTAAATTGGCAGGTATAAAAGAGAGAGATTTTCTTCATTAATTGTCCATCCAAAATAAGGAAACCAATCACAAAAAGGCAAGAAGACTTCATAATTAATTTCACATTCAGATCAGATTTCCTACTCTATTTGAGACTTCTTAAGGGTGGAAAATCTAATTCTAGCATATCTAGGATATTAATTTTAGATTTTTATTAATTTTATTATTTTCTTCTTAGTCTTTGGTTTCTTATTACTTATTTGAGTCAATTGTAAGTGGGCCTCGTATAAGTCCACATAAAAGGATCCATTAAGGTTTATTTTAGTCCATTAGGGCTATTTTTGTTACTATCCAAAATATATCAGTAGCATAAAAAAATGAGAAAATATAAGAGAAAAATTCGTTCAAAAAGAAACTTATTTGATTATGCTAGAGAAAACTAAACAAGAGGAAATTAGATCAATCAACTTGGAAATAGCTCAAATTTAATACTCTGATTATTGGGGTCCTAATCACACCACATATTAATTTTGGGATCAATTAAATGTTGTTTTCTTAGGTTTTTAATCTCAGGTCTGATTCATAATGTTTTTGTGTCAACATATCAAACCTTATTGTAAATTGTTTAAATTTAATATTCTGTCTATTTGGGTTAAAATAGCTCTATATCTCAAATTTTAACTTAATTGGACATCATTTAGCTTAGGTTCTAGATTTAGACTTAACTTGTTATAAACGGGTTTGTTTTTGCGTCAACTTTTGAAACTCGTTTTGTTTCTGTTGTTTTTGTTTTTTGTAGTATATTTAAAATATATCTAAAATATTCAGGTTTTGTTCCATCATATTGCATACTTCGTTCATATTTTTATTTGAGTCTTCAGTTTTGTTCATATTTCGGATAAATTTGCTTGCTACTCACAAAACTATCATCGCAGTTTTGTTTTTTTAAGTTTTTATTACTTCTTAAGTCATATACACCTATTTGGATTGCGCCACTGAGTTGGTTCTATTTGGTGTTGGTTTCAGTTCCGTAAGAGTTGAAAAAAGGTGAGACAAGGGGAAAAGCCTAATTTTGAGTGAAACATGAGCAACGTGAGGATAGTTTTATAATACTAACCAATTTTTATAGGTATTATCATGTCAGATCAAAACAACACACCACCCGCTCCTGAGAGTGAACTTAATTTCCAAATTCAAGCTATAACAAAGATAATGAAGAGGATGAATTTTGTGATGGGGAACGTGTGTGACAAACTTGAGAGGGTGGAGAAATGTGGTAACGAGGTTGGTATAAGTACCCAAGACATGAGGAAGGTTGGGGCTGATCCAAAATTAAACAATGACAGTAGGGCTAAACGGCCAAGGTGGGCTGATTATGAGGATTTTGAGGAGGACATTGATGATATTGGTGTGGTTTTGAGGATGAGACCATAGGCTATAGAGAAGGTTTTTGGTAGCCTAGAAATTGGAGGGATTTTAGGAATAGAACCGAGCACTAATTCAGCCAAAGGGGAAAGTTTTGTAACTTTGGGGGACATGATGATGATTTAGATGATATCAAACTAAAAACACCTAGTTTTCAAGGTAAAAATGATCCCAAGATGTATTTGAAGTGGGAGAAAAAGGTGGATTGGATGCTGTCACGGGGTCATTTTTTGTCCCAAAAAAGACCTCGCGTGGCAGTCTAGTCCCGCCAACTCAGCCTTTCCTTCACCTATTCACTCGTGTTTTGCCTATGACTAGTTTGTCCCACAAACCCAAGAGATCTCTACACTCTTTCAAGGTCACAAGCAAGCGGAATAACACAACTGAATATGAACATAATACACAACACAGCAAATTATAGGAACAAGTCCCAACCTTTTCATTAACTCAATTAAAGGATTACACAAAGTCCATCTTGTGTGTTATGCCCATTACTGCCATAACTATTCGGAGGCAAAGAGGGTGAAAGTGGTAGTCAATAATTCACGGATTACGCACTGATTTGGTGGGATCAGAATGTGATTAGTAGGAAGAGGAGTGGACAAAAGGCCAATAACATCATGAGAGGAGATGAAAGTGTTGACGAGGAGATTATTTGTGCCTAACAACTATTATAGAGATTTGTATATGAAATTCCATGGTTCGAATCAGGGTTATAAGTCTATGAATGAGTATTTCAAGGAGATAGAGATTGTAATAAATAAGGCCAATGTGATTGAGGATATAGAAACTACTATGGCTAGATTTCTTAATAGGTTAAATTAGGGACATTGTGAATGTTGTAGAATTACAATATTATGTGAAGTTAAAGAACATGGTGGACCATAAGACAATGAAGTTGGAGAGGCAAATAAAAAGAAGGTGGCCTCGGTTTCATTGGTTAGGAATTGCCTTGATCAATTTCAGGTTGCTTCAGGTTTATCCCCAAATCTTGATAAGAGTACTATGTTCTTGTGTGGTGTTGAGCCTAATACTAAACTGCAACTTCTTAGTGCTCTCGGTTATAGGGAAGGAAAATTGTCGGTTAAGTATCTTGGTGTTCCTCTTATTACTATAAAGTTATCTTTTTATGATTGTTTAATTCTAGTGGACCGAATCATGGCTAAAGCTAGGAGTTGGTTAAATCGTTGTCTTTCTTATGTAGGTAGACTTCAACTTCTCAACTCCATCCTCTTCTTTATTCAGGTGTATTGGTCTTGTGGATCAAAGGGTTGCCATATCTGATTTTCTAAGCTAGGAATGATTAATTAATGATTCTCCTTGTTTAGGAAGAAAACTAAATTGGTAGGTACAGAGGAGGAAGATTTTCTTCATTAATTGTTCATACAAAATAAAGAAACCAAGCACAACAAGGCAAGAAGACTTCAGAATTAATTCCACATTCAGATCTTAGTCTATTTGAGACTTCTTAGAGGTAGCAAATCTGATTCTAGCATATCTAGGGTATTAATTTTATTATTTTCTTCTTAATCTTTGGTTTATCATTACTTATTTGGGTCAATTATAAGGGGCCCACATATAAGTCCACATGAGGGGGGGTTAATTAGGGTTTATTTCAGTCTAGAGTCACTATAAATAAAGTCATAACCAAATGTGTGAGGGGCAACGAAATTGAGATTAATAAAAACTTATTTGTTGCACCTTGTTGTGTGAGTTGGTAAGATATTTTCTCTTCATTGGTTCTTTAAAGAACTAAAAACGACTTATCAAAAAACAACTGACATAGTGAGTCATCCTTATACTTCTCACTCTCAAATCGATATATATATTGTGTGGGGCTTTTCGTTTCCAATAGTGTTGGTGCCTAAATACGAGTTATCTTTGTTTCACACTCCTATCAAACCTGATTTACTTGACTTTCTAGGAATTGGTGTCTTTGCGTGTGGGTTGCTTGACCGTATGTTCAATAGATTCGCATAAAAAACCTAAATAAAAAAAGGATTGATTTGTTAGAGGGTGAAATTGGAAAAAAAATATTCAATTAAAAAATAACCCTAAAAATGAATAGAGTCAACAAGCCAAACGCACGACTCGGGTCATGAGCTCAAGATAACTCCATGAAAAGCAAATAAAAGATATCATGAAGCCTAATAAAAAATATTCAATTAAAAAAGGACCCAAGAAAAATAAACATAGTCAATAAAGTTCAACTTACCAAACCCATGACTCAGGTTATGAGATTAAAATAATCTTATAGAAAGCAAATAAAAAAATATAAAACTCAATTTCCAACTAACTCAATGTTAAAGGGTGAAATAAAAAAAAATTAATTACATAAAGTAGCCCAAAGAAAATACTCGAATCAACTTAGGTCATGAGATCAAGATAAATTCATAGAAAGCAAATCAAAATAATTATGAAGCCCATTTCTAACAGATCTACAATTGAAGGTAGAAATTGAGAACAAAGATTAAATTCATAAGACTAGTACATAATCCAATTAAAAAAAATTACAAAGCATAATTTTCAAAACCATCTAATATTAAAGGATGAATTTGAAGGAAAAAAATTGGATTGTTGAAAGGTTAAATTAAAAAAAAAACATTAAACAAAAAAAGCAAAAAAACACAAAATACTATTACAATAAATAGTGTTTTGTGGATATGGAAATTATGATTTAGTCACATCCTTTAGTATTTTATTGATTAAATTATTACTAGCTAACTTTCTCGTACGAAAGAGCTTCTTTGGAAAAAGAGACGCTACTAGGATAAGATTAAAAGTTGATTTTAAAAGTATAAATAAGCATTGTTAACATGTTTTTTGCATCGTATTAAAATTCAATTGTGAATTAAAAAGTTGATGCTTGAGTTTAATAAAATAAATAAAAAATCACATGAGCTATTTTTTTTAATAAAAACATTTTTTTTAGAAACATTGTTTTTTCAAATAAAAAACTTGAATAAAAATAAAATTATTGAGGCCCAATCTAGCTTTTTGACAAGATGAGGACAGCTAAATGAAAATTCTCTCACCAAATAAGACCCAATGACACCAATATTAAATATTTTGGTTGTTGGAAAATGGATAACTAAAAACTTTATCTTTGCTCCACCATTTCATATATGACTATTTGTCTCTTCTCTCAAGTACAAGGACTATAACATGAGTAGATTAAAGTTTTGGACCAAAAACCAAAAGTTTCAAACTAAAAAGAAAAAAAAACATAAAAGCTAAAATATGTAAAATTGAATTTAATTTTGCACAATCAAGCATCAATCCAATATCATAATTTTTTTTGATACCATGACAACCAAATAGAAGACAGATTGAGACAAATTATTAAGCCCAAATTCCAGCCAACACAACATGCATCGAAAAGAATAGTCATTGAGTAAATGTGTTTTTTGTCTTGATAAAGAAAAAAACCTGATGTATTAAGATATAACTGACCTTATGGCATCAATTTATGAATTTTAATGCCCTTGGTTCTTAGTTACAGGTTAACTCTGAATCAAGATTCTCAAACCTAATTTTCAACTTTTTTAGAGAAGTATTACCTTCATTGAGGGTTGTTTGACAACGTAATTAAGAGGTTCGCATCAATACCTTAAGTACAATCTGATCCCATGTTAAGGCTGTTGAAATTCACAACAAGGAAACCATTAAATAGTCTTAAGATAATTAACCTTAATGGACCTATATTGGGTTGCAAATCATTGGGCTTTTAGCTAACACGGGCCTAATGCGTAAAACACTTAATTTGAGCCATAACGTCAAGTGAACTTAAAAACCTAAACTAAAATATTATGGTTCAAATAATACTTAAAACCATATAAAAACTTAGTAAAATATTTAAAATAATACAAGAAAACAGTTAGCTCCTAAAACCATCCCTAGCTTAATTTAATTTTCTTGTGTAGTCGAGTTTGGCATCCGTAAGAACACTGTGTTTCTGCCAACCGTTTTAGACCTCTTTCCATACTTGGAATATACTACCTTGAATGCTTGACCTTTTCCCTTATTTGGTTGAATTAATTCTCTCAAAAATAAGGAAGAGAGTTGATGAATTCTTTCCTTTTAAAAGCCTTCCACAATCTTCCTTTAAAGTAAGGAAATCCTGCAAGAGAAAAGAAAGAAAACAACAAGGGAAGTTCTTGAAATATGGTCACCTGTTGTTCTTTTTGTAAGGAAAGGAATCCTTACTTGTAATGGACAAATAAATAAGGGAATTTACTATCACATGTTGTCGCCCTTCGGTTTCTATGTTAAATATGGAATCCTTGTCCAATATGAAGACACTCTAATCCTTCTCCAATTCAGTATGCTATCATGAACTCGAACTTAGCTAAGATTTTTGACAAATCCTTGTAGGAAAAGGACCCCAACACCCAAATTAATCCTAGCCATTTTTGGGCCTCGTGTAGCCTAAACGCATGTACATCCATAAGGCTCAAATCAGATCTGACCAAAACCAATTCCTTCATAATTAGGTCAAACCCATCAATACTAAAAAACCCAATCTTAGCTGAATGGTTTTCCCCTCAAACCCAAGCTCTCAGCTAAATTCCTATGATGTTAACCCAAGGTCGAATCGTATCAATTGTGCCAAATGAGCTATAAACGTGTGATGAGGATAATTGATCCTTGTAAATGAGGTGTTTCTCAATCCATTAGTAGCGGTATGAGCCTCTGAGGTGGTCGGAGATTCCATGTTTATTTGCTGAAGATGACAACCCGATCAGCCTTTTCTGCTGAAGAAGATGAAAAACAAGGACTAGACAACATGTCACTCATTTTCTTCATTAAATATTTATGACATGTCATTCAGATTAAACCCTAAAAATTAAAGTTTTCTAATGGGATCTTGCAAACTTCAAATTGGCCCATGTTGTTTCAATTATGGCATATACACTCTCAATTGACTTTGAAACTTCTTAAATTTTGCAATTTCATCTTTAATTTCATCCATTTAAGCTTGTAAAAATTAAATATGGTCCTCTAAAATTCTAATATTATCAATTAAACTCAAATTAAGCTTCCAAACTTATTTTTTCACAAATTAAGTCCTTATACTTAATTAATTCTTTTAATTTTAGCTTAAATTAATTTATAAATTTAATTGAACCTTTAACACTTTGATTAAATCAAATCAGTTTATTAAAAATCTAATTAAGTCCTTAGACTTAATTTTTATGCAAAGTTGTCCGATTTTTTTTAAGTTATTTATAAATTTAATTAAACCTTTAACACTTTGATTAAATCAAATCAGTTTATTAAAAATCTAATTAAGTCCTTAGACTTAATTTTTATGCAAAGTTGTCCGATTTTTTTTAAGTTAACCTTGAATTTGCACTGCCTTTCACATTTAGGTCCTTCAATGGTGCAATTGAGTCTCTAAAAAAAGTCAAAATCCAATTTGATCCATCCATCACTCATTTATGCATGTAGATCATTTTTCAACCTGTTCTTGCCAACCAAATAGCTTGTCTTCTTGCATTTTTTTATTTACAAAAGATAGTTTACGGGAATCCAAAATTGACTTATGATAGTTATCCTTTATTTATAATACTTGTAATAAAAAGTCTCATAAGAGACTTTAGAAAGTAACCTTGTGAAGAAGAAAAGATAAAAAGATGTTAGGATAAAAAACTTCAACGGGGATATGCGGATTTACCTAAACAAAAGTGGTTAATCCTTCTCAAAATGATGAGATATTCAAAGATATCTCCAAGCATGATAAGTTTAACAAAATTTGTCAGAAATGAGGGCTTAAAAAGCGCATATGAAAGGTGATAGTGCCGCAAGCGCTATTCAAATGAGATAGCGGCTAAAAAATGTACTATATGAAAGGTGAGGACTTAAAGAAGCATTAAAAAACTAATACTATCAAAAGCACTATTCAAAGAAGATAAAAGCTAAAAAGTGCATTATCTGAAAGACAAGGGCACAAAACTCAAAATTGATAGTGTCAAAAGCATTATTCAAAGAAGATAGGGGCTAAAAAGCACACTATCTGGAAGGCAAGGTCTCAAAGGTGCACTCAGAAACTAATAGTGTCAAAAGCATTATTCAAATGAGATACGAGCTAAAAATCGCATTATCTGAAAGGCGAGGGCTTAAAGGCCCACTCAGAAGAAAATAATGTTAGAAGCACTATGTAAAAGAGATAGTGCTCAAAGGCGAGGACTCAAATGCACACTTAAAAGGTGATAATTTCAAATATGTTATCTAAAAGTGAGTGGCTTAAAAGCGCACTTGAAAGTTGATAAAATCAAAGATGATGTTTAAAAGCGAGTGTCTTAAAAGCACACTTGATAGTGATAAAATCAAAGATGTTATCTAAAAGCGATGACTTAAAAGCACAGTTGAAAAAGTATGGATCAAAGTTGGGTTCACATAATATCTTATATTTTGAAAATTTGACATATTTAGCTCTTGTATCAACAGGAATTGAACCTCTGATGGATTTCCTTTGCTAAAAAAAGAATTGGAATCCGTCAAAGATTTTTTCCTTAGACTTCATGCAATGATCAAAATGTAATGCTTTGGGGTTAATATGCATGAGTTATTACGTGAGAAACACAAGTCCCTTTTCTTTATGGACTCTGTCTCTTAGAGTTTCAATCTTTGCGGCATGTTTTCATGACTTCTCTGCTTTGGTCTTGATGCAAACCTCGTGATCACGTGATCATACAACCCACACGTAAAGACATCAATTCCTGAAAAGCCAAGTAAATTAAGTTTGATAAAAGTGTGACACAAAGATAACTTGTACCTAGGCACCAACATTACTGGAAATAGAAACCCCTACCAAACGATCATTGATTCACGAACGAGAAGTATAAGGATGACGCCATGAATCCAGTTGTTCTTTGATTCCCAACAGTACAGCCCCTGTTGACTAGTATTGTGGTGTCTTTTCGAACTCCAATTGACCTGAAATTTTAACTCATGGTAAGAAAACATATCTAGAGACTCCACGTACAATTTCAGCCCGATCCAACGCTCAGATTGAGAATTATGACTGTTGTTGTAAAACTGGACAATTACATATTTTACGTTAGAATCCGAATCTGATTGTTTTTTCATTGCCCAGGTCGTATCATTCCCTTTCTCTTCAATATGATTCGTCCTCGAATCACCAACAGGTTTGATGGACAATTCCTTAGCCTTTTGTTTCAGCCGTTGGAGTTCTTTTTTTGCACGCAATTGCCTGTAACATTGTATAAATATAGTAGCCGATAATAATTTAAAATAAACATGTCTTGCCATCCACTTGCATGTATATTTTTGAATGACAACCATTGATGCCCTCTTTCATTTTTTATCCCTTTGGCGCTTAACTGAAACTCTCTAATCTTCACGTTCTTTATTTGTTTTTTTTATAAACTTTTGCAAGTCGTTTAGCCTCACGCTCTTTATCTAACATCATAAAAGCATTATGAGCATAAATATTTGAAACTCGAAACCTCGGTTTCTCTACCTTACTCACAGTGAATCTCCTTCAATCAGCCTCACTAATCTTTTGCCTCATTGAATCTATATCATCTTCCATCTTCTTTGCCTCCCAATAGTTATCATCAAGTCCTCCAACACTATGTAAAGTTCTCCTTTAGCCGAATTGACCCCTAGTTTTATACCCAAAATCCCTTTGGTTCTCTAGGCTGCCGAAAACCTTCCCGATAGCCTATGGTCTCATCCCCAAAACCACCATCACCAATATCATCAATGTCCTCCTCAAAATCCTCATAATCAACCCACCTTGGTCTTTCAGCCCTGCTGCCACTGTTAGCTTGCGGTTCAGCCCCAACCTTCCTCACGTCTTGGGTATTTGTATCAGCCTTGTTACCAAGTTTATCTGTCACACATGTTCCTCGTCACAAAATTCATCCTCTCCATCATCTGCGTCATGGCTTGCATTTGGAACTTAAGTTATACATCGGGAGGGGGTGGTGTGTTGTTTCGATCTGACATGATGGTACCTGTAAAAATTGGTTAGTGGTAAAAAAAAAATCCTCACATCGCATATGTTTTGCTCAAACACTCAAATATCCTCACAACCCACACCTCTCGTCTTACCTTCTTGCGGTTCTTGCAAAATTGAAACCAACACCAAATAGAACCAACTTAGCAGCGTAATCCAAATATGTATATATGACTCAAAAACAATAAAAAAAAACCACAAACAAGCAAAATAAAACTGCGATGATAGTCTCGTGAGTAGTAAGCGAATCTATTCGAAATATGAACGAAACTGAAGACTAGAATAAAAAGAAAAATGAAATGTGCAAAATGATGAAACAACACCCAAATATGCTAGATATATTGAAAACTATACTGCAAGAAATGAAAACAATAAAAAAAATGCGAATTTCAAAAGTTGATGCAAAACAGACTCGTTTACAATGAGTTATGTTTGAATCTGGAATCTAAAGTAAATGATATCTAATTGAGCTAAAATTTCAGATAAAGTGCGATATCAACCCAAATAGACAGAATATAAGCTTTGAGCAATTTACAATAAGGTTTGATATGCTGAAGCAAAAAACATTATGAATTAAACCTAATTAGACCAGAAATTGAAAACCAAAGTAAATGATAGCCATTTGACTCCATAATTAATATTTGGTGCAATTTGGACCCCATTAATCAGATTATCAAATTTGAACTAATTTCGAGTTGACTGGGTCAAATTTTCCCTTGTCTAGTTTTCTACGGCAGAAACCAATACACGTCTTTTTGAACGATTTTTTTTCTTTTTTTTTCTCTTTTCTCTTTGTTTTTGATAGTACTGATATATTTGAACAGTAACAGAATGAAATAAAAAAAATTTTTTATATGCCGCAAATTCAAGGAGAAGAAGAAATTTGATACTAAAGAATTTTTGCGGAGTCATTAAGAAACGAAAATTTTAGAAGGATATAACCTGATTAATGAAGCCAGGCTCTGATACCAAATGACGCGAACCTCATGATCACGTAGTCACACAATCCACATGAAAAGATACTAATTCCCGGAAAGCTAAGTAAATTAGGTTTGATAGGAGTGTGACACAAAGATAATGTGTACCTACCAACACTATTAGAAATGAAAACCCCCACCTAACGAATATTAATTAGTGAACAAGAAGTATAAGGATGACGCCACGAAACCAGTTGTTCTTTGATAAGTCATTTTTTATTCTTTAGAGAACTAAAGAAGGGAACGTATCCCAGCAACACACACACAAAGTGCGGCAAATAAGAAATTTTATTAATTTGAATTGTCTAATTTACATGTCTGGTTATATCTTTATTTATACTAACTCTATACTTAAATAAACCGTAATGGACCCCCTTAGGTGGACTTATATAAGGCCCACTTACAATTGACCCAAATAAGTAATAATAACCAAAAGACTAAGAAAAAAATAATAAAAATATGAAAATTATTATCCTAAATATGCTACAATCAGATTTTTCACCCTTAAGAAGTTCCAAATAGATTACAAAATCTAATTTAAAGGTAGAATTAATTCCGAAGTTTTCTTTCCTTGTTGTAGCTTGGATGAATAAGGAATCCTTGTAAGAAAAGGATTCTGAAACATTTATGAATCCTTACTACACTTAGAAACTATGTTGCAGCCCATTAAATATCTTTGTAGAACTAGAAAATTCCCAAAACAAGCTGCCACATCCTTTTAGGTGAATAATCCTAGCCATATAGGAAGTCCAGAGGTCAAAAGGAAGTAAATAATAAAATCCATACAGCCTCTGTTGAACAGTATTGTGGCACCTTAGCGAACTCCGATTAACCTGAAAGTTTAACCGAGGGTAAGAAAACAGGTCATGAGACTCCATGTACAATTTCAGCCTGATCCAATTGTCGGATTGAGAATTATGACTATTGTTGTAAAATTAAACAGTTGTATATTTTACGTCATAATTCGAATTTGATTGTTTTTTCATTACCCGGATCGTATCAAATCTACTCAAGCTTCAACTTGTAGATTTGATATATAGGAAAGGTATTCTCATTTGATGAGCTCTGAGGATCTTTATCTATCCCATTATCTGAACACCTTTGTTTCATCGATTGTGACCTTTCAAGGCTCTCCCACTTATCATTGAAATCATATGAGTAGCACTATTATGGTGTCATAACCACCACCCAATATTCACCATACCTTCTCTATAGTAGCTTTTCTAGTTATATCTTGAGTTCTCAAAAAGACATTAGAGGATTTAAATAACTTACTGTTTTTTATCTTCTTAGAAAAAGAGTTATATAGCTACTCCTGTCGGGTTTCTTGAATTGCCACTAGCCTTATCATACTCCCAAGTACTTTATCTTGCTTTGTTTGCTTGGGTTTTCTCAAGGATGATATTGATACGATCCAGACAAGGTCAAATTCGGATTTTGACGTAGAAAGTGCACCTATCCAGTTTTACAACAATAGTCATAATTCTCAATCCGACCATTGGATCGAGCTGAAATTTTAACTCAATTCGACATCATTTACTTTAGGTTCCAGATTCGGACCTAACTCATCGTAAACGAGTTTGTTTTGCGTCAACTTTTGAAATTCGCTTGGTTTCTGTTGTTTTCATTTCTTGCAGTTTATTTTCATCATATCCAACATATCTGAGTGTTTTTTCATTATTTTTCATATTTTGTTTCTGTTTTTTATTCGAGTCTTCAGTTTCGTTCATATTTCGGATAGTCTCGCGAGTAGCAAACGAGTCTTTGAAAAATCTGAATTTGACCTTGTCTGGATCGTATCAGATATTATGCAGAAGATGTTTGATTCTTGCAAAAATCGAATCATAGATTTTATCTTTGAAATTTAAAATCTATTACTAATTGCAAAAACCATTTTGATACAAGTTTAAAACACATTTGTTTCGAAAAATTCAAGCAACTTCCATAGAAAGGGTTTCATAAAGGTTGGATTTTAAATTTTGGTGCAGGTTTTTTCGTTAGTTAAAATTTGAGGTGACCTTTTGTTTTCAAGATTTTTTTGTTAAAGAGCTCGAGTTTCAACTCTAGAGTTTCAGAGAAAAGAAAAATATTTGAGGTATTCATTTTACTTTTATGAATAATAAAGTATAACTATAATCTTTTTCGAAGATCGGAGAGCTTTGCTTACCAACCTGGATTGCTTGCTTTTGATTAGAAACGACTTTATCAATCACACTATATAGGCTTTGACTCTTAGCTTTGTAAGAACAAGATATTTATGGGCTTAAAAGGTGTTTAAGGGCTCTCGGGATTAAGGATCACTAATGCTCTTTCTCAAGCCTTTATTTTCTCTTCATTTTGGTTAATGGGCTCTTAGACTTTGGAATTTATCTTGTAAAATGATTTTGTGATGCCCCCAACTTCGGGCTAGGATTATTTGTGTTTATTTGGTTTTAAGCATCATCATCATTTTTCTTTGCACAACATACTCAGCCTTTTTGAATCTCAAAGTGTCCCTAGCTTTACTTGATCACTTTTGATCTTTCTATTGATCACTAAGAATCATCTTGTGTGGTTTCAAGGTCAAATTGCTTTTATATTTTTTGTACGTACTCCTAGTATAAGGTGTGATCTAAGTCAAGGTTCTTTTGCAAGAAAAATTTTACTAGGATCAATGGAGATTTGCAAAGGACATGCAAATAGTTTCTATCAAATTAAATTATGCATCATTATTCAGCTAACTAGAACTCAACTTTAAAGCTAGTATGAATGATTTTTGGTTCATTTTCAGGTTTCTGCTTGTTTTTCACCTCACTAGGAGATCACTTGAATTCTTAAAACTCATTTGTTAAAAACAAACAACAATTTAACCTTTGAATTTGTACTAAAAACTTTGATTTCCCAAATTTGTTTTATTGAACTTTGTTTTTTTTTTTTTGTAAAAACGATGTTTTTTAAGACTATGAGATCATGCAAAAGGCTATTCGAAGTTTTTCACAGTTTATAAAGAGGAAAATACATATAAGAATTCATAACCAAGCTTTTGATCTTTATTGATTTATCGATACAGTACTTTATGCATAGTACTTCTTTACAACAGTAGAGTGTATAGGCTTAAGTAAATCATCCATTTGGTCAAAATCAAGGCTCTTATGGAAAAGGCATTCTTCACCATATATGGTCTTTTATAGTTTGGCACCTATTTGCTCCGATCTTCTCCTAGGATTGGCAAGATCTTTTTAAATAAAAAGTCTCCTTAATTGAATACACTTGGTTTAACCCTCTTGTTATACGCCTTAGCTATTATGCTCTGGGATAGCTTGTGGTGACAAATTATTGCCAGTCTTTTCTCATTAATTAATGATTTCTCTTATTTCGATGTAGTGGGTATATCCTCTTAGCATTTCCTTTGGGTATGCCCCAATTTCTTTGTGTTTGTGTCTCTAACTTAGTGATGCGGATCAGCCCAACACCAAGCGTAATCATGCCAACGACCCATTGGAGGTGCCAATTGGGCCAATCACAAGAGCTAGGGCAAAGAAGCTTAAAGAAGCATTGAATGGGCTTGTTCAGAACATATGGAGCAAAATGGACCTAGAGGGGCTTGGGACATTTATACAGCCTTTAATTCATCTAGTTCAGGTCCAAGAAGAGCCCAATTCATGTGGAACAAGGGGTTGATGTGTCCGGCCCAATACCAGCCTTGTTAGGCTTGTTTTCCTAATGCTACAAGGATAAAATGTCAGCACTTTATTCTCCTAATTAAGTAAGGAAGTTGGCCATATCTTATTTCTAAAGAGAGGAGGACTATTTAATGCTTTTCCTAACTTAGGAAGGAAAGTAATTAAATCAGCAACAAAGGAGGAAATTTATTTTCTTATTTGTCCAAGTTAAACAAGGAAATCCAAGCTAATCAAGGACATCAAGGGGGCAGCAACACAAATTTTCTAAATCAGATTTCTCCTAGTTTATTTGGGACTTCTTAAGGGTGACAAATCTGATTCTAGCATATTTAGCATGATAATTTTCAGAATTTTATTATTTTTATTATTTTCTTCTTAGTTTTTGGGTTATTATTACTTATTTGGGTCAATTGTAAGTGGGCTTCACATAAGTCCACCTAAGGGGGGTCCATTAGGGTTTTCTTAAGTCTAGAGTCAGTATAAATAAAGGCATAACCAAACATGTAAGGTTACGCAATTTTCAGATCAATAAACTTCTTGCTGCACTTATTGTGTGTTGGTGGGATAATCTCCCTTCCTTGGTTCTCTAAAGAACTGAAAACGACTTATCGAAGAACAACTATCTTCGTGGCGTCATCCTTATACTTCTCGTTCGTGAATCAATATTCGTTGGGTGGGGGTCTCCGTTTCTAATAGTGCTGGTGCCTAGGTACAAGTTATCTTTGTCACACTCCTATCAAACCTGATTTACTTGGCTTTCCGGGAATGGTGTCTTTGCGTGTGGGTTGCGTGACCACGTGATCACGAGGTTCACATCATTTGGTATCAGAGCTTGGCTCCATTAATCAGGTTATATCCTTCTGAAATTTTTGTTTCTTGTTAATTCCGCAAAAAAAATAAAAATTCCTTAGTATCCAATTTCTTCTTCTCCTTGAATTTGCGGCATATAAATTTTTTTTTGTTATTTCATTCTGTTATTGTTAAAAATATATCAGTACCATAAAAAAAAAGAGAAGCAAAAAAAAAAATCCGTTCAAAAAGACGTTTATTGGATTCTGCCGCAGAAAATTAAACAAGAGAAATTGGATCAACTCAACTCGGAATTAGGTCAAATTTTATATTCTAATTACTGGGCTCCTAATCGCACCGCATATCAAATTTGGGATCAATTGGATATCGTTTGCTTTGGGTTTCAAATTCAGGTCTAACCAGGTCTGATTCATAACGTTTTTGCGTCAGTATATCAAACCTTATCATAAATTTCTCAAACTTTATATTCTGTCTATCTGGGTTGATATAGCACTATATCTGAAATTATAACTCAATTGGACATCATTTACTTTAGGTTCCAGATTCGAACTTAACTCGTCGTAAACGAGTCTGTTTTGCGTCAACTTTTGAAATTCGCTTACTTTCTGTTGTTTTCATTTCTTGCAGTTTATTGTCATCATATCCAACATATCTGGGTGTTGTTTAATTTTTTTTCATATTTTGTTTCTGTTTTTTTTATTCGAGTCTTCAGTTTCGTTCATATTTCGGATAGACTCGCTTGCTACTCGCGAGACTATCATCACAGTTTTGTTTTGCTTGTTTTCTAGTTTTTATTGCTTCTTGAGTCATATATATTTGGATTGCGCTGCCCAGTTGGTTTTATTTGGTGTTGGTTTCAGTTTCGCAAGAACCGCAGGAAAGGGAGACGAGAGGTGTGAGCGTGTGAGGATATTAAGAGTAGTTTGAGCGAAACACGAGCGACATGAGGATAATTTTTTTTTACCACTAACCAATTTTTGCAGGTACTATCATGTCAGACCAAAACAACACACCACCCCATCCCGAGGGAGAACTTACGTTACAAATGCAAGCCATGACGCAGATGATGGAGAGGATGAATTTTGTGATGGGAAATGTGTGTGACAGACTTGATAGGGTGGAGAAACGTGGTAACGAGGCTGGTAC
>Ga0325411_1000414_pt1 | contig 44703 bp, 26 predicted proteins | sample PopdelMetagenome_13_FD_206181 | JGI IMG/M metagenome (GOLD analysis project Ga0325411, IMG submission 206181) | Populus deltoides microbial communities from Bellville, Georgia, United States - Xylem-PdIQD-R4 | ecosystem: Host-associated > Plants > Phyllosphere > Stem > Wood/Secondary xylem...
AAAAAAAAACTTGTAGAGGTCCCTTCCAAAATTCTGAGTGGGATTAATCTCACATTATCAATGCTTTGAATCAAAATCTTATTTTTTTTTATAGTAATTATGGTATTTTGGAACCATTTTTATACAATATTAAAAGTCAAACTCAATTGAAATCCAGTAAAAAATCAATTAGATATGTGCATTGGGAATTCCACAATTGGGCTTTGGAGACTGCTCAGCCTACATTCCAGTATAAGCAACAATTCCAACTTTTTACTTAGCAAAATCAACCATATTGATTTTTGTTTTTCTCGTAGTTTTATTAAAGATAAACATACCTTTTATTCTATTTTTACATACTAAAACAAAATTCACTTTCTTTCTTTTTTCTTTTTTTAAGAAACAAATCTAAATCCCCTTTCATAAGTTTTAAATATAGTCTTTGAACCCAACCCGGTGGTCGACCTGGCTCAAGGCCCAGGTCACAGGATTTTGACTAGGTCACTGGATTTTGACAGAATTACTGAGTTATCCGGTATTGACGCTTAATTTTTTATTTTTCTTTCTAAAACAAAATGATATTTTTATTAAAAAATAAATAGTCAATGAGTTATATCTAGTTTTTTGATCGGGTCTTATAAGGTCATCATGTCAACCCCGGTTTTTAACTGGTCACTTGGGTTTTTGTTTTTCTCTATTTTTGTTAAACTCGTCCCAGTTTTAACCCTAAATCAACTAGATTCCGGATTAACCCATCAAATCAGGCTAAATTTTAAAATTATTGTTTTTAAATTGACAACCCATACTTTGAGTACATTCATTTAATATTCATTTAATGATGACTATCTTAAAATCCAACTTGAAATGTAAAACAAATTTGAAGTAATATTTAACGATTTTTTTTAAATTAGCATTTTTTTTTAAAATATTGATAAATAACACAATTTTTAAAAATAAATGAAATAATACTGTTTGTACATGTTATGATTGGAAAACATAACATTCAAACTTGCATAATTTTGAAACATGATATTGTAAGAAAACAATATACGAAATTAGCTTCACAAATTTCATTCAGGAGGGAAGAGAGAGGAAGAAAGAAATAAAAAAAAACTTTATAGACATATTAAAACTTTGATTACGACCCCATCAATATCATTAAAAATATCTCAATAAGATAAAACCCAATGACACAAAAAAAAAAATAGTGGCATGCTCGGGTCACCGTTAATGATTTTTTTTTGTGTCATTGAATTCATCTCGTCGATATCTTTCCGATAATGTTATAATCGGAGATTCGGTGTGCCTTTAAACTCTTTTTTTTTTTTTTCTCTTTTCTCTCTTTATCATAATTTATGCGGTCCATTTCATAATTTTTTTAAAATATCTGAATAACAACAAATTTGAATATTGTGTTTTTCAATTATAATATGTATGAAACATGTTATTTAATCAATTTTTTTAAAATTATATTATTTAACCAATATTCTTTTTTTAAAAACATGTCACTAACCAAAAATATCCCAACTAAGCACCTAAACAATGCAATACATTGAAACTTGTAGAATGGTTTACAATAAATAAGCTTTCGCGTAAATCACTGAGTCTCAAACACCATGAATTTCAGGACCCGCAGCTGTATTATTGACTGAGGTTTTTGTCCTCTTATATTTGTATCCATACTTAATTGTTGACACTAACAGCATCGAAGATGCTATTACGAAGAGCATAACAGCATTCTGAATAATATAAATAAATATGATTTTTTATTATTATATATACTTTAATAATAAAAAGTCATTTAAAAAGTAAATTGTATTGGGGAGAGAGAGAGAGATAGAGATAAATGCTTTATTTTATTTTAATGATTTTGATGTTATTTTTTTATATGAATTTATTTAATTGGTTTATTTTTTTATTGGTCTCATTTATTTTGATATTTTATTTAGCATTACCTTTGAAGTATGTAAAACAAGTATGAAGAAATTAAAATAATATTTTTTTATTTTCAATTTTGGCTTTCCAGGTAGGAAACTTTGGAGTTGCTCTGAACCCATCTTAATTTTTGAATAACTAAGTGCCTAGCAAGGCCCGTAAATGGCTCAATAAATAAATAAATAAATAAATATGATGAGTCACACTCCAATTGATTGATTAGGCATGTAGTGGGTCTTGGAAAACTTGCATGTAAAGTTACACAGCATTATTGATCATGACATTAAACACCTTAAAATATCATCGACACGCAACTCAAATATATATAGGTCTAATTAAGAAAAATAGACACATCACTTCAGCGAGAAAACTAATGGCCTACGTTGGCATGCCAAATCACCATAGAACAATAACTCAAGAACAATCGTATGGGATTCTTAATTTACTAAATTTCGCCGAATACGCATTTATTAGGGCAAAGTTTTGTCCTTTGTTATGCCTAACCCTTGTATATATAGGCATGGTACATCCTTCTACACCTTGCTTTAAAATTCAAGAAAATATTTCTCTCCTAAGAGAAAGAGAGGAGGAGAGAGGAAGGGAGATCGATGGCGGCTTTGAGATGGCTTGTTCACTCAGCATGTCATGTCTTAGGGTACCCTAACGAAGACAATAACATGCAGTCACGTAACAAGGTTGTAGAGTGCCCTAATGAGCATGCAAATGGAGTCACGATCAAGAATTCAAGGCTGGAAATGAATCCTTGCACAGGATTTCAAATGCCTCTTCATTACCCTCGTTACACAAAGGCTGACTATGAGAAGATGGAGGAGTGGAAGGTGGACATGTTGCTTAGAGAATACGGGATAAGTTTCAAGGGCAATCTTGAAGAGAAGAGGGCATATGCGATGGGTGCATTCTTGTGGCCTGATCAATACTAAATATATATTTGCTATATATATATATATTATGATCTTGATCTAATTTCTTGATTATATATAATATACGGTCCTACAAGTACTCTTGAGGCACATGTATCTGAAGGGCAAGATTTTGGATCAAATCAAACCTTGGATCGTAAGGAGATCAGCAGAAGATTATTTTTCTTTTCTCTTTTCGATGCTCGAGTATGTAAAATCACTTAATTTAGCTAGAAAAATGGCTCTATGATTATAAATAAATATCATATGCTTTGCTTTCTTTCGTTTTTTTCTCTCTCTTTTTTTGCAATAACTTCTACTTATTGCAAGTAAAACATATATATATATATATATATATATATATATATATATATATATATATATATATATATATATATATATATATATTAATCAATCAATCCCTGGGAATGTTTAATTACTTGAATCCCTTACAAATTTTCTTCATGAAGTTTTTTCGAAAGAATATTCTTTGTATTTTTTTTCTTTCAAAAAGACCATTCTTGTATGCTACCAGGAAAATAAAAATGGATAATCTTTGTTTCTGGCATCGCAATATCCCTAAAAAACCAACCACAAAAATAGAAAAAAAATTGTCCCAGATGCGTTTTTGTAACCAAAAACATTTATTAAAAAACATGGGTTGCTGAACTCGATCATAATTGTTTTAAGATTTATAACCACTCACAAATTTACAATTTTGATTTTTTTTAATGGGAATTCATGATGAAATTTGCAGTCACAAATTAATTTGTAAAACAAAATCATTTCGCCAGGTTAGGTAAATTAAGTGCCACTTATAAAATAAAAAGAAGCCATAAATTCTCATACAACAAAACAAGAATCGTTTCGGAAGGTTAGTGATATTGTTGGATCGCACTTACTCGAGTCTTGATTAGAGAAATATTGACAAACAAGATATATACATGCAATCAGCAGCATGATTAATTGATAATTAACTAACTCAAGCTGGCCAGTACTAAAAACAAAAAAGGCTTAGCTAAACCTACTTAATTAAACAAGTACTGAGCATGAATGCTAATTTTTTTAATTTATTGTAATGTAAATGAGTACTTGTTCTACTTTGACGTCAGTATTGTTTTTTTTTTTTGGTGCATAATGAATCCAGTAGTCTATGTAATGGGCTGACCATATATGTGTTAAATAATATTTATGTAGTTTTATTTATTAAAGATAGAATAGTACTTTCAATTTAACCTATATATACTTTGTTTGTATTTAGGTTAAGACTAAGCACTTATAATACACATATTATTCAGAATTCTAGTCTTCTTTTTGTGTTTGAGCTTAATTATTTTAACAATATGTACCCATATTGGTAGAAAACTTGGATTGTTATTGCGGGTGAATCTCGAACTCGGTTAATCTGAGGTTTAGATTAGTTTAAATTAAAAAAATATATAAAAAATAAGAGATTTAATTAATTTGGTCAAAAATTCATGTTAATATATTAATCAAAACTCAATCCTAAACTTGTTAATTGTTTTTTTTTTTTAAAAAAAAACCAGTTGAAACAATGATTTTTTGATATTTTTTTTCAAAAGGGAAAGTTGACTCCCTTGGCTTTTCTTTTCTTCTCTTCTTCCCCTAAATTTTTAGAAAGTGTCCACGTTGTGTACTCTTCCCACATATATCAACAAGCCCATTTTTTTTGCAACTCTACCAAGCATGCATGTGGCTTGCTTGGTATAAATAGAGATTTAATTAAGGCCGTCGCAAGTACCTATCATACCAAGACACCGACACAAACGCCATTTTTGAACTTCTAGCGCAGCTCCGTCCTTGAATTTTATGATTTTTGCTTCAAAATCATGCATTAATTTTCACTTTAGCATGAATACCAACTAAAAAAATCATATATAAATAATTTTAGCGCAGCTCTTAAACTTCTCCTTTTCTACTTGGTTGTCTAATTTCTTAGGTAGGTAGGTTAGCAGAATGATGCTCCAATATTCCTCAAATTATTTGTAGCATGTAGTAAATTTATTTCGTCTGCAACAGAAGACAATGTAATTAAGCAAGCACGTAGATGCTGCCACATCCACCAGTTTCCAAGACTAACAATATATCTGCGTTTGTTTCCAGCAGCTAGATACTTTGTGTCATGATCATCAGCGAAGCGATTGGGGCAAGCTGGAAGTAAAAATAAAAATATCAACATGATCCAGCACTTTCATTTGGTAGTGATCATTTTGAAACACTGTGTAATGCCAGGCGATATCAAGAAGAACCAAGTTTACCAAATCTAAAATTCAGTAGAAAAAAATAGCCAACAGAAAGAATTGACAGAGAAAAAAAAGTTGATATTTTATTGCAGAAAATAAAGTTTACAAGGAATTAGAAAACAAGTATTTTCACACTGCTCAAGAGAATCACTCTCATTTTAGAATTACATCAAATCAAAAAACTTAGCACTACAATCTACCCAATCCAGGCATACAGTCTACATTAAATAGAAATACATATTACAGATATTTACTAGATAACTACCAACTAAGATAAAAAGAAACAGTTATAGTTAACTTCTCCTGCCACCTGAAATTATAAGATGATCTTCATCCATTATTAATTAATTGCCTCCTTGTCAACATGCTTTGCTCACCTTTGAAATTTTAGCTTGCACAGAATGCTTCACTCCTCTGGAATCTGCGAAATTCATAGCTGCTGCAACACATTGCTACTAGCTGGAATCTTGGTCCCTTTCATTGGCATCACTGTGTTTCCTCGAAACTTCATTTTCTATAGCCTTAAGAACCCAAGAAGTTAATTTACAGTGGATGAATACCTACGTCCATTTATGGGTCTCAATCTAAAATCATCCTAAAACATCCTAAAATCATTTCAAAAATTGAAAATTTGACTAAATTGAAAACATTTATGGGTCTCAATCTACTTTTACTGGTATAGTTAAAGAGCAAAACCAACTTCATCAAATTTTTCTCTTTAAGACAAGCTAATTGATATAAAGATCCTGTTTTTTTATGAACTGAAACTCCTTTTTTCTCATATTCTCTTTTCAAAGATTTTTTTTCTCTTTTCTTAATATTCAATGACTGAATTATGATAAAAATAAAGTTTAGAATTAAAATGTAAAAATTTAAAACGACAAAGAGTAAATTTAAAAGAAATAAAAACTTCAAGATTCAAGATAGGATTCGTGGAGGCTTAGCAACCATGTTCGATATTAAATAATCCAGATTTTGCACATTAATTTGGCAATTTTGGATATTTTAAAATAATATATGTTAGATATATATTTCATAAAATTAAAAAAAGAGAGGAAAACGTCATGATATTTATATATATATATGTGTGTGTGTGGATCAACTTCGATAATCTTATCTGCACCTTGACTCTTTAAACGAGACTTGCAAATAATTGGATTAGATGGTGAATATAAAATTTATTTTGAGTTATGCTACTAATTTTTTTATAGAGGTATGCTATAAATGTATCATATACAAATCCATTTTTTCTAACTAAAATCTAATAGGGAAAATATAAAGTTAAATTACAATAATCTTTTTAGGGTACAATGAAATCATAGAAACAATCTAAAAGATTAATTATTATATAGAAAAAATTAAACTAAATAATTTAAACAATAAGAGAAAGAGTATTAATGTAAATTAATTTTAAAAATAAATTAATTAAAAGGAAAAAAAAGAAACAAAAAAATTCTGAAAAAATTTCAAAATCCTTTCAATAAAAAATTTGTGGTTTTCTCGTGTATTTTTTTACTAATTTTTTATTCATACTGGTTTGTATTTTTATACTGTAAAAATACAAATTCGGTATTAAAATACCTAATTTTCTTTGAAATGTTGCAAAAAAAATATATGAAAAAAAAATCTTGTTTTCATGGATATAGCCAAGTATCTCAAAATATAAAAAATATCTCATATCTTATTTTCATACAAAATAAAATTAAAAAAAAAAGTGTTTGCATGCATTTCATGTTTTTAAGAACTAGTTTATTAAAACCATGAGAACTAAGTCTATATTTCAAAAATACTGAAAAATATTTTGTTTTATTTTAGTACATAAGATTACAAACTTATATGTAAGACGTATTTCTGATATTAAAAAGATAGTTCTTTTTTATTGATATTAGAACGGTTATGTTTTTCTCGATAAGATAATGATCTATTTACTGAGGATGATTTGTCTTCAACCCTAGACAGCCTAACAATCAGACAACTAGTTTAATTTTACAATTAAATAATACAGTTTACCTTAAGTAAGAAGTATTAGGGGTGTAAATATATTTTCTTTACACAACTAGTCCCTGTGCCCGATCTCTAAAATCAGTTAGGGTTCATAATGATCAAAATATTAGATGGTGACTTTCATTCTCTCTTTCCATCGATAAAGAACAATAATTTCTTTTCTTGTCTATTTTCCACACCATATACACTTGGATTATATCAGGAAGATATTCGTCGCGACGCCGTACATGTGCGACAATAAGAACATTAATAAACTCATTTACAACCTCAAAGCATCATAAAATCATTTCAAAATTTGAAAATCAAACCAAATTAAAAAAAAAAACATTTATGGGCTTCAATCTTTTTTCCCAACATGATTTAAAGGTAAAACCAACTTAATTGAACTTTTCTTTTTTTAAAACAAGCCAGTTGACATCAAGATTTGATTTCTTTTGTAGCCAATTGATCAAAATACTTTCCCTCTCCGTTTGTGAAGAATTTCTCTCTTTTTCCTCAACATCAATCAATTACTTGAAATAAATAATCACTACAATTATTTATAATTCCTGCAGTATTTTTTTGTTTTGCTTGTTAAACGTCACACAAATCCATTTTTTATTCGATGGAGAAAATGATAATAATTACTTAACGATATCTAGAGTCATGATATATTTATCTATCAAATTCAAAGAGGAAGTGAAAAGAAAGATATATACATATATAAACAGAAACATCCTTTACAATTTATTATTATTGGATATTACATCTTCGAAGCCGCTTTCATTTTTCTTCTCCAACTTTCATGAGAAAACCTATGCATAAACACTCATGCATTGATAGAGAATAATTAAGATGTTACTCATGATCAAAAAACACCAGATTAGACCTTCATCCTCCAGCTCTCGAAATCAAGACTAGAACCTCAACTTTTACTCGTATTTTTGGGACTGCTCAACGGTTTCTGGTTGCCCTGCAACATAATCAAGAAGCCCTTCGCCTGCTTTTTCACCATGAGAATCTGTAGCCATGTGAGTAACTGTACCTCCGAAGACTAAGATCAATATCAGGAATACAGCTGTTGAGGCCAATAAAGGCCAGAAGTAAGCAAGAATGGTGACTAGCCTAGGAGCAGCATATAACAACAAAGATAGAACAACTGAAGCGGTGATTGCTATAGCAAAGTGATGTCTATATTGCAAAAGCCTTTCTGGGATATCCATATAGCCAGAAAATTTACTAAGAAAAGTGCTCAGAGAAAGAGAGGCAGAGAGTAGGAGGAAGCAAGGAGAGAATGGTTTTGTCCTTGTTTTGATACAAGTGCAAATTAATTGAAATAATCTTCAACATTCATGCGTTCATACATTGATAGAGAATAATTGTCAAAGGGAGATTCCTTTTCTTTCACAAATAATCATCCTCTCTGTAGCCTTTAAGTTTTTCTCTCATTTTCATACATCTCTAATTACTGAAATAACCTCATCACCAGTCTAGTTTTAGCTTAATTATCTGCCAAAAATGTTTTCAGATTTCAAAAGGCATTTTACTTTTTTTTAGCTCAAATACATTGTTAGTATTTGTTTGTCATGTTACTACAAGCTTTCAAGTAGTTGACCATTTTATTCTTTATATAGGGTTATAATCATTGTTTTAAATCTTAAATGGAGTTATAATCATTGTTTTATCTAAGACTTCATCTATTAATAAACTAGACTGGTTTAGATTAAAGAAAAAATAAAAATAAAAAACCTAATTAATCCAAAGAAAACTTGATCATTAACTCGTTGATTTTTTATTTAAATAATGTCATTTTTATTTTATTTAAAAAGTTAATTTCAATCTAAGACTCAACCCTTACTACATATTAGGTTTTAAGACTATGAACATAAATAAGATGTAAATATAATATATAGTCTTATAAATATTGTATATTTTGTAAGAAAAATCATTTATTTAATGTAAGAAATACCCATGCCATGATTGATATTTTTTTCGATAAATTAATCTTATAAGATTAATATTATTTAGATATACTGAAATTAAAAATGTAATTATCCCCTAAGGTAATAGACACTTGTGGGCAGTTAAAATTTTGGAAATTTATATATTAACGGGTTAAATTTTTTTTACTTTCACTTCATATGAAGGTCTAAACAGTAAATAGTTGGTGTGCCAAGGGCAAAGGGGGCATATTGGTCATTACCACCAAAACCAACAGAATGTTTTGGTATATGTTCTTTGTCCGCTTCTTGAATTGGTCGGCTACTTTATGACTTTTTTCAAGAAAAAAAAAAGATCAGTGTACAGAGCAATTATTATTTTTTTCCTCCCATGTGCTCATGGGTTTCAAGAAAAGATTAGCTAGCCAGAGATCAAATCTGGTCCGGACTTTGCTATTTTCAGTTTTTTTTCAAAAAATAATATTAAAATGATTAGATTATGACTTCACGAGGTTAATCTAATTATAAATATAAATACAATTAAAATAATATCATTTTAATTATTATTTTTTTAAAAGTTGAGGGTTAGTTTTGTTTTTTTTTTTCCTTTATTTCTTTCGATCCAAATTATTCCAGATTCTTTATCACTCGGATCTTAGATCGACATGTCAGACCGATTCGAGTTTTTAAAACTATACTATATAGTTATTTTAATTTATAGTTTTTGTTCAATGTCAAATTATGAATAGGATAACCTTGTAGACTAGATTTCCTAGCAACCTTTCAATATTAGGTTCTACCTTTTAAATCATCACTTAATGAAGCTTTCTAGCATTTGCCTGCTATTCAATAATGAAAATATTCCATTTAAAACTTTATTAATTTTTATTTTTGATATTTCTAGATAGTTTTGATATGCTGTTATTAAAAATAAATTTTAAAAAATAAAAAATATTATTTTAATATATTTTTAAATAAAAATATTTTAAAAAATAATTGCAATCACAATATCCATGTTACTCTGAATCGCGCTATCTCCTATGAAGCACCTAAGTTGAGTGCTTTTTTATTTGGGCATCATTTGAACTAGGAAAGAAAAAAAACAAAGTAAACTACCATTCCTCTAGCAACTTGGCTTGGACCTTCTTCTTAGAGCCTGTTGAAGTAATGTCTAATGAAATGAAACTGCCCACTTCACTAATACAGAGGCCTGCATCTACCTTAGCCTCTCCACCATTTGGGGCCTGGATAGCTCAAATCCAGCAGCCTCTAGCCCAATATGATCTCCACCTCCTATACATTCAGAAAAGAAAGAACAGAACTTCCTATTTCAAGGGTCCAAGCAAAACAAGCGATGCGCAGAGTGCAAGCTGTATGAGAAGCTTAATACTCCTTTTCTTCTTTAATTATATATATATATGTATATAATGCTAGCAAGGAATTCAGTTAAGTAATAATTAACAATTGAGAACCCAACATCATTAAGTTAATGAAAAACCCAATTGAAAGTTTTGGTTGTATGTAGGATTTGGTCATGGCCTCTCTTATTTTTTTAGGGCTAGCTTGGTGGTGGTGGTAAGGAAATGGGGGTGGTGGGGGTGGATTCTTTCCTTCGTCGTCTAATGAAAAAACGAAATGGAAACACCGAATAGTATACTTAAAGATTGCCAAATGGCAGAGTGTCAAATAACAGCTGGATCTTCATGTATTTTTCTTGTATCCAATCATACTTACAAGCAAAGATGACACACAAATGATATATATATTCATTCTTCGAAGCCACTTTAGTTGGTCCTTTTCGATTCGGAGTCATCAAGACCTCATTTTTCTTTGTTTCCTTTCAAAATCCCTTGAGTGGCTTTCACTAGCAACGAAAAACGGGCATGGTTTAAGCAATGTTTAACGCTTAAGCAAATAACTTACTCCAAAACATGATCTTTCTATCAATATAACCTGACGATGACAAGACCAGAAAAAAAAAAATCTAAGAAAAACATTAATAAGATGTTATGAACCTTAGCCGAGACATCACCTTCTTTTTTCTTCGGCTTTCTTGCGGTAAAAATCGAGTGTTCCGGGGTTTAATAGCTTCTATTTTTTTTTTTTGTACATTTCACTTGAGAAAAACACTAAATTAATGTTTTTTTAATGATTTTTTGACGGTTTTGATTTGCTAGTAAATAAAAATAAAATAAAAATTATTTTAATATATTTTTAAATATAAAATACACTTAAAAATATATCGTCCAGCACAATATCAAACACAAAAACCTTTTACAATCGGTGTTGCTAATCAACTGTGTCACCCACCTAATAAAGCTATAAGATAGGGTCCAAAAGTTATGTTTGAAAAACCCCATTGATGGTTTGGTATTGTGAGGAGCCGGAGTTGGTCAAGCTTACAGGACCCTTTTTTTATTTTATATATATATATATATATATATATATATATATATATATATATATATATATAGAGGACACCTACCATATATGCTCAATAAATTAATCATGCTTTAGTTTCCACTTCTCCTACTAATATTGGCCAGTTTCTGGGTTCGAAGTATGGTGAATAAAGGGCACCAACAACCAATGCCCTTACTTAAATATTTGTACACATATCTATCACCAATCTTAACTGTACTTGTCAAAGATTAGGTGGTATAAAGATTCAAAACTGTTATCCCGATATGTAGTTCTAGCAATTCAAAGCTTAGATTCAACATCACTAATCAAACCTACTTCGAGCAAAAAATATTACTCCTTTGATATATATATATATATATATATATATATATATATATATATATATATATATATATATATAATGAAATGTGGATGCTTCTCTCGTTACAGAGATTCATATTTGAATTATGTATGGATTTTCTACTTAAAATATTAGAGAAAAAAGAATAAATAATACTTACTTCAGATATTAATACTACGTACAGGAGTAATTGTCAATATCACTCTAAATTTCCCCCTCTCTATTAGCTTATAATTTAATCAAAACCCGTGAATGCATCGTGTAATGTATGGATTTTCTATTTAAATTGGACCAATTTAGTTTTCAGACGTAACAACTAATACAAAGATATATATAAAAGAGATAATGTTGTATGGGATTATGATTTAGTTAAGGAAAATTAGGATTTTGAAAATAAAAGAAAGTAACGGTTACAATCAAAATATGAATGAAGAGATAATGAAAGCCGACTAGGCCGGCCTGTGATGGAAAATGTGGTTTTCATATTTTGCTTCACAGGAAGGGAAGCTCCAATCCTCTCTTTGCGGTCAATTCCTTCAAGGGATGGACTCTTTTGAGTGACATACTTTTTTTCTGTATCTTATGTTTATCTCTAACAAAACCCTCTTATGTTGTCTAATAAAACCCCTCATCTTGTAGTTGTTCTTGGAGCTTGTGTGCTTTATTATTGTTAAACATTTTCATTTTGTTTCAAACTTTAAGGTCGTAATAAGAAAGGGAAAAGATGGTGGGGTATGGTAATGAAGAACAAGTTCTTGGAGGAGTAGGAAGTGAAGATCTCTCCCTTTCTCACCCTGACCCTATTGTCTTAGAGCTCAACCGATTACAGAACCTTCTCAAAGGTTTGCCATGTCTTATCCTAAAGTAAACTAAGTTCATGAAAACATGCATTGACATGCACATGTTTAGTTCTTCTGAGTTTATCAGTTCAAGTTAGGCTGAATTTTCTTTTGGGGTCGTGAAATTCTGTGAAAACATGAAGTGAAAAATGACATGGGATTTGGTTTTTGGTTCTGAATTTATGGCCTATGGTAATAATTCTCACCACAGGTAATTGCTGTTCACCTGTGTAAATAATTAGGAGCATGTAATTTGGAAAATGACAGCACATTATCATAAGATTTAAGTGTAATTTGATGTCAAAATTGAAGTCCTGCATTTTGACTTTTATCATTCTAGGCTACTGTAAAAGTTCTAGTGCCATTGAGGTTTCTTGTTTTTTGCTCTTTTAACTGTTCTGTTCTTGTCTCCTAGCATTTCTTGTGATCCAAAATAAGTATTAGAATGTCTTCTGATGATTTGTTTTTTCATCATTGTTTCAGAGAAAGGAAGAGAGCTGGGGGCTGCACAAGGAGAAATTAAGGCTTTGAGGGCAACTGAAGCTTTGAAGGATAAGGCTATCGAAGAGGTAAGCAAGTTTTGTAGCTACATTGCCTGGAAATTTTATCTCTATCATGCGGTATTTAAAGCACATACATCTGTTATGAAATGACTTTTTATATTGTACTGTGTCAGCGATTGTAGTTTATGTCATTTAGATAATGTTTTGTAGAAAGTAATGATTCCATTACATGATCTTCTATTATGTTTCCATCAAAGGTTTAATTGGAATCTTGTCAGACAAGAAATAACAAGTTCCAAACTCTTTTTGTTCAGTTTAATAGAACTGACACTTCTGAGGTTTCCTGGTTTTTCCAGTTCAGGAATGGAGTTGGTAAACTGGAAGAAAAACTTAGTGTCATGGAAAATCTTGTAGAGAGCAAGGTATGCTAGGTTCCTCCTGAAATTTCATAGAGTTAGGTGTAAAGAGTCATGATCTGTGGGACTAAAATGACTTTTGTTCTAACCTGATTCATTGCAGAATCTTGAAATCAGGAAGATAACAAATGAAAAGAAAGATGCATTAGCAGCACAGTATGCTGCGGAAGCAACTCTTAGAAGGGTCCATGCAAATCAGAAGGATGATGATTCTCCTCCTATTGAGTCGGTCATTGCTCCTCTTGAGGCAGAGATTAAAATGTATAAAAATGAGGTATGGTAATGAAGTGAGATTGTTTTCAAAGAATCAATAGAGTATGAGAACGCCATACATTTTCTTACATGGATTGTAGTTTTCTTACCTCTTGGTATTTCCAGATTGCAGCACTGCAGGAGGATAAGAAGGCAATGGAGCGTCTTACCAAGTCAAAAGAATCAGCTCTGCTTGAAGCAGAGGGAATCTTGCGAAGTGCTCTAGAAAGGGCTTTAATAGTCGAGGAGGTTCAGAACCAAAACTATGAGTTGAAGAGACAGATTGAAATCTGCCAGGTACTATTCTTTAAAATATTTGGTTAGTTGTTTGCATATGTTATGTAGATTTTGCGTGATGCGGATTTGGAAGTATATCACATGCAGGAGGAGAACAGAATTCTAGAGAAGACGAATCGCCAAAAAGTTTTGGAGGTTGAAAAGCTTAGCCAGACCATTCATGAACTTGAGGAGGCAATTCTAGCTGCTGGAGCTGCGGCCAATACTATCCGTGACTATCGGAGACAGATTTCTGAACTAAATGTATGTATCATTCTTATATGAGTTCATCTAAGTGATTTTGTTCAGAATTATTGTTGTTTCTTCCTTGATTGTTAAACTCCATATCCCGACTGATTTAGATATCTGCCCTTTACTTGCTCAACTTTTCAGGAGGAGAAGAGGATTCTGGAGAGGGAGCTAGCCAGAGCCAGAGTTTCAGCAAACCGAGTTGCAACTGTAGTGGCTAACGAGTGGAAGGATGAAAATGACAAGGTCATGCCTGTCAAGCAATGGCTTGAAGAGAGAAGGCTGCTGCAGGTATTTCAATAACCAGAAACTTGGTTTCGTTTTTGGTTTTTACAAGTGATCGCAAAGAAAGAGTAGAGCATGAATTAGACATTTGCACTGGCACTGACAGCGGAAAATGAAATCTTGACAAAGTTAAATTCATTTTGCTTGTGTATTATTTCTAATTCCATCCCTTTATTTGTAGGCGGAGATGCAAAGATTAAAAGATAAGCTAGCTATATCAGAGAGAACAGCTAATGCAGAAGCACAGCTGAAGGTAAATTTTTTGACATTTCTTCCATTTTGTTAATGTCGTCTTGTATCTTGGTTTATTAATTGAAATGTTTCTGTCACTAAAGGAAAAATTGAAGCTGAGGCTAAAGACATTGGAAGAGGGCTTACAGCATGTATCGAGTTTCTCTGTGAACCCTAATGCATCCTGCGGATCCCCTAAACCAGGAAAAACCAGTAACATACTAGGATTTTTAACAAGCAATGGAGGAATTAGAAAGAGGTCTGCATCACAGCCAAGGGGTTCCACCACCAGTAGAAGTTCTCCTTTCCAGCAGCCAAATATTGAAACTGAAAATGCCAACGCTGCTGGAATCCAAAATCGAGCTGATAGCTTCAATAAGAAGAGTGGTTCTGGAGAAAACTTGTTGAGGAAAGGTATGTGGGTGTCTAGAAGTAAAGTTGTTGATAGCGGAGGAAAGGAAAATGCAGAAGTGAAGACAAACACAGATTCGTATATCGACAAACACAAGAACAATGATACAACAAGTTCAGCAGAAACGAAGAACAAAGTTGGTGGAAATGAAGATTTGCAAAACAAGGGAGGTATCATTTCTTCGAGCGAGGATGTTGTTTCAGGATTCCTATATGATAGGCTTCAAAAAGAGGTCATAAATCTAAGAAAATATTGTGAGACTAAAGAAAGTAATTTGAATGCTAAAGATCAAGAAATTCAGGTGAAGTAATAGCAACTAACTCTCTCTGGCTTAAATCCATAATTCCATATTCTATTAGGTGTTGACTGTATCAGAAAATTATTTTCAGATGCTCATGAAGAAGGTTGATGCCCTAACAAAATCCATTGAAGTAGAGTCCAGGAAAGTGAAGAGAGAAGCGGCTGCTAGAGAAAAAGAAGCTGTATCAGCAAAACCAAATAAACCAAAAAGATTTGGAGTATAAACTACTCAAAAAGGTTGGTAAAACCTGCCAAAAAACTATGATATATTTTTAGGCTTAATCTTTTCAATTTCTATCGATCATTTATTACTGCAAGTAACTGTACTTGGAAATAGAGTTTTCGATATTGTGATGATAATAACCCTTTTAGCTCTTCGGATCACCGCAGGGAAACCGAGCATCTTGAAGACTGCTTGGATTGGATATAGCTGAAGGCTACCTACCTGAAATTCATTTTATTCTTCAACCATGTCTTATGATTCTTCGTTGTAAATACGGACTGTTTTACTGATTCTAGCTAGTTGAAATAAAGTTCTGAGTCAATGGACAGAGGAGTTCTGAAATGTAACATCCTAGGATAGAGCTGAAAGTTGTGTTCATTGTTGCTTGAGATTACGTGAATGCTTTTGGTTTTGTGTATATGGAAAGTTGAAGTGTGCAAACATACTGAGGATTTGTAATCAAGGAAATTGGATCCAAATAAAAAAGCGGAGATTGTCTGATGAACTGCAACAAATGTTATAAATCATCATCTTCCCTTTCCACTCCCCCTTCTTGCACATTCTAAATGTTCATCACAGAAGACTTAGAATTCCAGTCTTGCTGCAGTTTCAAAGCAAGACACTTTTATGCCCTTCTTAAGAGACTGGTTACTTGCATAATCGTGTCTGCCTTCAACAAAATAAATCAATACATGAACAGCGTGTTTGACATGTACAGAATTTCTTGGTCTTCACTCTTTTTTCTTTCCTTTTTTTTTTTACAATCGAGAATGCTACGGCTTGAGCTTCGTATCTCTAACCAAACCTCTGCCTCCTACCACCTGAGCTAAACCCAGATAGCAAGTACAGGTAGTAATCTTCCTAGTTTGGTTCAAAAAACACAGGAAAAAAGAAAACCAGAGGGTGCAATACATGGAGAAAAAAATCCAAAAACACCTCTCCGGTTTCTTGAGAGCCTACAATGTATCATCTACTATACTTTCATATACTTTCCAGGCTAGGGCAGAGCTATATTCTATATCGCTCTATCTTTTTTTGGAAACTGAATTATAATGCAAATGAAGAGTTGGAAAACGCCCACCATTTAAAACTTCCGCACCTCTGGAATGGTAACTAAAGATGGCCGCCACTTTCGTTCTCCTTCCTTAAAACTTTCAGAGAATCGAACAGCGATTCCTTTTGACCTGAACTGCTTTGAATTTCTCAGCAGCAACTCCAACTGCTGCCTAGTCACCACAATCTTGACTTTCCTGCTAGCACAAGTTTCTTGTCCGGCCAATTTCGACGAGACCTCAAGTCTACAAGGTTGACCAAGGGAAGGCATAAGGTGATAAACTTCCCCAGGTTCCAGCCTGGTGTCAGGCGGCAATGGTACATAAGGTAGCGCACTATGCACCAACATATAACCACCGTAGCGGCCGGATGTGATCTTCTGAACCCGCGTTGAGGATTTAAACTCCTTTTCTCCTCCATTATGGATGAGAACTTTGCTCCTCTCTGCAGATGAATATGACAGAACATCAATGCAGTTTCCCATTGTGCAATATACAATGATGTTTTGAACTAGTACTGTGATGATCCTCAATTTATAGTATGATTTTATTTGACTTCATCTTGGAGACAATTTGACGTGCAGACCATCACATCTAAGGAAAGATATCATTTTGATAATATTATCTTAAAAATGTCAATGGTCTGTGCATCACCTGCATTGTTCAATGTATTGCTGTCTGGGAAAAAAAAATACGCCAAACAAGCAGTGTGTAATCCCTTTATTTTTTAAGGCAAGTCTAAGAAATGCCCCCCCAACTATTAGGCTAGTATCAATTTTGTTAGTATATAATTTTGATTTCTCAATTAGGATTTTTATGTGGAACAATTATCCCAAGATTTGATAGATCAAATTGACAAACAAAAGAGTCCAAGAAAATGCCTAAATGGGCAATCTAATTTAAATCAATGACAACAAAAAATCTAACTGTTAGTTCTTGCTTGAATTTTTCTAGAAGGGTTTTTATGCTGGTTTTTTTTTATTTTTATTTTATGAAAAGCTATTTTATTGTCTATCGAAACCATTGAATCTTCTGAAATTAGATCTAAAAATTATTGTTTTGTCTATTTTAGTTATTTTTCTATATATTTTCGGATTTTAATTATTTATTTTCTTCTTAGTTTATGTTTGGTTTTCCTATATAAATACATGGGGGTGTTTCAGTTTTTATTAGAAAAAATATTATTCAAATCTTACTAGATTTCTCTATGATTATGTTTGTAACTTTAGAGTTTGAAAACTCTAATTTTACCTTCTTTATTAGAATATTTTAATAAAAATTGTTGATTTTCCAATAAAACGATGTCGTTTCTTACCTCCAAGAAAAAAAAGGTATGATCAAATATAAGCTTGATTGAGAATTTTAAATCTTAGGCGACAAAGTTGACAGAAAATTTGTGCAGGGAAAAATCAGGACTGCCTAAATAGTCGGGGGCATGTTTTAGGTTTGCCCTTCTTTTTTCTTTTTCTTTTTTTCATTTGGTGCCCAAAAATTCAAATGCTATTAAGTAATATTCTAATAAAAGGCGTAGGAATATTCCCCGTGGCACTGTTCACCAAGAAATAAATCATTTTGATTGCCATAATGAATTTTTAATTTTTTTTTTTATATTACACTCTCATGGATCCAAATTGATGGTCAATTAAAACTCTTTTATTAAGGAAGAGAAAGATTAAAAAATAAAGGATTAAAATGAAAATCATGGCAAAAAAATGGTTTTGCTAAAACTAGAGCTAAACATACACTTTAGTCCTCCAACATTTTAGATTATAAGCTTTCAGTTTCTAATAATTATGAAATTCAATTTCGATCCCAAACTTTATTTTCTGCTTCTTGATTTAAGAGAGAAGAGGAAGAGTGGTTGGATTCAGGTTGTAAAGAGGAAAAGTCTTGATTGAAACCGATTTTAGCCACAAAACAGGTGATTTTTGGTTTCAATGGTTTCCTTTTGATAAGTAAAGTTTAGACTATGTGTTGTAACCCATTTTTGGGTCTTCGCACAAAAAAATAAAAAAAATCAAAAATTATATTCAGAAGAAAAAACCAAAAAATAATAAGCAGTGAGAAGAGAATGCCAAAGCACCCAGAAAATGGTTAAAAATTGGTTGAGGAGGTTTAAAAATACAAAGATTGAAATTTGATAATATATTGTTGACTGATGAAAGCCCGACTGACAAAGAAAATTCAATTTGAGGAAGAAATATCCAAAATCAGATGTTTATGGACGTAATTAAATTTATTAAAGGTTTAATTGAGTTGATGAAGAGTTTGATTGCAAGAAAAATTGCTTTTGAAGTCAATTTGAGCTTTAATTGGAAGAAATTAAAGTTTTGGGGTCAAATTATAATTTTTGAGAGTTGATTTGGTCAAATCAGGGGCTTAATTGCATAAATATTGAAATTTGATGGCCAATTGGGAACTTGATTGAAGAAATCTAAAACCAAGGATCAAACAGAAAAAAACGCGCAAATAAAGGGACTGATTTGAAAAATTAATGTTTTAGTGCCTTTTCTCTTTTAAATAAAACGACATTGTTTCAATCACTGTTAAAAAAAAAGAGCCAAAACAATGCTGTTTTGAACGGCATTGTGGGTCTTCTTCTTCCCCTAGACGTGCGAGGCAGGGGAACAAGAAGCATTTGTTCCTTTGCTTTTCTCCTTTCCCTCTCTTTCCTAAAACCCGAAAACAAACCCGATAAAAACCCCCACTTGCCTAAACTCTGAACCGTGGCCTACCACCAGACAAAAAAACAGAGGGGACAAACTTCTCAGGAGGCCCTGAAGCGGCTGCCTAGTGGCTGCCCAGCCGCCCTACCCTTATGCCATGACTAGACAGGGGTAATAGCTCTCTCTCCCTCGTGTTCCATTTGTAAATACCAGGGGAGAGAGAGGATCAAAGGGGTGGAAAAAAAAGAAAGAATACGGGGAAAGTATAGAGAGAAGAGAACAGAACAGGAGGAGGGGATTTTAGGATAAAAAAAGAGAACGAAAACAAAGAGAGATGAGAGAACTGAAAAACAGGGGAGAAAAGGAGAAAAAAAACAAAAGGCAGATATAGCGAAAGAAGAAAGGAGAAGAACAGAGACAGAGAGGGGAGAAACATAACAGAACAGAGAGAAGGAAAACCAAAAAAAAACAAAAGAGAAGAGAGAGAGGTGAAAGACCAGAAAGAGAGAGAGAGAGAGAGAACAAAGAATACGAAGAGAAACAGAGAAGAACAAACAGACAAGGAGGAGGAAAAACAGAGGCTTATGCCACTACACAAGGAAAAAGAAGAAAAAAAACTACAACAACGCCGCCGCCGCCACCACCACAAGCCACCGTCAGCCCAGCTACCAGAGCGCCTCCATTCCAGGTAATTCTCTCACCCTCGTCTGTGTTTCTCGTTTCATCTTCTTGCATGTAGAATGTGCACTGTGCACGTTTTTGTAAGCAAGGAAAAATAATTAGCTGGTTACTGTGCATGAGCACAATAACCAGCTAATTATAATTGATTGGTTACTGTGCATGGGCACAGTAACCATTCCGGGCTGGATCATCAGCCTAGTCCATGCAGGTGGGCTAAGTTCAACCCAATATAAGATAGTTTGTATTTTATTTTGGGTTGATCTCGGCCCAGTTTCTTTTCGGGCCGGGTCCGGTCCATTCTAGAAAATTTTAAAAATATTTTCAAAAAAATTAGTGATTTTCTAGCGTATTTTTGTATCCATTTTGGTTAATATCGATTTGTATTTTTATATCGTAAAGATAGAAATCTGGTATTAAAATACCAGGTTTTTGTCAAAATATTGCAAAAGTTATAAAAATAAAATAATAATGTCTTGTTTTCATGCATACGATCAAGTCTCTCAAAAAAATCCATCATATCGTATTTTCATACCTAAAAGAAAATCTCAAAAATATATGTTATCATGCATTTTGACTTTAATAATCACTTTATTAAAGCCACGAGAGCTTGTCTAATATTTCAAAAATACCAAAAAATTATTTTTTTTCTTTTGATATCTGGGATTACAAACTTACGCTTGAGACGTATTCCTAATATTAAAATTAGCTTTTTTAGTTGACATAAAACAGTTAGATTTTACTTGATGAGATAAGAATCTCATTATCAATGAAAACTTTTCTTAAACCATAGACAGACCAACAATTAGAAACCACAACAAGTCCTTGGCATATATCAGACAATCAAACAATGCAGCTTACCTTATGTAGGGCGTATTTGGGTGCTAATACCTTTCTTTTACACAACTAGTCCCCGTGCCCGATCTTTGAGACCATTTAGAGTTCCCAGTGACCAAAATATTAGGTAGTGACTTCCATTCCTCCATTCCACTTAAAAAAGACAAGATTCCCTTGTTTCCCCATAAATACAAGATAGATACACACCATACCTGAGGGTGGACGATCACTGCGACACTATGTGTTGTTTTTCTTTTAAACTTGCTAGAAATGGTGGATCTGGATCCTAAAAGAATTTTGATATCAAGTTGATTGTGAGTTTTTGAGATAATTTTTTAGTTGTTTGAGGTTATGAATATGTTTTACAAGGTATATAGGGTGTTTTATGGTTTTTTTTGGTTGAAATATTGGTAAAAATGAGTTTTTCCTGGTCTGAAACAGATTAACTTGATTTTCCAATAATGGAAGGTTACCGGAATCTGAACAGTAGAGATGATGAATCACCTCTATTTTTGTTTCAAATCCCTTTAAGATTTTTTTTTTAAAAAGAGGCCTAGGAGTTCTGGGCTTTCCTAACCCGAGAAACTAGACCCTTTTTATCTCTTACAATTGCATTTGTTTTTAAATTTTTCTCGTTTTTTTTTGTTTCATCACTTAATATTTGACTGATTATTAATTAGGTAACATAATTTGTTTCAATTTGATTTTTTTTCCAATAATTTTGATATTTTGTTGATTTTTAAATTATAAATGTTTATTTTAAATAAATAAAATTATATATAAAAAATTATTGAATGATTCAAGTCATAGGTTTAGCTGATTTACTTTAGCTAGATAGAGATCAAGTTTGATAAATTTTTTTATTGCATTAATAGTTATTAATTTATTTAATTAAATATATACATAAAATTTTCAAATTCCACTTAGGATTTATTTTATGTACAAAAACATATTATAAAAGTTTATGTATATATATATTTAAAAAAAATATAAATATTCGACCCGGGGCAAAAAAAACAATCTAACAGGTAGTAATAAACTACTTCTAGTTTTTATTATTTTTTCATGTGTAATGCCACCTATGTGCTTTCTTCTTTAATATTTTTTTTCCTTAATCAGCTGATATCTGACCTAAAGAAACCAACGAAAGAACTAGTTACAGAAAAATAAATCTTTGTTTCTCTTTTGACCAGGCTCACAGACTTCTCTACAATGATATTGACCTATAGGGAACCATAAAAACCAGCCATACTGCTAAGGAAACTCCTATACACAATGGTGCAAACTTTTCTGTCATGTACAGTATCAAATCAAAGCTTGTAACAACAGTTGTCTGGCATTGCATTGCACAAGAAGTGCAGATTATATATGCTCGATGTCCAGAATTGATTTAACCTCCAGTGAAGCACAACCTCGCCGCACGAATACCATTTATGCAGTTGTGACTTCAGCAGCAACCATGGCAATTGGTTCATTGTAAGCAAATGCTCGAGTCTCGTTGATTTGACGAGGCAGTCACTTAGCACTGCCGACACTGCAGACAGCAAACAAGCCATGTTCTGTCAGATCACACATGCATATGGAATGGATTTTGATCCAATCTTAAATAGCTTTAAATTTCAATCCCGAAAATGCAATGTACTTGCTATTCACTCACCGAATAATCGCCTCAATTGTGCAGACTATCTAAAGAGATGCTCATGAATCATAGCACAACCAGTCAAAGCAACATGATTTAGTTTTAGAATCTGATCAGCTATATGACGATTGAATGGCTAAATATAATGCTTTATCTTAACGACACAAAAATTCCCTATCAAGAGAGAAAATATCAGCAGAAAAGGAAACAAGAATATGGCGGGCACGTACCATTTATGGACACAAAAAAAGGAAAATCTACATGAGCATGGCACCTAAGCAGCTACTGCGTCAGTTGATTTTCTAGATTCCAACCATGACTCAGCTGCAACCTTTGTAGTTAAGAACCAGCCAATCTTATCAGGAGCCTCATGGAATGGAGAATTTAGTTCCTTCAAATATGACTCCAACACATTGGCTAAACCCTTCTCAGAATACTTGTGTTTCCCATGCCCAGTATTGATTCCAAGCAATGGTGGAAGCTGCTCCCCTGCCTCCAGTACCTTGGACAAGTCATTCATCCAAATATGTAATGCTGTCATAGCTGCCCCGGGGGAGAGACTCTTTAGATTTAGGGACCATTGGGTTGAAGTTCTGGACATTACATTGGTGTAAATTTCAAGTGTCAATCCAAGGTCAAGCAACTCACAAGCTCTCTCCAACATATTGAGCTTGATACAGAGGTCAATTAAGCAATTGCAGTAAGCTTTCTCTACTTCGGTCCTAATACTATCAAACAGGTCAGTAGCTTCGTTCTTAAAATTCCCCTCACTGTCTTGCTCCTCTACCAAAAGTTTAACCACATAACCAAGCTTCGGATTAGCCCTCTCAACACATTTAACAAGCTTGCTGAGCTCTTCATTTGGTGTTTGAGTCATCACATTCAGAAGACAGCCACAGAACCGATCATCTGGAGTTATAACCAATTCAAAACTTCGGTTAAATGTCTTCACAACATCATCAATGCGTTGGGCTTTTCCATAGCACTGGATAAGTGATGTCAAGATAAAAATATTAGGCTGAAAGCCTGCTTCGAACATCTCATTCAACGTATTCTCTGCCTCCGACACTTCCCCACAGCATGAGAAAATGGTAATCATGGATGAGAAAGTCCAACTATCAGGCTTGATTCCAGAACTCTTCATGTCCTCAAAAATCTCAACAGCTTTATCCACGTGGCCAAGATCAGCACACATAGCCAATATGGAATTATAAAGAACTACATTCAATCCCAACCCCTTTTCCTTCATTTCCCTATAAATTTTAAACGCATCATCTCCATAACGAGCTCTACCATACGCATGCAGAAGAGCTGCATATGTCACAAAACTTGGTGACAACCCATTGTCAATTATATCCTGATAGAATTTCTTCACCTGCCAAGGCCTCTTGGCTCTTCCCATGGCATCTAACAAAATGTTGTATATGACCAAATTTGGCTTCACACCTAAAGCCTTCATTTCTTCATAAACATTCAAACACCCATCAAAATTCCCAGCAACCTTATAAATCCTAATCAATGTAGAGAACGTCGTTGCATCTAGCCGCCACTCCCCCGTTCTAGCACGGTCATATAAGCTCAATGCCTTTTCGACATTACCAGCCCGCCCATACGAATCAATCATAGTCGAAAAGGTAACATCGTCAGGTTCAAGCCCAAAACTCGGCATTTTCTCAAACCACTCAACTGTCTTATCAGCTAAATTACACAACCTAGCACAACTAATTATTGTCGAAAACGTAAAATTATCGAACAACTTCTCGGCTTAACACCTCTCTCAAGCATCTTATCGAACAACTTCTCGGCTTCACCCAAATCTCTTCCTTTCCTAAAAACTTTCAAAGTCACATTGTAAACAACAACCTCTCCATTAAACTTCAACCTCTCTTGAAAAAACTCAAGAGCCAACAAAGCAGTATCCGGATTCGACATGTTATTAAGAATAACAACGGCATCTTGCTCTAACAATTTACCATCAAGTTCACTCAAAACATTAAGGACATCATCTTTATTTGGGCTACAAGAATTCAGATACTTAGCTGCATTAACAAGTGAAGTACACTTAGCATCGTAGGAACTTTTTCTGAGAATTGAAGCTCTAGAGCTTTTGGGGTTGACCCAGATGTAAGATTTTGAAGAAGACCCAGTTTTTTCCTTAAAGTTTGAATCTTTTGAGGTTTCTTGTCGTGGTATTTCTTCGTCTTGCAATGAGACATTGGTTATTTGAAGAGAGGTTGCTCTTGATTGAGAAGAGAGAGTGTTTATCTTCGAAGAATGGTGGAAGTTGTTGTTTAGGTTTCTTGATTTTGAGTCTCTTGAAGAAGATGAAGGGGTGTTGCAGAGAGGTTTATAGAGAGAAGAAGGTGAAGAGGGAAAGAAGAGGGACCTTCTCAACTTGACTAGCAGCAGCACGAACGATATTTTAGGGGTGGCAACTACCTTCTCTATCGACCTTCTCTCTTGTTTTAACAAATTTATCGCAGTGCTGTAACCAAGTGGTTGTTTGCCATAATTTTTATTTGAAAAGATAGATTAAAACCAAACTATGAATTATAGTTTTTTTTATATCTAGAATTTTAAAAAATAATTTTCATAACTTGCGGTGCAGGATATGCAAAGTCCCATCTCCCATCTCAAAAACATGCCTCTTCTCTAATTTGTGTTGTGCAGGATAATAGCAAAGTCTTCTTTCAAAGTAAAATCTTGAACCTTAAATATCTATCGAGATTGTGCCTTCACCTTTTACTTTCAAGGAATAACATCAAGAACTTCAGCTTGGAACTTCTTGAAGATCTCGAAAGTAAGTATTGATTGTTGACGATTGTTTTTCAAATGGCGATGGAGACTTCAAAGATGGTTTCCCTACTCCATGTGTTAAAATCAGCAAGCGCTTCTTCCTTTTCTCTATCCAGTATACCTTCCTTGTGCTTCTCGCTCTGCAAACTCTTTCATTGTAGTTTTCTTGTTCACTTACTTGTCAAAAAAATATTTTATGCTTGCGATCGTCACACAAGGATTGAATCCAGGCATCATCAATGAGATCAAAAAACCCTTCATCATTTTCCACCAACAATCCTCAATTTATTTCGGTTAGTTTTTTTAATCTAAAATCGAATTAAACCGAAAATACTCCCTCTTGTAACTCATTTTGGGTCCCTGCAAAAAAAAAAAAAGAGAAAAGAAAAAAAATCAATAAAAAATATATATAAAAAATAGCAGTGAAAAGAGGATATCAGAGCGTCCAGAAAATGGTTAAAAATTGATTGAGGAGATTCAAAAAAAAAATATTAAAATTTGACAGTATATCATTGACCAGTGAGAGCCCTATTGATAAAGAAAATTTTATTAGAGGAAGGAAAGTCCAAAATCAGATGTTTATGGACTCAATTAAATTTTATTTAAGATTTAATTGAATTTATGGAGGGTTTGATTGCAAGAAAAAATGATTTTTAAGTCAATTTGGATTTTTATTGGAAGAAATTAAAGTTCTTGGATCAAATTATAATTTTTGAGAGTTGATTTGGTCAAATCAGGGGTTTAATTGCATAAATATTGAAGTCTGGTGGCCAATTAGGGACTTGATTGAAGAAATCCAAAACCAAGGACCACAATGAAAAAAGCGTGCAAATTGAAGGGCTGAGTTGAAATTGGACGTATTTTGGCGCCAGTTTTTGTTTAAATGAAACAACACATTTTAGTCAAAACGGTGTCTTTCATGCATTTCACTGAAAAAAAGAAGAAGAAGAAGCAAACGGTGTCGTTTTGAAGGGCACCATAAGCCTTCTTCTTCCCCTGGACGCGCAGAGAACAGGGGAAGAAGAAGCATCCCCCCGGTTGTTTTTCTCCTCTCTCTCTCCGAAAACCCAAAAAACCAACGACCCGACTTGTCCCTTCATTGACACCACCACGCCTTCACGCCGAAAGAGCCATGCCCTACAGAGGCAGGGGCGGCTGTGCAGTAGCCACCCCCATGCCACCATGCCTTGCACCATGACAGGACATGGCAGGGTAGCCCTCTCTCCCTCTGCCTACAAATACAGAGGGAGTGCAGGAGGAAAGTGGACCCGAAAAGGAGAGAGCTGGAAGGATTTTTGAAAGAAAAGAAGGGAAGGGAGACCGAGAGAGAGAGACCGACAATTTTTTTTAAAAGAGAAATGAGAGACCGAAAGAGAGAAAAACTAAATAGAGAAGAGAAAGCAGGGAACAACCGGAGAGAAATATTACACAAAAGGGGGGGATGTTTTGGGGAAGACAGAGGAGAGAAAGGGAAGCCATCAAAGAAGCGGGGAAGAACAGGAAGTGACAGAGGAAGAAAAAAATTACCAGAGAAGAAGAACTACCACAGCTGCCACCATGCTTCCTCTCCACCGCCATAGCGCACCACCTGACGGCCCTGAAAAGACAGAGGAGAAAAGGAGAAGATAACAAAAAAGAAAAAAAACAGAGGAGAGGGGGCTGAGAAGAGAAACAGAGGAGACAAGAGATAAGGAAGGAAAACGCCGCCGCTGTCATCGCCGCCGCTGTCACCGCCACCACTGCTAATGACCACAACCGTGCTTTCCCGCTCCAGGTAACTTTCTCCCCTCCCCTGTCGTTTTTAGTGGTTCATCTTCATTTGCATGCAGAACGTGAGCAAATTCACGTTCTGTAGCAAATGAAGATTAATTAGCTAGTTACTGTGCACAGTAACTAACTAATTATATTTGGGGTTACTGCAGCACAATAACCAGCCCTTTTATTGGTTATGAGTTGGAATATCAGCCCAGTCCACCCGGCTGGGCTGAGTCCAGCCCACAGTATATGGGCCGGGTCAGGCCCAGCCCAGGATGGGTAGGCCAGATCCGACCCAGTTTTGTTTTTTTTTTTGTTAAAAGAAAAAAATATATTTTTTGGAATTTCAAAATTTTCCCGCATATTTTTATGTGATTTTGATTAATATCAAGCACTATTTTTATGTTGCCAAAAATACAAAAATCCGATATTAAAATACCCGATTTTCGTCAAAACTTCCAAAATACAAAAAAAATTACAAAAATGTTTTTGTGCATACGGCCACATGTTTCAAAGCTAAAAAATCATGGTTTTTTTTTTTATACAAAAAAAAACAATATTTTAGCATTCATTTTGACTTTAATAACCAGTTTATTAAAAGTCAAGAGAACATTAGCCAAAATTTCAAAAATAACAAAAATTTTATTTTGTTTGTCTTTTAGTATCCGGGGTACGAATTTACACGTAAAACATATTCCCGATATTAAAACAATAGTTCTTTTATAAACATTAAAACGGTTAGGTTTTACCCCATTAGATAAGAACCTCCTTACTGAGGAGGGCTTTTCTTGAACCATAGATGGACCAATGTGATGAGACCTTAGTTATTTATCAGACAATAAAACAATGCAGCTTACCTTAGGTATGGCGTATTTGGGGTGCTAATACCTTCCCTTTACGCAATTAGTCTCCGTACCTGATCTCTGAGACTAGTTAGGGTTCCTAGTAACCAAAAACTAGGTGACGACTCTCATTCCTTTTTTTTCATTGATAAGAGACAAGAATTCCTTGTCTCTCCATATTTTCTGGGACAAGAATTCCTTGTCTCCCCATATTTGCTGGAATAGATATCATACCACACCTGATGATGATTGAGGGTGGTGGGCGATCGCCGCGACGCCACACACGTGCGACACTCCCCCTTTTACTCTTGATTTTAATTGGTTTAAACCATCGCTCCATCTGAAGGATCGATGACTAAATATGTTAATTGATTTGAAGAATGCAAATTGTGCCATGCGTAAAAAATAACTTAAAAAATCAAGCAAATTTAGCCCACTCACTTGGGTTCAACACATTTTTCATTCTAAAAATAAAAATCAATTATTTATCCAAACATGTTATATGACTGTCATATGGTGACTTTCACAACCATACTCTTACTCATGAGTTTCAGTATAATACTTCCCCTTCAATCCTATGCAAATCCGTCTTTAGTGCCCATACCATCTCCACAGCCTTATGCTCATCTTGCCCAGCAGCAACCCAACCCCAATTTTAGCCATAACAGAGGTCGTTCTTGTGGCAACTGGCACTCCAACGGCAACAGGTACAACGGCCAACACAGGTCTGATTTCTGTGGTTCTCATTCCTCTGCTCCCACGGACTAGAAGTAGGGTCATTGACAGCAAACCACACGGCATGCTGGTTCTGGGCAGTAGTCTCCTCACCAGCCATTTAAGCAGAACGTCAAGTGTTAGCTCTGCTACTACTTCAGCCAAACAACCAACACATTACATCTAATCTTGCGACCTTGACCAATTTTACACCCTATATTGGTAATGATCACTTGCATATTGGTGACGGTAATGATCTTTCCACATCCCATATTAGGCATACCATGTTACGTTCCCCTAAACACACCTTTAGATTATCTAACATTCTCTATGTTCCTTATATTATCAAACCATTGCTATCTGTTCAAAAATTTTGTCGTGATAATAATGTTTATTTTGAATTTCATGCCTCGACTGCCAAAGACTGCCCTCCTAACAAAATCTGCAGCCACCTATGATGCTTCTCACTATCAGGTAATGTCCTCTCCTGCTTATAAGCCCCTTATATTCTCTAATGCTGACAAGAATAAGGAGTGGCATGATGCTACGCTTGATGAAATTCAGGCCTTACGCTCTAATAACACCTGGTCCTTGGTTCCTTTTCATCATTCGATGAATGTTGTTAGTAGCTGGTGGGTGTACATGATAAAACATCGTGTGGATGATAGTGTTGAGCAGTATAAGGCATATTTGGTTGCTAGAGGATTTACTCAACAAGAAGGCATTGATTATTCCTGAAACTTTCAGTCCGGTTGTTAAGCACGCGATAGTCAAATTAGTCTTCTCCTTGTGGTCTCGCATAATTAGAAGATTTATCAACTTGATATTCATAATGCCTTCCTCAATGGTGTTCTTGCTGAAGAGGTCTATATGAAACAACCTCCGGGTTTTGTTGACTCTGGTTTTCCCTTTCATGTGTGCCCATTGCATGAGTCTTTATATGGTTCAAAATAAGCCCCACGGGTATAGTACACTCGTTTGAGTGATTTTCTTATCTCTATTGGCTTTTATGCTTCTAAGGTTGACACCTCCTTATTTATCCTGTCTGTTGGTGCTAATATCTTTTATCTTTTAGTTTATGTTGATGACATTCTACTTATGGGTAGCAACTCTGCCATGCTTCACTGCCTAATATAGTTATTGAGTTAAGAGTTCAAGCTTCATGACCTTGGTGTCGTTCACTATTTTTTGGCTATTGAGGTTCAGTCCACTGCTATAGGTATGATGTTACGCCGATATAAGTATATTCTTGACATCCTCACTCGAGCGGGTATGACTTCTTGCGAACCGATTGATACTCCTATCTCTACTTCTAAAGTCACCATATTGTCAGGTCCCTTGTTTTCTGATCCTACAAGGTTTTGTCAAAATCTGGGTGCTCTTCAATATCTCACCTTTATGAGACCAGATATTTATTTTCTTGTTAACAAAGTCTGACAATTTATGCATGCTCCTATAGATTCTCATTGGGGTGTCGTTAAACGCATTCTGCGTTATCGACGAGGTATGACCACTTATGGCTTACATATCACTCGCAGTTCTTCATTTGCTCTACATGGCTTTACAGATACAGATTGGGCGGGTAGTATTGATGATTGCAAGTCTACGAGTGGTTATCTTGTCTTCTTTGGTCAAACGCCGGTTTCATAGAAATCAAGCAAGCAACACACAGTTGCTCGCTCCTCCACCGAGGCTGAGTATAAAGCCTTGACAAATAGCACTACTGATGTTATCTGGCTTCAGTATCTATTGAGAGATCTGCAGATTCTTTCTAACTCTACTCCTTTTATTTGGTGTGATAATATATGCGCTACTTACTTATCTGCAAATCTTATTTTTCATGCTTGCACTAAACATGTCGGGGTTGATAATCATTTTGTACGAGACAGGGTTGTGAAGAAAGAGATTTAGATTCCCTTTATCTCCTCTCACAATCAACTTGCAGATGTTTTTCCTAAGCCACTTCCTACTGTTATGTTTACTGCTTTTTGATTCAAGCTTCAGGTCGATCCTTCACGCTCAACTTGAGGGGAAATATTATAGAATATACCTATATAGAAAATATTATAGTCATATTTATATGTTGTAATTATCACCATTACTATTATATATTACCCTACACATATAAATAAAAAAATAATTGGCTAACCAATAGGTTAAGCCTTCTAATTATTCTTAACTCATAAAAAAATTAATTTTAAATAAAAAAATCAAAATTTTGACACCCTCTAATTCCTTATCCTTTGTTGTTATACTCATTTTGAATTCCTATGGAATGAAATTTTTTATATATATAATTGTGTTTGTTTATATATATATATATATTAAAATATTTTTTTTATTTTTAATATTAACACATCAAAATATTAAAATAAATTTAAAAATAATAAATTAATATCTTTCAAAAGAAAAAAACATCCAATCAATCCAACGTCATAGCCTGTTATTTTCAATTTACAAGTATTGTTAATTTATGGTGTGTTTGGAAACGCGGGCGAACCCGTATTTTTAAAAAATTTAATTTTTTTTAAATTTTTTTATATGTTTTGGATCGTTTTGATATGCTAATATCAAAAATAATTTTTAAAAAATAAAAAAAATATTATTTTAATACATTTTAAAATAAAAAAAATACTTTAAAAAATAATTACAATCATACCCCTAAACATGCCTATAATGTCACCGCCTCACCGTGCAAAAAGGTAATTTTACTTTGAAATATTATGCCTCCACAGGCCATGGAAAACATTGTTCGGTACCCAAAACTATTTTTGTTTAAAATTATTAAAAACATAGTCGGATTAATCGAGTTTAGTCACATCAATATATTTTTTTTCCTTCATCTTGACCGAGTCAATCTTTAAATCAAGAATTTTATGAATGAACCAAAAGGGTATAATTAACAACTATTACTACTGTACAAGTCAATGGAGATTTCCATAATTAACCCCTTCAAAATCTCCATTGCTTCCTTACATTTTCATTGACAGCTCGCTAACCTATCCCATGGTAGCATTCATCCCCACCAATTAATTAATGTGTAAAGGAGGATAGAAAAGAAATGAGTCAAATAAAGTCAACCAATGATAATCTCTAGATTAAGAACTTACGTTCATGGCTTCACATAAAACTATATATACATCATGAAAAGGAAATTGGTCTTCGATTATTATGCATGAAAAGAAGTGGTTAAGCGACGATCGATTAACATCTACACCTGCATATTAATGATTAGTGCCAATCTCAAACGCAAGCTTTAGATTCTTCCTACATCGTTAACGTTAGAGAAACTGCATAAGTATATTTTGTTTATAAGGTTTTATGGAATGAAAAATATATTTTAAAACAAAAACAATATTATAAGAAAACTATCATTTACAAAGTACGGTCGAATGATGTTGTTTCTGGGCATTTCATCCGGCAAAAAATGACGAGAGAATAGATGGAGATCGAGGGGTTTTTTGAAACAGATAATATATAGCACTTTGGAAGAAAACATCCAAAGGGACTTTACAAAGATAAGATAGCATAAAAAACAAAGACTAGGTAGTAAAGCTTCCCATATTTGCTGACCAAACATGTAAGAGAAGCCATCAACAATGGAAAAACTGTGACCATTGACTTGAAAATACTAGCTAGGCACAAAGTCGTGCATCATCTAGCTAGATGAAAGAGGTCAAAACAACAGCAGCAACACAAAAGGGATGATATTATAAACACAACAACACTAAGGCCCATCATGACCACTGGATTTGAATCCAACGTTTGATGTTGGACGTTGACTCAAATCATCGGTCTTCTGAACTTGATTTCCCTTTACATCATTTGCATGTCGGGGGATAGTAGTACTCTTCATAAACATATGCACTTCTGCACACATAGTAACCCCTACTTCGGCAACTACAACAACCATCTCCCCATAGATCACACTCTGACCATCTACAAGGTACATGAAAATATGGAGGTACTGTTGGCATACAAAAGTGATGACAACATGGGCCTCGGCGGCATTTTTCACAACATGTGCATGTGCATGGTGGTGGAGGTGGTGATGGAGGTGGTGATGGTGGTGGTGATGGTGGTGATGGTGGTGGTGGAGGTGGAGGTGGAGGTGGAGGTGGAGGTGGAGGCAGCTTGATCTCAATGCACCTGACAGCTTCACCTCCTTTGCAGTATATTTTTTTCTTGATCTTTTCAGGACTGCAACACACCACAGTGATTGTCACAGCGTTTGCCTTCTTGTCATATATCTGGTTCTGGATTTCTCTTGTTCGTTAATTAACATCATCAAATCCACAAAACTTAGTCACTTCCTTTGGGAATAAAAACAACTCAAACCTAGCACTGTTTTTAAAGAGAAAAAAAGAAAGACTCACGAGGGATACCACACAGTACTTTCTTGATTTTCTTGTGGCATTTTTCGCATCCAAGGTCAACCACCTTGATCACCATCGTTGTGACTTTCTGTAACAGTACTAGTTAGTGCATGCATTTCATATAGGACCTCACCATGATTAATCCCAATAGAAAAACAAAGAAAATCTCAGGATAAATTTATAGACAGAAAGATTGGAAGAACTCAAAACATGTTCTGACATGGAAGAATCTGCTGTAGAGATTATATATCAAGAACTTGTACATATATAGGACATCCACGTAAAAAGAAGAAAAAGGCCAAAGAGGATGCATTAAAAGATAAATCAACACATACAAATATATATCATACCGTTTCCACCATGGTTTTGTGTATGCTTTGATCCGATGTGACGATGGAAATATTGAGAAGTATATATATAGAGGTGGTGGGGGGGTGGTGTGGGGGTGTGGTTAATTTAATTAAGATAAATACATCTGAGACATGTGAGGCCTTAATTTAGTTGTCCTTGCATTTTGGGACCAATAAGATGAGGAAATGTTGACTCGGGAGTGGAAACTTGATGCAACCATCATAAACATCGTCGCTGCTGACCCCACAATCTTTCATTTATAATAATAAAAAAGTTCATCAAACGAGAAGAACATTGATCGAGTTTGCAATCCTTGACACAAATGATATTAACACTTCTTGCTCATGCTTGAAAAGTTGACCCCCCGGGAACATGCATCCTGTTTTTATGTCGATTTTGGACTCTGTTGAAACCGTAAATAGTGCGCACAAGAATCCTCGTATGCGAGGTTAAGTTAATGTTTGATAATGAGATAAATGGTTTTTTTAAAAAAATATTTTTAAATTAAAAATATATTAAAATAATTTTTAATTTTTTTTTATATTAACAAATTGAAAAGTATTTACAAAATCATTAAGTAAAAAAATAATTTAAAATGCACTTCAAAAAGTTGCTTGAACTATGTTACCAAATAGAAGATATAGATATACGGTTGTTTTTTGTAGTATTTTTTGCGGTTATGATTTAATATAATCTATAAATTATAGCCTTTTAAGTTTAACTTTTTACCATTATTTAAGATGAAAAGCAAATTTAAGCACTGGAAAATTAAATAACTTTTAAAATTATAATAAGTTCAAGAACATTTTCAATTACACTGCGTCACAATATCAAACGAAATGTAATTAAAGCGTGGTCGCTAAAGAGATTTTTCTTTTAAAAAAAATGTCGGTTTACATAAAGAGGGAAAGGGTGGTAGCTTGCTTCGTAGCAATGAAAAGAAGAGAGTGAAGCAATCGATGAGGGAAAAGATTAGTACTGTTGCTTCCTTCAACTCAAAGTATATATTGTATATTGGTGAGTTCAAGGAGAAGATGATTTATTGGAGATCCAAAAGGCTTGACGCAGAAAGAGGTAACTTTTTAATGATCGCTTATTTAATTATGTGATCATGATCATGACAATATTCCTTTCACTTTAAATAAAATAATTTCTCTCAATAATCAATGTTCTGTGAAGCCCTAATTGGTAAACAAAATGTATAAATTTTTTCTTTTTTGTTGAAAATAATTAAAAACCAATAATCCCTTTAAATCATTAAAAAGTTCATGAAAAGGGCCTTATAATCCCTTTAAATTTCTATTGATTTTATCATTTCATTGTATTTCAATGATGACTGGCATTTAATATGTTTTAAAAGTATTTTTAATTAAAAATATATTAAAATAATATTTTTTATAAATAATATCATCATATTAAAACTATAAAAAAAAATTAAAAACATTAATCTAATGTTTTTTTCAAATTAAAAAATTAAAAAATATTTTGAAAAGAAAAAAGACGTGTGAAATTCACTTTAATGTACTGTAAAGTGATCAAACATCTTACTCTTTTTTTTTTTTTTTTTACATATAAAGCTAGCATGAGTAGATATTCAAGTAAAATAAAGTAGATGAGAGTGCCATAAAAAAAAAAAAAGATTAAGTCAAAAGCAGCATCATTCATAAAGTTTGGTGGCTCCAATGGGTTACAAAGCTCAATTTCTGTGTCGAGACTGGTTAGAAAAGCAAATAAATACCTTTTTTTTTTTTTTTTTGGGGGGGGGGGGGGTGAAATAAGATAAGAGCATGCATCCTTGTAAAAAAAAGTACATTTTTCTGATGGTGAAAACCACGTTAAAAATAATAGTGTATATAATGATAGTTGATTCAATCCAAGTTTTATTTTTAATTAGAAATGATTATTTAAGATTACGAGACTCAGGTTGGTTAATTACTTGGATTTTTTTAAAAAATTATTTTAAAAACATATTATTTAAGTTTTTTTACAAACTCGCATTTTAGATTCTAAATCAGATCTGACCACAAAACACTTATTTAAAACGTGAGAGAATAGGAATCCCATATTTTTCATTGTGAATTACACAAGAATTTCACTCTTTTAATCATTAATATTAGTGTTTAGAGAGCAACTAATATAAATTTCGTAGTCGATAACTTTACATAATCTCATATATCAACAAATCACGAGAAGGAAGGAAACTGCTCAATTCAATGATTCTGTGATATTCATGGGAGAATTCTTATCGCCAAGTACAATGATGGGATCATGACAGTCCACATTCCATTATCTAGATGGATCATGCATGACCTCAATTTCTGACAGCGAAGCTTCATAACGTTTACAAACAAAAGCCATAGAAAATGAAGGCAAAGGAGATGCTTTTGTTTGAAGAAATTAAAGAAAGCAAATAGAAAATGAATGAGGCAAAGGAGATGCTGAGATGCACTATCACTATACAAATAGCAATGATTATGGAAGCTTTAAAATCCCTTATATTAATATATTAAAAATCTTAACATCTCTTGTAAAAAAATATTGTTCCCACATGATCACCAACCTTATTGTATCACATAAAATCTTTATAACGAAGGAAGAAGACCCAATATGCAGCCAAACCTGACCCCAACATTTCAACATAGACAACTAGCTAGCTAGACAAGGTTATGAAAACCATCATAGCCAAAGTACGGTCGAATGATGTTGCTTCTGGGCATTTCATCCGGCAAAAAATGACGAGAGAATAGATGGAGATGGAGGGGTTTTTTTGAAACAGATAATATATAGCACTTTGGAAGAAAACATCCAAAGGGACTTTACAAAGATAAGATAGCATAAAAAACAAAGACTAGGTAGTAAAGCTTCCCATATTTGCTGACCAAACATGTAAGAGAAGCCATCAACAATGGAAAAACTGTGACCATTGACTTGAAAATACTAGCTAGGCACAAAGTCGTGCATCATCTAGCTAGATGAAAGAGGTCAAAACAACAGCAGCAACACAAAAGGGATGATACTATAAACACAACAACACTAAGGCCCATCATGACCACTGGATTAATTTGAATCCAACGTTTGATGCTGGACGTTGACACAAATCATCGGTCTTCTGAACTTGATTTCCCTTTACATGATTTTGCATGTCGGGGGAAAGTACTCTTCATAAACATATAAACTTCTGCACACATAGTAACCCCTACTTCGGCAACTACAACAACCATCTCCCCATAGATCACACTCTGACCTTCTACAAGGTACATGACAATATGGAGGTACTGTTGGCATACAAAAGTGATGACAACATGGGCCTCGGCGGCATTTATCACAACATGTGCATCGGTGTGGTTCTGGTAGTTTAGGATGCTGTGGTGGTTTAGGATCCTGTGGTGGTTTAGGATCCTTTGGTGGTTTAGGATCCTGTGGTGGTTTAGGATCCTTTGGTGGTTTAGGATCCTTCGGAGGCTTGATCTGAATGCACTTGACAGTTCGACCTCCTTTGCAGTGTATTTTTTTCATGATCTTTTCAGGACAGCAACACACCACAGTGATTGTTACTGTGTTTGCCTTCTTGTCAAATGTCTGGTTCTGGATTTCTCTTGTTCATTAATTAACATCATCAAATCCACAAAACTTAGTCACTTTCTTTGGTAATAATTAAAAACAACTCAAAACCTAGCACTGTTTTTAAAGAGAAAAAAGAAAGACTCACGAGGAATGTCACACAGTACTTTCTTGATTTTCTTGTGGCATTTTTCGCAGCCAAGGTCAACCACCTTAATCACCATCTCTGTGACTTTCTGTAACAGTAATAGTTAGTGCATGCATTTCATAAAGGACCTCAACATGATTAATCCCAATAGAAAACATAAAAAAAACGTCGTCATGATAAATTTATAGGCAGAAAGATTGGAAGAACTCAAAACATGTTCTGACATGGAAGAATCCGCTGTAGAGATTATCAAGAACTTGTACGTAACATATATAGGACCTCCACGTAAAAAGAAGAAAAGCCAAATTAAGAGGATGCATTAAAAGATAAATTAACACACACAAATATATATCATACCGTTTCTACCATGGTTTTGTGTATGCTTTGATCCGATGAGACGATGGAAATATGGAGAGTATATATATAGAGGTGGGGGGCGGGGCGGGGCGGGGCGGGGCGGCGGCTTAATTTAATTAAGATAAATGCATGGTTACATCATAAGCAGGAGAGATGTGAGGCCTTAATTTAGTTGTCCTTGCATTTTTAGACCAATAAGATGAGGAAATGTGTGGACTTGGGGGAGTGGAAACTTGATGCAACCATCGTAATATCATATCGTCGCTGCTGACCCAACAAACTTTCTTCAGCAACAGATGGTTTTGATGTGCACATCTCACCTTCTATTTTGCTAATCAATTCCAAGGTTAACCTAATACACTATGAAAAATTATTTTTCTTAGGTTAATATAAAGGATAGTTTCTTAAAACTATTTAAAATAAACAAATCATTCTATATATAAAATGGTTATCTATACTGTGAAAAAAAATCAATATAAAATTGGGGTGTTTAAAAAAATCAACTCATTTATAATATTTATATTATCTAACGCAACTGTTAAAGGCCATATTATATAGATATTATAGATAATAACGAGTTAAAAAATCTAAGAAATTATTATCACGGTCAAGAAACTCAACCTAGCATGTATATATTATAACAATAAACTTAAATGTTTGTTGTTATATATCTTGTTATTTATTTATTTTTATTTTTTAGTAATTGATTCTTTCATTTTAGTTAATTGATTTATTTGATGTATTAAGTCTAAATTATTTATTAAAACTTATAGCACGTTTTAAACTATTTTATTAAGCATAAATCTTATTTCTAGTTAAACTTATTTCAATATAAATTTAACTTGTAAATATATATAATATTCATAAAATATTTAACCTAGCAAGTTATATCTAACTCGATCGAATGATAGTTATGAGCACCGCTAATATAAAGGTTGTGTTGTATCTATCATAAGGTACATTAGTTTGGTGATGTTCAGTTATGCTCGAAGCACGCCCACCCCCCTGCACATGGCATGTGTCCCAAGTGCTTTATCTATTATTAATATTAAAAGGATGTTTAAAAATATAGTAATGGTTGATATTTAAATGTTTTTTTATTTAAAAATACATTAAAATATATTTTTTATTTTTTAAAAATTATTTTAATATCAATACTTCAAAACAATCTTATTAACATTAAAAAAAAAAACACCCTACGGATCATTTATATCGATTTGGAAAGGAGAAAGAGACAGAAGTGATTAAAGCTACAAAAGATCAAAGGGGTGAAGGAAACCGGTGAGCATGCTATGTGGGCTCTCGTGTTACTTCTAGAATATGGAATTAATATAATCATCAACAAACGGTTTTGTTTTTGCAATGTCGCGGGACATGTTAATTTTTTTAAATGTAAAACAATGATGATATTAATGTTTTTAGAAGATTAATGAAAATTTAGAATTTGGTTTAATAAACTTAATTAATTTAATAGTATGATTATAAAAAAAAATCGAGAATGACTAATAAAAATATAAATTCTTGTCAATGTCATGAAAAAATATCCTTTAATTATATATTCTTGTAAAGTCTCAATAATTTTATTTGATACAAAAAAATTGAATGAGAACGAGGAATCCCATAAAAATAAAAAAAAAAAAACACTCAAAACTTAATTACTAGCTAGTAAATCAATTATAAAAATTAAAAAATTAAAAAAATATTAAAATCTCTTGGATCTGGCATGATCCGAGACTCAAGAGTCTTGAATCTTGCATGATTATTTGATTTAATTTATTTGGATTTGATATAATTATTAAATTTAAAAACTTAAAATATTATTTACATTTTTAATAACTCGTTACGCATTATAGACAATGTAGTGTGTGTGTATATATATATACACATAAAAAATGATTTTAGGAGTGTGATTTGCATGCAGGAAAAAAGGTCTGAATGATTAGTGTAATGAATTGGTTGTGGCCTGCCATACCATGCCCCCCTTGATCGACAAGAGAAAAGGCCATCAAAGTCATCAATTTACACTGTTGATTATTTTTTAAAATTTATTTTTTAAAACAAAATAAAATAAAATAAAAACTATCAACATAGAGAAAACAAGTCGAGAAGAATTAAAAAAAAATAAAAAATCAAGCTATGATTTTAGAGGAAATTCAAGACCTAAATGTACCCTATTATGCCCAAAAATAAAGAAAAAAAATACAAAATTAAGGTCAAATTAAATGATTATTGGACGAATTTGCATAACAATTAAATCCAATGACATAATTAAATTTTTAATAAGCCAATTTAATTTTATCATGAGCCAAATTGAATTTTAATTATGTTTAAAAATTAATTTGGATCCAATTGAAGAATTTAATTAAGTGTACGAATTTAATTATACTTTAAATAGGTTAAATTAATTTTATTAGGAGCTTAATTAGTTAAAATTAAGTTTGGAAAACTAATTTAAATTTAATTGAGAAGATTTAAATTTTTAAAAACCAAATTTAATTTAATTTTGATTTCTCAATTAGGATTTTGATGCGGAACAATTATCATAAAATTTGATGGATCAAATTGAAAAATAAAAATTATCCAAGAAAATATCTAATTAAACGAACAATCTATCTTAAAACAATAATAACAAAAGATCTGAATGTTAGTTCTTACTCAAATTTTTCTAGGAGGTTCTCAAGGTTGTTTTTTTTATTTTATGAAAAACTACTTTTTTATTTATTAAATCGTTGGATCTTTCAAAATTAGATCTAAAAATTATTGTTTTGACTACTTTAATTATTTTTTTATTTTTTTTCAGATTTTAATTATTTAATTTCTATTTATTTTGTGTTTCTTATTTTGGTTGGTTTTGGAGCTCTTATATAAACACTTTGGGTGTTTCATTTTTTATTAGAGAACATTATTCAAATCTAACTAGATTTTTCTATGGTTATGTCTAACTTTAGAGTTTTAAAACCCTAATTTTATCTTCATTGTTAGAATTTCTTAATATAAAATGTTGATTTTTCAACAAAACGATGTACGAGGGGAAAATCTTAGGCGACTGAGAATTTTGAAGAATACTGATTGAGATTTTTTAATCTTAGGCGAGAAAGTTGATGGAAAATTTGTACGAGGGAAGAATCAAGACTGCCTAAATATATAGTTGGGGGCATTTTTCAGGTTTGCCCTTCTTCTTTTTTTTTTTTTTCCTTTCTTTTCATTTGGAGCCCAAAAATTCAAATGCTATTAAGCAATACTCTAATAAAAGGTGTGGACTGTTCAGCAAAAAAATAAACCGCTGTGTATTGTGATTTTTTTATAAACTTTTTTTTTTAACTGCAATCCTAAATCGATGACCAATTAAAATACTTTTATTAAGAAAGGGATAGATTAAAGTTAGAGGAATAAAACGAAAAATACGACAAACAAATGCTTTTGCTAAAATTAGGGCTAAACATATACTTTTTAGATTATATGTTTTTAGATTATATGCTTTCGGTCCCTAATAATTTATGAAATTTAATTTTGATTCCAAGTTTTATTTTTTTTTATTTTTTGATCCCTGATTTGAGAGAGAAGAAAAGGTGGCTAAATTCCGATTATAGAGAAAAAAAAGTCCTGATTGAGACCGATTTCAGCCATAAAAATAAATGATCTTAGTTTCAATGATTTACTTTTGACAAGTAAAACTTAGACAATATATTATTTTTACCTTAAACTTGCTTGCAATGATGGATTTGAATTCCAATAAAATTATGGTTTTGGGTTCATTAATGATTTTTGAAGATAATTTTTAGGTTATTAGAAGTTATTTTTAGAGTGATTTTTTGGTTTTTTCAAGTTCAAATATTGTTAAGAATATGTTTTTTTTTTCCTGAAACAAATTAGCTTTATTTTCACGTGTAAAAGTCTAGTTTACTTCAATTAGATAGAGATATAAATTAGCCTGATTTTCAAGTCATAAAAGTCTAGTTTAGTTTATTTCAGTTGGATAGAGATTAAGCTTGATAATTTGTTTGGTTGAATAAATAGTTATTAATTTACTTAATTAGATGAATACATAAAATTTTTAAATTTCATTTAAGTTTTTTTTTGTACCAAAACATGTCCCAAAAATCTGAATATATCATTATTAAAAAAAATATTATTTGATCCACGGCAAAACTCTGGTTAAAGAGCTAGTAATAACCTACTTCTAATTAATTTATTCTCTTTTTTTTTCATGTGTAATGCTACCTATGTGCTTTCTTCTTTAATATTTTTTTTTTCTTTAATCAGCTGGTATCTGACCTTCAGCAACCAACGAAAGAACTATTTACAGAAAAATAAATCTTTGTTTCTCTTTTGACCAGGCTCACGGACTTCTCTACATTGATATTGGGCTATAGGGAACCATAAAAACCAGCCATACTGGTAAGGAAACTCCTATAAACAATGGGGCAAACTTTTCTGTCATGTACAGTATCAAATCAAAGCTTGTAACAACAGTTGTCTGGCATTGCATTGCCCAAGAAGTGCAGATTATATATGCTCGATGTCCAGAATTGATTTAACCTATAGTGAAGCAGTAGAACTTCGCTGCACGAATACCATTTATGCAGTTGTGACTTCAGCAGCAACCATGACAATTGGTTCATTGTAAGCAAATGCTCGAGTCTTGTTGATTTGACGAGGCAGTCACTTAGCACTGCCGACACTGCAGACAGCAAACAAGCCATGTTCTGCCAGATCACACATGCATATGGAATGGATTTTGATCCAATCTCAAATAGCTTTAAATTTCAATCCCGAAAATGCAATGTACTTGCTATTCCCTCACCGAATAATTGCCTCAATTGTGCAGACTATCTAAAGAGATGCTCATGAATCATAGCACAACCAGTCAAAGTACCATGATCTAGATTTTTAGAATCTGATCAGCTATATGAACATTCAATGGCTAAATATAATTCTTTATCTTAACGACACAAAAATTCCCTATCAACAGAGACAATATCAGCAGAAAAGGAAACAATATTATGGTGGGCACGTACCATTTATGGACATAAAAAAAAAGGAAAATCTACATGAGCATGGCACCTCAGCAGCTACTGCGTCAGTTGATTTTCTAGATTCCAACCATGACTCAGCTGCAACCTTTGTAGTTAAGAACCAGCCAACCTTATCAGGAGCCTCATGGAATGAAGAATTTAGTTCCTTCAAATATGACTCCAACACATTGGCTAAACCTTTCTCAGAATACTTGTGTTTCCCATGCCCAGTATTGATTCCAAGCAATGGTGGAAGCTCCTCCCCTGCCTCCAGTACCTTGGACAAGTCATTCATCCAAATAAGTAATGCTGTCATAGCTGCCCCGGGGAAGAGACTCTTTAGATTTAGGGACCACTGGGTTGAAGTTCTGGACATTATATTGGTGTAAATTTCAAGTGTCAATCCAAGGTCAAGCAACTCGCAAGCTCTCTCCAACATATTGAGCTTGATACAGAGGTCAATTAAGCAATTGCAGTAAGCTTTCTTTACTTCGGTGCTAATACTATCAAACAGGTCGGTAGCTTCGTTCTTAAAATTGTTGGAAAAATTGATATATTAAAAACAGACTAATGTTTATGAACTGAGAAAAAAAAAACAAAGAACAAAAAACAAAAAATAAAGAACAAAATCTTTACAGTTGAAAGAATAAGGAGCAGAAAATATCTCACGTGGTTACTGTCATCCCCAGTGTTTTATTTATAGAAGGAAACAAACATTACAGAAAAATAAAACACTAAAGAAACATACTAGTTATGTTCTTCTTTATCAAAGGAGTTGTATAACAAGCTAGTCTAATCCTAGATAAGCTTAAACAAATGAATTGAAAGAAACATCCTAATCTAAATAATGCTATCAGCTAACAAATAGATAGCAATGTAGTAGATTACTACTAAGTAATCCTGTTCCAGCTTTGGTACCAAACTTCAACACTCCTCCTTGGTTCCAAAGCTACACATTCCAATTCTTCCTTTCCGATCTTCAAACTTGTTTCCTGTTTCTAGTTCAACTGCTGCTTTGAATTTAACAAACTCAGCAAACACATAAGATTTTGATTTCAAAAAGTAAATCCAGCAGAATCTACTATAATCATCAACAAATAGAAGAAAATACTTTGAATCATTCAATGATTCGTTATGCATCGGCCCACACATATTTGTGTGTACAAGCTGGAGTTTTGACAGTGCTTTGAATGCATTGTCAGGAAAAACAACTCTAGTTTGTTTTCATAACTGATAGGCTTCACAAATACTCTTTTGTTTCTGTATATCTGGTAAACCGTGAGATATATGCAGGTCAGCTATTCTCTTTAAAGTTGCATAATTGAAGTGCCCCAACCGTTTGTGCCAAAGAACAGATTCATTGTTCTCACAAGTGTTAGCACTCAAACATACTTCTCTCCAATCATATTAAAACTTCTGTTCATCATTTTTGCAGAAAGCAGTAGCACTCTATTTTTGTCTTTAATATCACATACTCCATCATTAAATAATATTGAGTAACCAGATTCAATTAATTGTCCCACACTAATTAGATTCTTATTGATCTTAGGCACATAAAGAATATTTTTAAGAGTTTTTGTATCTGACAAAGTTTCTACTTCAATTGCTCATTTTCCTTCAACCTTCACATAGTCTCCATTTCCAATTCTAACTCTAGATAGATAGCTTTTATCCAAATCTTTGAATAAGCTCAGATCTGCAGTCATGTGATTAGTGCAGCCACTATCAATAAGCCATGATGAGTCATTTGCCTTGGCTATGTTACACATCTCCTGTATTGTAGCCATGAATAAAAAAATCTTCCTCCACTTCTAAACTCTCGGCTACTTGAGCTTGTTTTTCTGGTTCTGCTTTATTTTTGCAGAATCTTTGAATGTGACCAAATTGCTTGCAGTTTCGGCATTGTGCATTCTTGAGCCAACACCAGGCTTCAAGATGATTTGTTTTTTGACAGAATTTGCAAGCAGGAAAATGTTCTTTCTTCTCTTTCCCTTCAGTGAAGATGTTGTTGTTGTTCAGTTGCTAGTTATTAGATTGCCAGCCTCTCCCTTTTTCTCTTTTTTCTTCTTGATTGTTTCTGTAAAAATTCTTAGCCCGACTCTTCTCCTTGTAAACTGCAACAAGAGCTCCTTCACTTGTTCCTTC
>Ga0325411_1000417_pt1 | contig 44543 bp, 22 predicted proteins | sample PopdelMetagenome_13_FD_206181 | JGI IMG/M metagenome (GOLD analysis project Ga0325411, IMG submission 206181) | Populus deltoides microbial communities from Bellville, Georgia, United States - Xylem-PdIQD-R4 | ecosystem: Host-associated > Plants > Phyllosphere > Stem > Wood/Secondary xylem...
GTGTTGTTGTTAACTATAATTTATACAATAAACCTCCCTGTGGTTCGACCCCGGTCTTGCCGGGTTATTTATTACTTCGACACTCCTGCACTTGGGAGAAGACATCAATCTTTTGGTCGTGTCACCTATATTTCAATCTGATGCATGTATGTTAAATGTATAAACATGTGATCTATATGATGAACTCTTTGTATGATGAAACAAGAATCTTGATTCTTGCCCACACTTTACAATGAAAATTTTCTAAGTGACAATCATTGTGTCACCCACAAGTCTTGAGTTCAAGATGCTTCAAGAAGGGTTTACCCTGATGTAAATAAAGATAGCACATACAACCTAAGGATACGTTCTATTCATTATGTGAACATGGGTAGGTTTTCTGCCTGGTCTTAAAAGGGTCTCATATCTACCCAGTGATGATCTTCGTAAAGACAGTATAGGGGCGTTGTGATAAATGGTTAAGGCACGTATACCCACCATTACCAAGCAGACACTCAAATATAAGTTGGGTGTTTCACGCATTTGAACCCTAACTAATGGTCATAGGGCAGATCGCTAATCCCCCACCTAACTTAGAAGTTTGTGTATGCTTTTCAAAAAATAAAGTGTGTGATGCATGAGGCAATTCTATACAATGAATGAACAAATATGTACAAAAATTAAAGCATGTAAGAAAATAAATAAAATGAGCATATGAATAGAAAACACACAAACAAATCAACGCAATTATTAGACGAAAACAATGCTTAGTCTACAAAATCCTTAGTGGAGTCGCCATTCTGTCGCACGTGTGCGGCGTTGCGGCGATCGTCCACCCTTCAAGGAAAATTGTAAAGGTCTATCTGGCAAATGTGGAGAGACAAGGAATTCTTGTCTCTTATCAGTAGAAAATTTGAATGGGAGTCGCCACCTAGTATTCTGGTCACTAGGAACCCTAACTAGTCTCAGAGATCGGGTATGGAGACTGGTTGCGTAAAGGGAAGGTATTAACACCCCAACCACGCCCTACCTAAGGTAAGCTGCATTGTTTTGTTGTCTGATAAAATCCAAAGTCTTGTTGTGGTTTCTAATTGTCGGTCTATCTAAAGGGTCAAGAAAAACCCTCCTCAATAAGGAGATTCTTATCTTAATGGGGTAAAACCTAACCAATCTAATATCATGAATACGTATTACGTATAATGTCATACCCCGGATACTAAAAGACAAACAAAATAATTTTTTTTTTGAAATTTTGGCCAATGTTCTCTTGACTTTAATAAACTGGTTATTAAAGCCAAAATGCATTCTAAAATGTTTTTTTTTATGTATAAAAAAACACAACATGATTTTTTAGCTTTTGAGACACTTGGCCTATACACAAAAACATTTTTTTCTTTTTTTCAAATATTTTTGTATTTTGGAAGTTTTGACGAAAACCGGGTATTTTAATACCGGATTTGTATTTTTACAACGTAAAATACAGACTGATATTAATAAAAATGGCGTAGAAAAATACGTGAAAAAATCCCAATTTTTTCAAAATACTTTTTTTTGATTGGGCCGAACCTGACCCAAAAGAAACTAGGTCGAGATCGGCCTAAAACAAAATCGGGCCAAATCGACCCATAGATAGCTGGTTACTGTGTTGTGCGCACAGTAACCAGTGAATTATAATTAGGTAGTTAATGTGCTCTGCACAGTAACTACCTAATTATATTTCATTTGCTATAGAACGTGAATTGCTCACGTTCTGCATGCAAATGAAAATGAACACCAAAACGGGGACAGAAGAGGAGGAGAAGATTACTTGGAGTGGAGGGGCTTGTTCGCTATCGTTTATGGTGGCTTGCAGTGGCTAAAGTGGTGGCGGTGGCTGGGTGGTTTGCGGTGGCTGCAACCTCTTCTCTTTCTCTCTCTCTGTTTTCCTCTGTTTTTTTTTTCTTTGTTCTTTCAGTCTTCAGACCATTCTCCCTTCTTTTCTTTCGGTCCTCTCGCCTCTCCCTTTTTTGTCTTCTCTTTTTGTGCTCCCCCCCTCTATATTTATAGGTAAAACAGAGGGGAGAGAGGTAGAGGTGACCATTGTGCAGCCGCCCCACAAAACCACCCAAGAGGTGCATCCCCTCTTTTTGGTGGTTTCGGAGAAAGAGGGAACGGGCAAAGCAAGAAAGAAAAGTCTTTTTCTTCCCCTGCCTGGTGCGTCCAGGGGAAGAAGAAAGGCTACAGTGCCGTTCAAAACGGCACCGTTTGGGGCTTTTTCCTTGTTTTTTTTATGAACATTGTATGAAACAACACCGTTTTGGACAAAACGCGTTGTTTCATTTAAAAGGAAATGACAGCAAAATCGTGTCAAAGTCCAAATCAGTCCTCAATTTGTGATTTGTTTAATGAAGTTCTAAATTGCAATTTTGATTTAAAAATCAATGCAATTGCATCCCTGTCAAAAATCAAACAACGACCCTGAAGTTGGCTGTCTTTTTCACTTTTGTCCTTGGTTTTGAATTTATGCAATTTGACCTTCAATTGAGCAATAAACTTCTAATCTTCTCAATTTGGCCCCTAATTTGGTTTTAATTACAACCCCTCTATTTACGCACTATTCCCAGTTTGGTCCTTGGTTTCGGATTTCTTCAATTAAGTCCCTAATTGGCCATCAAACTTTAATATTTATGCAATTAAGCCCCTGATTTGACCAAATTAACTCTAAAAAAATTATAATTTGACCCATAACTTTAATATCTTCCAATTAAAGCCCAAATTAACTCCAAAGTTAATTTTTCTTGTAATTAAACCCTCCATAAATTCAATTAAATCTTCAATAAAATTTAATTGAGTCCATAAACATCTGATTTTGGACTTTTCTTCCTCAAATTGAATTTTTTTTTGTCAACAAGGCTCTCATCAATCAACAAAATACTGTCAAATTTTAATTTTTGTAATTTTGAACCTCCTCAACCAATTTTTAATCATTTTTATAGTGCTTTGGCATCCTCTTTTCACTGTTATATTTTCTGATAATATTTTTTATTTTTTTGTATTGTTTTGAAGAGAGAAAAATATGAATTAGGGAATAACTCAAAAATAGATTATGACAATATCTAGCACTATAATTACGCTACTATATTGTATCATCTATTAATACTCATCATTTTTTTTCATATTGGAGTTGCTTTAGGATAATTTAAAAGTGAGCTAATAAAAAAAATCATTATCAGTATACTATATAAATGCAAGAAACAATACAATCTAGTATTACTAATTATTGTTTTGATGAGTATATTAGTATTACTAATTAAATTACTTAAGAAAAAAATTAATAAATTAAGAAATCCTTAATTAATGCATAATGTTTTTTTTTTAAACAACTCAACTAAAAAATATATATTAGAGAATTACATATTATATAAGGACATAATAGATACAATTAAAAACATATGGAAATATCTCCAATGATCACGAGTTTGAGTCCTTTCAGGACTAATAGAGGCTTATATGGTCGTTAACTTTAGGGTTTGAGGGATTAGTTGAGGTGCGCGCAAGCTAGCCCGGACATCCACGTTAATGAAAAAAACTATTTTTGAAAATCATAACAGTATTTTAATAAATTTTATTATTATTACTATTATTTTGTGCATTGGAATGTTTGGTAAGACTTAAATTATATAATTTCATGTCTCACGATATGAATTTCAATCCTCTCATATTCTAAAAATATAATCGGTCATATTTCAAGTCTTGCCATTTTTTTAATTCATTGATGAATTAAATGAGATAAATAAAATATTTAAAAGTTAAATTATTATTATTATCATCATCATAATCATCATCATCATCATCATCATAAACTAGATCATGATCATTCAATTTAAACTTAATGGTTCCAATTAAATAAAAAAAGCTAATTGGGGTAGTGAATTCACTACGCGCCTAGACTTAATGCATTGTGTACAAGAATAGTGTAATTACTTTTTTAACCTTAAAATAATTTCATTAGGACCAATCAATCATTATTATATTGATTGAGATTAAAGAATTCCTTTTTACTCTTTTTTATACAATGCAATGACTAGAATATCCTTGAAATAAAAATAAATCTAACTTAGATGTAGGGGCAAATTCATCTTTTTGCTTAAAAATGCAAGATGAATTTAATTAGTTACCACTGGAATTAGAGTTTTTTAAACTAGATCTAACGGCTTATTCATCTTTTCATTGTGGTTTTTTTGTGATTATCAAGTCAAGTCAGGTGCAATTTTGTATTTTCAAAAGACTAAATAATATTTTAAAAGAAAAGTTAGTGATGCACGCGCCGACATGTGATGCCACTTTGCACACTTTAAGTGATGCGTGCTGATGCAACCATCTTATTCGATAGTTTCACCCATATTTAACTAGTGTTTTTCCTATGTTTTACATATAAAATGTCTTGATATTCTTTGTTTTATGTTTTGAATGTACTTTTGGATGACAGATGCAAAAAGGAGTAAATTGGAGGTAATTGGCAGATTTGAGCTTCAGTCGATGTTTTGTGTAGAGCGTGAGCTCTAGAGGTTAAAATGAAGTGATTCTAATGGCATTAAAAAGCTAACATCCATACCTTTTTGGACATCTAATGCAAGAAAAAATAATAAGGAAGAGCATGGAAATCGCAGCCTTCAAAGTCAAATCTCACAATCTGTCAATATTGACCTCTGGCCATTCCAACTTGAGTAGATGTAGCTACAGAAGTCCAATTGATGCAAACTCAATTGTTTTCGATTCCTGACTCAAAGAGCTATCCATGCTCCTAAGTTCAGCAAAAAATGATGTCATATGAGGGAGATGTGAATTCTCAAAGATGAAAACTGAATTCTGCCAGCAAATAGGTTTCGTGAAGAAACGAGTCCAAATTGCGTTCTGAAGCATCTAAACCAACATCCAAGTTTTTATTTCTGCAATTTAGCTCCTTTAGGAAAATAGTTAGTGAAGTACTTAAATGTAAACTGTCTACTTAAGGGAGGACTATTTTGTAAAATAGAGACTAGAGTTTCCTAGGATATAAAAAGAAAGAGAGAAGGGAGAATAGGAGATGGCCAGAAGAGAGAAAAATGCCCCCTTCCTCTAACAAACATGAATTCATGTTTTCTTCCTTCTTTTTGATTAATTGTTTAATAGACATACAAGGCTAAACTCTTTTTCTTGGTTGCAAGGACACAGAAACCTTCGGATTTCAAGAACTGTGAGATCTATTTTACCTTTTGTTTTCAGTATATATGATGAATGAATATGTTTGATTCTCCTATGATTATTTCCTATGATTGTTTATTTTAATTACTAGAGTGGGCTCTAAGTTATTATTGTGAACAATCTATTACTAAGTTTGCTGTCAAAACCGGAGTTGTGGTATATAAACTTGTGAAGCAACCGAGATTAATAATTGTGGCAGATCCAGATTAGTAATCTTAGGGAGAACATTCGATTGATCAAATCAAATATAAACTGTGGACAATTATGTTGTCTAGATTAATCAACTCATCTAATTCTTAAGGCTGCCATTGAATTAAATTACTAGTGTGAACATTGTGGTTGTTTGATGGTTAGGATTAGTTATATAACGGATATGTTAACTAATCAACATAAGAAAAGATAGATATTTATAAATTGACATCTCATTTCTATGATCAGTTCTGATTTATGTAGGTAGATGTTTACTTGCAACTAATGTTTGTTTTCTTGATAAATTTTGGTTTAATTTAATTTTCGCTTGATAGTTTTTTGTTTTCTTTTGCTTTAGCTTAGATAACTTCCAACCCCCCCTAAATTGCATATCATATAGCATAAAACTCTAACTTGAACCTTCCTTGAAGGATCGACCCCTTGCTTGCTCTATACTATCTTGTGTGTTGTGTTTTAAGCTAGGATAATTAATTTGTGCAACTGCGACATCGCAACAAATTTTAGTGCTGTTGTCGGGGAAGTAATTTTAGTTGATTCTTGTGCTATTATTTTTATTTGCTGTGATTGTTATTTATTTTTTAGAAAAAAAAAAGAGAAACAACATTTTTGCTTGCTGCGGTATTGTTCATTTACGCCAGCGCTACTGTTCAAAACAATTTTTTATAGTGGAATTAGGACCTGGCCTTTTGTTTCCTAAAAGGAAACGACATTCTGAATAAGACAAGTGGCTCCACTAACCCCACCCTATTAGGGCCAAATTCTGTTGTTTTTTAGGGTTTTTAGGTAGTTTTAGTTTTCTAGCGTAGGATTTTCGTTCAAATTACACTGTTTTCAATCTCTTATGTGGCCGCTTTCTTTTGATTTTTCTTTACAATTTATGCTTGTAACCCGTTATCCTAACCAAAGACAAGTGCAGGTAGATCTTGAAATTGAAAACACTTTACGCAGGTTACGGAAAGAAGCTCATGTCAATACCATGGTTGTTGCACAACAGGAAACACTCAAGAAGCTTGCTGCTCCTAAAGTGGAAAATCAACCATTGTGCATAAATATCGACAATAATGTCAACTTCGAGCTCAAATCTGGTTTTATACATTTTCTACCAACATTCAATGGTCTTGTAGGAGAAGATCTTCATACTCATCTCAAGGAGTTCCATATGGTTTGCGTTGGCATGAAACCGAATGGAGTTGACGAAGAACAAGTTAAGTTGAAAGCTTTCCCTTTATCTTTAAAAAGGGCAACAAAGATGTGGTTTTTCTCTATTCTCCCAGGTTCCATTGAAACTTGGAATGAAGAAGATTTTCCTTGAGACGTATTTCCCAGCATCTCGAGTCGCCAACATAAGGAAAAAAATATATGGGATTCGACAATCTCATGGAGAGACACTCTCCAAATATTGGGAAAGATTTGAGCAACTATGCATTCAATGCCCTATCATCAAATACCCGATCAGCTGCTCATTCAATATTTCTATGAAGGATTGATGCTTACTGACTGTAGTATCATTGATGCTGCTAGTAGAGGGGCATTGGTAGATAAGACACCCAAGGTTGCACGCCAATTGATCTCAAATATGGTAGCCAACTCAAAGCAGTTTGGCACCCGTAGAGACTTCTCAAACAAACGAGTAAATGAGGTAAGTATTTCTAACCTTGAAAATAAAGTCAATGATCTTACTTCTCTTATGCGTTCTTTGGCTTGTGGAAATGTACAACAGGTGAAAGTTTATAGGATATGTTCCTTATAAGGACATACATCAGATATATGCCAAACAATGCAATAAGATTATATTGAACAGGCTCATGCAGTTGATGAAGCATTCAATGGACAGCCCTAATGTAAATATGATCCCTTTTCCAACACGTACAATCCTACATGGAGAGATCATCCCAACTTTATGGGAACCAGCCTCAACAAGGCAGTCAAGATCGACAGTTCCATCCCCATGGATTTCTATCCCAACATAATTATCAAGCAAGACAACCGCCTCCATTCACAAACTCCAATATTACGGGGTCGTCATCCAAAGATGATCTTCGTGAGATGATGAAAACTTTGGCTTCTAACACAGTGACCTTGCAACAAAATGTCATGTCTTTTCAACAGGAAACAAGGTCAAGTATTCACAAATTAGAGAAGCAAATGGGGCAAATAGCTTCAAGTGTAGGGAAATTGAAAGCACAAATAATGGAAAATTGCCCTCCCAAGCATTGAATCCATAGGAGAATGTTAGTGCGATCATACTACGAAGTGGGAAAGAACTTGAAAGGCAAAGGTTGAAACAAATTGAGATGGAGGAAAAAGAAGAGATAGAAACCGAATTGAGTACAAAGAAGAAACTTCCTCCTTTTCTACAAATTGAAACAACGACCAACACTCCAAAGGTAAGCCCTTACTTAATGAATTCCAGTTTTAAAACAATTCTACCCTTTCATGTGAGTTCTTCTAGGTCTAATAAAGAGGAAAAAGAAAAAGAGATTTTAGAGGTTTTCAAGAAAGTGAAACTCAACATTCCTTTAATTGATGTTATCAAGCAAATTCTCAAGCATGCTAGATTCTTGAAGGACTTGTGTACTACTAAGAGAGCCTTCAAGCTAAAAGGCCATGAAATGGTAAGTATGGGTGAAGTTGTATTTGCTGTTGTTCAAAAGAATATGCCTTTGAAGCAAAAAGACTCAGGTGCGTTTACTATCCCATGTGTTATTGGTAATGTTAGTTTTAAAAGGGCCTTATGTGATTTAGGTGCATCCATTAGTGTTATGCCTAAACATGTTTATGATTCTCTTAGTCTTGAACCTTTGAATAAAACTAGTATTGTAATACAACTTGCGGATTGTAGTTTTTTTTATCCACTTGATGTGATAGAAGATGTCCTAGTCAATATGGATAGTTTGGTTATTCCATGTGATTTTTATATTCTTGATATGAAACGTGATTCTTGTGATTCATCAAACAACACTCTTATATTGTTTGGGAGACCATTCTTGAAAACAACCAATACCAAAATTGATTGTGTAAGGATACTTTATCCATGGAAGTAAGAGATGAAAAGATTGAATTTAATTTTTATGATGCAATGAAATATCCTTATAGTAATGTTTATTCTATCACATGTTATGAACAAGTTGATAAGTGTGTGCACCAAGTTTTTGATTTTGATTGTAAAGATGGATTAAGCGTGGCTTTGAGTTATGACTATGATTTTACCGAGATAAAAGAGATGGAGAGGCATATATGTGTTCCCCAAAACATGCAGGAATCAGTATTGGCTTTGCAAGCTTTGCAAACTATCCTCTATGATGCAGGAGTCATTTACCCCATCACGGATAGTAAATGGGTGGCGCCTATCCTTTTGGTTCCCAAAAAGACTGGAATCACGTTGGAAGAGATATGGAATGATGCTTACAAGAATACAAGGATTTATAAACAAAAGACCAAAAGTCTTCATGACCGAATGATTACAAGAAAAGAGTTCCATGTTGGAGACAAAGTCCTCCTTTATCATTCGTGTTTGAAAATTTTTCCCGGAAAGTTGCACTCTCGATGGATTGGATTCTTTGTTGTTTCTAATATTTTTCCTTATGGTGCAGTTAAAATTATGACCGCTTTGCTTAAAACCTTTCTATGAAGGTTGGACGACAGAAATCACTGCTTCCATGGAGTTAACTGAACCGATCCATGAAGCATGAGCATGCGATGTGTCGAGCCAATGACATAAAGCAAAAACGCTTACTGGGAGGCAACCCAGCACACAAAAACAAAAAAAAAATCAGATTTGCTTTCTTTTTTCTTTTTTTTTATTTTTTGCATTTTACTTTATTTTTGTCATTCTCTTCTATTTCAACATTAAGGACAATGCTGCGTTTAAAGTGTGGGGATATTGAGAGAATTTTGGTTTTCTTTATTGCGTAAAAAAAATAAAAAAAATCTATGTTTGATCTTTTTAAACTCCCATTGGTTTATAAGAATATGAGTATTACATATGATAATTAATTGAGATAGATGAAGATATAAATTGAATGAATGAGTGTGCATGCAAGTTTTAACGTTTAATTGGTTTAGAGATTGACTTTGAAAATATATCATGTTGACTTTATAGTGTTATCCAATGCAAGCTTTTGAGCCTTCAACATTATATTTTTTGATTGTGCATTCTTTCAATGATTTGTATCTTTAGAACTTGCTTCATATCTTGTTGAGATTACATTCGCATTACATATATACATGAAGATGATGAAGGCATTAAGAATTTAACCACTTGAACTAAAAAGACAACCTAAAGCATATTATCCTTAGTGAGCCCCTTTTGAACTTCTTTATTTTTTCTTTGCTTTATCCATGTATAAGCCTTAACTTTTTATATGTTTTCCTTTTCCCCTAGCCAAGGATTAGTAGAGCATATACTTGTGATATCTCATGGAATTATGGTTGGAAATTATGTCAAAAGAAATAAGAAGTGATGCTTGATGAAAAGATAGGCAAAGTTGTCAAAGGTGAAAAACAAAATAGAAAGAAAGAAAAAGAAAAAAAAGTGTTCCTTTATGTTCTTAAGATTTTATGTTGAAAGAGCTTGAAATCAAAAGAAGTTAAGCATTAGTGATTAAAAATGGAAAATTTATGTGCTTTGATGGAATATCTTGTTTGAAATATTATTTTTTAGAATGCTCTACTTTTTTTTGTTTGAACGTTTTCTTTTACTCTCTTTTACCTCACCTTAACCTTAACCCCATTACAACCAGAAAATAAAATATTTTGATTCATGCATTGCTTGTAATATGTTGGTAATAGAGATAAGATTGAAGGGCGAGCTTATGGTAGAACATATTCATTGATTGAATTTGGGAGATTTAAACACATAAGCCCTAAACACTCGAGTGTTGGAGTGTATATCAATAAGAGGACCTATCACTTTGGCATGACATAGATTTCATTTAAATCCTGACGATTAATTGAATTTTGAAGTTTGCATGTAAATAAGTTCATGCAAATCTATACTCTCTATCCTTCTTGATTGTATTCTAGTTTATAATGCATATATTCTTGGACATTGATGGGAGATTAAGAGATTGGTCATAGTTATTTTCAATTTGATTTTATCTATCCTTTCTTGAGGACGAACAAGAGCTAAGTGTGGGGGTATTTGACGCAACCATATTATTCGATAGTTTCACCCAAATTTAACTAGTATTTTGCTTATGTTTTATATATATAATACCTTGATATTCTTTGTTTTATGTGTTGAAGGCACTTTTGGATGAAAAATACAAAAAAGAGTAAATTGGAGGTAATTGACAAATTTGACCTTCAGTCAATGTTTTGTACAGAGCGTGAGCTTTAAAGGTCGAAATGAAGTGATTCCAGTGACATTAAAATTATAACATCTATACTTTTCTGGACATCTAAGGCAAGAAATTAAAATAAAGAAGAGCATGAAAATCACAGCCTACAAAGTAAAATCTCACAATTTGTCAGTGTTGACCTTCAGTCATTCCAACTTGAGTAGCTGGAGCTACAGAAGTCCAATTGATGCAAACTCAATTGTTTTGGATTTCTGACTCAAAGAGCTATCCATGCTTCAAATTTCAACCAAACTAGATGTCATATGAGGGAGATATGATTTTTCAAAGATGAAAACTAAATTCTGCCAGCAAATAGGTTTCATGAAGAAACAAGTCCAAATTGCGTTCCGAAACATCTAAACCGACATCTAAGTTTTTATTTAAGCAATTTAGCTCCTCTAAGTCAAAGCTTGAAGATTTTATGCAAGGCTATTTCTCCTTCTTTACGAAAATAGTTAGTGAAGTATTTAAATAGAAACTGTCTACTTAAGAGAGAATTATTTTGTAAAATAAAGACTAGGGTTTTCTAGGATATAAAAAGAAAGAGAGAAGGGAGAGAGCATATAGAAGAGGAGAACGGTCAGCCAAGGGAGAAAACGCATGAGAAAGGATTGCCTGGAATTATTGATCATTATGGTTGGTGTACCTGGGATGCCTTTTATCAAGAAGTGACTCAAGAAGGGGTAGAAGTTGGGCTACAAAGTCTAGCTTCTGGTGGTAGTCCGCCAAAATTTGTGATCATTGATGATGGATGGCAATCAGTTGGTGGTGACCCAGAAAAGGAAACCAATGGTCAAGATGTGAAGAAATAAGATCAGAAACTGTTGCTTAGGTTGACTGGGATTAAAAGGATCAAGACCATAGTGAATATAGGTAAAGAAAAACACGGGTTAAAATATGTGTATGTGTGGCATGCTATTACTGGTTATTGGGGTGGGGTTCGTCCAGGAGTCAAGGAGATGGAGGAATATGGGTCAATGATGAGTATCATCCAATGGTGTCAAAGGGGGTGGTAGAGAATGAGCCCACATGGAAAAACAATGCATTGGCGTTGTAGGGATTAGGGTTAGAAAATCCAAAAAATGTGTACAAGTTTTATAATGAGTTGCATAGCTATTTGGCAGCAGCTGGTATCGATGGGCTTAAGGTGGATGTTCAATGTATTTTGGAGACACTTGGTGCTGGATTAGGAGGAAGGGTTGAATTGACTAGGCAATATCATCAGGCCCTTGATGCTTCTGTTGCTAAGAGCTTCCTTGATAATGGCTGCATTGCTTGCATGAGCCACAATACTGATGCCTTGTACTGGTAAGTTTCCTTTTCTTCTTTACCTTGTTTATTTTTTTGGTAAGCTAAGGGCTTTTTCCTGATGTGATATGGTGCACATTGAAATGTTATGGCGCAGCTCCAAAAAAAACAGTAGTGGTGAGAGCATCAGATTATTTCTACCCACGTGATCCAGTATCACACACCATTCATATAATAGCAGTGACATATAACAGTGTTTTCTTGGGAGAGTTCATGCTGCCTGATTGGCACATGTTCCATTCTTTACATACAGCTGCAGAGTATCATGCTTCTACTAGGGCTATTAGTGGTGGACGTCAGGTAATAAATCCTAGTCCTTCATCATCAATCAAAATTTCAATGTTAAATTAAGATATCATCAAATATTTTTGTGCTATGTCATTTGCTAAATGTTTGTGGTAACATTTTTTATGAGCAATGATGCACCTGGGAAGCACAACTTTGAGCTACTAAAGGTGGTACTTCTCGATGGGTTTATTCTTCGAGCTTGTTTGCTTGGAAGGCCCACCTCTGACTACTTGTTTTCTGACCCTGCTCGTGATGGAGTGCGATAAGTCTTTTTCTTTTTGATAGTTTTGTCATCTAAGCTAGCTAGCATGATGAAAATATTTTCATCTAAATTTTAGCTAATTTCTTATCCTAGAAATGTTGCATTATGGAGAATTTTCTTAAACAGTTTTTCTTTGATTGCAGCTTAATTGAAAATATTGAGCATGAACAAGTTCACAGGGTCCTAGGTATCTATAATTGCCAAGGAGTAGCTTGCACTGAAAGAAAGAATGCTTTCCGCCAAACCACAACTAAGGCCCTAACAGACACTATTAGGGGTCGTGATGTTCACCTCATCGCTGAAGCTGCCACGGACCCCAACTGGAATGGCAATTGTGTTTTATATTGTCACCAAACAGGATAATTAATCACCCTCCTTTACAATACAGCCTTGCTAGTGTCACTCAAAGTCCTTGAGCATAACATATTCATTGTAACACCCATCAAGGTTTGAGCAACTGGGTTCAGCTTTGCACCCCTGGGACTAACCAACATGTTCAATGCAGGTGAAGCCATTAAGGGGCTAAAGTTTGAAGTGAAAGGTGGTGTTGAATTATAGCTTGATGATGGTTACAGGGGTGAAAGTAGTGGTGTGACTGAAGAGAGGGTGGAGAACAATAGCAATGAATTGGTTGCGAAAGTTTGCATAGAGATTAAAGGGTGTGGCAAGTTTGGTGCTTATTCATCTGCTAAGCCAAGGAAGTGTATTGTGGATTTAAATGTGGTTGATTTTGTGTATGATTCGAATTCTGGGTTGGTTGGTTTTAGCTTGGATAGTTTGCCTAAGGAGGGCAAACTTCATGTTGTTGAGATTGAGTCATAGAAAAATTATGTTAGAATAAAGTTAAGGGCTACTTGGAAGGTTTGGGTATTGGGATATCTATTGTACTTGCATGTTTCCCCTCTAATTTTCTTCCCTTTGTAGCTTACTAGTTCATGTAATCATGTGAGAAATTGAGGGGGAATGGTCAATTAAGAATTTTGCTACCTACCTGTTTAATTAATACTCTGTTCTGAACTAAGCTCAAACAACTTAAAAGACTCTTGCAAAAATCTATCTTCATGCTGTTTGATATAATCTGAATCATTGAAAATGGTGATAATCAACCCATAACTAATGTTTCCTCTTTTTATTAATCAACATAAATGAGAACAGCTGGAAATCATAAAAGAAAAGGGAATGCACTTCAATTACTTCCTTCAGTAAAGCATGATTCATGATGTATTAATAATAAAATGTATTGAATAATCCTGAGATGATTGTGACACTAACATGAATCCAGTGGACCAAAATAAACGACAAAAAACCAATCTGAACTTTATATACATTTTAAATCAATAATTATTCAATCATCAAAAGTAGACATGGATGGCATGAACAGGAAAAAAAAAACTTCTTGGTACTAGAAGGGTAGGATAAGGGGCCTAATGGAACTGGAAAAGCTAGGTTTATAGACTTCATGAGGATGCAGACCAATGGCAAAGAATAACATTAAAAATGACTAGTTGTTTCAAGATGCCATTCTCAACATATACTGACAAACGTTTTATACAGAGAGATCTTTTTTGTGTTTTGATAATAAATACAGTAGCTTGAGAAACCTATCCAGAAAACCAATCAGTTTTCTCTTTCATAAACTGAAAAAAGTCCTAGGGATAGTCTTGAAGGGAGGTTCGAATTGCAGCATTCTAATCACAAAATTCTGCAGATTGGAATGATCACCTTGTTTGATAATTATGTCCTAAACCATGGGATTCCTATTTGTCCTGGTTTTTGTAGCATAATTCCTCACCATTTTTTTGCTATATTATTAGGGTTGTTTTACAGAAAGTTATAGCTCCAATTCATGATTACATTCATCATCCTCTTATTTTTGTTGTAGCTGTTCTTCTTCAATTAGTTGCAGTTCCAGTTGATGACTAAATTCATCACCAAAATCATCATCGTGTTGTTCATGTTTTTTGTGTTGTGGTTGATATTGTTGCTCATCTTTCTGAGCATGACGTTGATTCAGTCCTGTTTGCTGATAAAACACTTGCCTTTGGACGTTCAGATACTGAAAGAATTTTGAAAGGGAAATATAAATTGGAGACTTCATGATATCTGGACCAAGCATATTTAACATGGTTTAGATAGTATTAATTGATATGTGCTTCAAAGTTTATACAGCACCATAAATGATGTGGAAAAGAATCACATAGAAATTTTTAGGTTGAGTAACAAATCGACAATAAGAATAAACACAAACTCTTATGGAAATAACTAAGCAATCAAATATATTTAGAAAAACTCTACCACCCCCGCCATTTATCCTAGTAAAATTCAACAATTAGATAAATTCAAAAAATCACGGCCAAGTAAATGTAGCTTCTTAGTGTTAAAAAAAAGTGAATTGATAAACTAGTTTCGCATTTGGTAACGGCTAGAATCACTAGCTCTGTTAGGCCGTACAGATACACGTATATTAAGGAAGAATACACATGTTACTTTCACGATTTGATGCTTATTCAGTCTATAACTTTTAAATAAGGACATGAGATGGATAAAAGAACATACCTCTGATGGCATGTTTCTTCGCCTCTGCATATTCTGTTAACATTTTCTTGAGCATCTCTAATGCGGAACAATAAATAATAAGAATTAAAGCAAGAAAAGAAAGAAGCTTTTAGAGAAGAAGCTGAGAAGAGAAATCAAAGAAAGAGAAGAAAGGGAATTGGAGATATGGAAAGTCTGCAATATTTTCATTAATCATTAGAACTCCGTAACATTTAGCAAAATGGGATATAAATACTAAAACCCTAATTAGAACAAGTGTTTGGGCTTATGGTCCACTAAATAAAATACTCAACAATAATTAAATCAAACCCAACAAATAAAACCAAATTAATAAATCTTAACCACAAGTTCATATAAATTAAACCAAAAAACATAAGCAAAATTCCAATTTCTCAAGGTTTGGGCTATCCTCCATCGTCTATGATCATACGCGTGCGTAAACAATGTTTCTGGTTCGGTGTCCCCATCAATTCTCCCTGGGTTGGAAGAACTCGACCCCGTCGAGTATAGGTTAAGGCAGCTCCGATAATGCTCTCAAAGATAAGGATCAAGTTGTTGTGATGTCTCTCTGATAATCCGAGTATAGTTTGAATCTGGTCGTCGAGTCCATATACTGGGATTTGCTGAAGTTCATCATCCCTGGTAAAAACAACTTGTGCATTCAAAGTAGCGTTAATATGTTCCTTTTGTGCCAAAGATATGGATAATGAGGCAGGGGTATCAAAAGAAGCATCAGGGATAGGTTGTATTTTATAAATATTGAGGTCTTTCATGTTAAAAGTAGAGCTAATATCAAAGTTTAATGGCAATTTAATGACATAATTATTTGATTTAATCATTTGCAACACTCTGAATGGTCTAGCACTACTTATTTGCAATTTATGATCGGTTTCCAAAGGACACCGTTCAGGTCTAATCTGTATCATAAAATAATCTCCAACATTAAGTGTATCATGATACCTAAGTAAATCAGCTTGAAATTTGTATTGTTCATTACTTGCTTGAATTTGTTTCATGATCTCAGTATGCAAATTATGAACCCTACATGGTAACGACTCAACTGAATTAGACATCCTATCATGATGAGATATAGGAAGGTGTTCTATAGGCTTCTTAGGTTTGTAACTATGAACACTAAATGATTGAGGGTGTGGAATGATGCAAATATTATTTGAAACCTGTGTAGATATGGTATGGACACATTCAAATAAACTAGGATTATCTTTATCTTCCTCATCACGTGCATGAGGTAAGGGGTCAAGAAGTTCAACATGTTGCTCTAAACTTATGATGTGCTGGACACCAAGCTTGTGGGGTGAGGAATCAGGTAATTTAGAAGGACTAATATCATGAGACTCTTCTAAGACCATACTTATCTCTATAGGCGATTCTACTGAAGAGTTCCCTAAAACTTCCTCTACCATTAAAGCAGATATCACTATTTCTTAATCTCATTCTCAAGCTCATGTAGACTCATTGTGTTAGGTCCTTCTTCTTGCACATCCTCGTCTTCCAGGTCATTAAAATCCTCAAGATTAGGCTCATACACTTCAACAGTACAATATTCCTCTTTATCTATATTCTTATGTTTTTGGATGACTAAGGGTTTAGAGGTGCAATCTAAAGAAATATAACCAAAACCTAAACAATTAGTACACTTATCCTTTGAACTCACCTTAGACACTTAATTGACAATTTGTTTGCCTTTATCTTTCTTACAAAGTTGGACGCTACTAGGATTAGGTCTGTGGGGTGGAGCACCTAACAAAGAATTACTACTTCTGAATTGGGACCTAGTCGGGATACTATAAGAGCCCTGACGATTCATCCACTGATTCTCCAAAATTTATTGGAGAGATGTTGAGCATTGTTTAGAGATGAGAGGTAAACCTCCTATAATTGATTGGATCAAAATGAAACAAAAACTTCAGGAGAAGTACCTACCCCAATCTTATAGGAATAAACTCTTAGACCAATGGAACAATCTAAGTTAAGAGAAAATGTCTATCAATGAGTATATAACGCAGTTTAACGATTACATGTGCCATAAGAGAGAATGAAGCTATGACTTTGCGTAGATTTTGTAAAGGGCTTCTATTTTGTTAGGACTCAAGACTCGCTCATCAAAGTCATCGTGTTTAGAGTAACCTAAATGATAGTCATATTGGTGGCACTCAGAGTGAACTTGTCCATAATGATTATTCTTGTGCTATTTATTGGTCTTTGAGTGCCTTATTCAAAAACTCTCTTGGGGCTCAATTCTTCTAAACATGTTGATCACCTAAGTTTGCAGTTCCCTTTAAATGGTCGTTGAGAGTATCACTAAAGGTTGAGTCTACAATAAGTGTGAACTTAAGCTTTGACACTAAATGATCATGACACAAATGCATGCAACACTAACTTATAAATGGAATTGAGATCACAAATGGTTCTTGCATGTAAAATCACAATACAAAAATAAAGCTATTTTTTTCTTTTTTTTATGTGAAAATTAATCAAGAATAGATTATGCCAGGAAAATTATAAGCACGCAATGCTAGACCTTTTAAGTGTAAATGATTAATCAAATAATGGTCACAACTTTTACTAGCTTCAGCAAGCTCAACAACTAGTTGTTAAATATCAAAGAAGAAAATGGTTAAGCAAGAGTGAACAGATAAAAATGCAAGGTGCGATTTTTTTTCCTAGGCACAAAAGTAATATTAACGACAACTTTGACTACCAAGTGCAATACCAAAAGTAAAATCAACATATCAAAAAGTAGAGTAATTTACTGACTAGACTACTTCGGAGTATGTTGGAATTTGATGTTCGATTATGTGGCGAAGACAATAACATGGCAGACATCGACATGGCAGCTGAGATGGCAAAAACTGACTACGTGGCAGCTGGTGTAGCAGCCCTTGACTGATGTGGTGATGATGCGGCTTCACTGGTTGATGTGGAGCTAATACGGCTTCACCGGCTGATGTGGCAGTAATGGGCTTACATGGTTGGTGACGTGGCAGGGGCTGATTAATTTGCCTGAAAGCCTGCAGTGAATTCCATGTTGCTGTTACTTGCGGCCGTACTCATATAGCTATATTGTGCAAGGATGCAACCTGATCAGCTGCTGGTTGCCATTGGCTGTTATGAAAGTGAACTGTGTTTGTGGCAGCTGGGATGGGTCTGGTGCGGTAGCTAATCTAGCTGAGAAGAATGATAATTATTCTATTGCTGGAGGCGTGAAAGAATTGGCTTTTTAGGACTCGGCAAAGATGACTGAAATTGTGTTGTTCCCGTAAAACCCAAACTTGTGCAAGAGGATTACTTTGTTGTTTTGCTGCATTCCTTACAATTCCTCTCTTGCTTTCTTGACAGCACCTTAGACTTGCAAATTTTTTTTCTTTAAAAAAAAAACAAATCAACAAGAAATTTCGCAAGCCCTAATAGATCGATTAATTATGAGAACAATTAAAAATTCAAAGCTCTGATATCAAATTTGATGCGGGACAATAAATAATAAGAATTAAAGCAAGAAAAGAAAAAAGCTTTTAGAGAAAAAGCTGAGAAAAGAAATCAAAGAAAAAGAAGAAAGGGGATTGGAGATATGCAAAGTCTGCAATATTTTCGTTAATCATCAAAACTCCCTAACATTTAGAAAAGTGGAATATAAATACTAAAACCCTAACTAGAACAAGCGTTTGGGCTTATGGCCCACTAAATAAAATATCCAACAATAATTAAATCAAACCCAACAAAGAAAACTAAATTATTAAACCTTAACTAAAAGTTCATATAAATTAAACCCAAAAACATAAGCTAAAGCCCAATTTCTCAATGTTTGGGCTATCCTCCATCGTCTATGATCATACGTGTGCATAAACAATGTTTCCGATTCGATGTCCCCATCAATCTCTAAATCAAATCACATACCCTGCAGATGCAGATGCAATTCAATCCACAAGCTTATTCAGAAGGAGGGAAAAAAAAGGAGGAAAACCATAGCACCAACTGTGAGCATCGTACAATCATTATACCTACAAGCATCTATTTTCAAAACAGGAAGAGAAGGCGGGCCTATTTGCAACTATTGATCTAGTGGAACCTAAGTAAAACCTTTACATGAGTTATGCAACATACCACCATGTCCATATGGAGGAATTGCTCAATCCGAATATCATCAAACAACCTATTATAAAGAAAGCGGTGGAGCAATAAGATGATCCATAGAATGTTTTGAAACCTGAAACCTGACTAATCATGTTATTATATTAGATTGGAATAAATTATATAATTTTTAGAAAACATACTTCTTATATGCAACTTGCACACGGGCATCTTGCAATTCTGTGAGTTGGTTCACTGTCTCACTGACAGAACCTTCATGTAAATCCACAAACCCAAAGAGAAACATGTTCTTTTCTAGCATCCTTTTGACCAAAGCAGGTACTACTTTTATTCCATGTTCTTTTGCATTTATAACAAGGGTCTTGAGTTTCTTCAACTCTCCTGTCAGATAACATGAAGAAATAAGATGGTGAAAAGGAGAAGCAAAAACAAAACTTCAGTTAATCATAACTTCATTATTACTATCATCACTAAATTCACCTCAACATAATCAAGCATGATCAAGAGCAATAAAATGCTTCCACAAAAGAGAGAGTTCACACAAAGAAAAACCCTTAAGCTTGTTCACTTTAAACCTAAAAGTCCAACCAATGAAAGAAATTAATCACAACGACACTGACAATACAATGCAAAAACCCAGTTTGTTCATGGCTGAATACAAGAGTGGCCCCATAAAGAAGGGACTTGTCCATTACCAGAAAAAATCCTTGATTTACTTTCAAGGAGACAATCATCTAAATTCACTATGAGCATGGTAAGATTAAACAAGCTCTCACTTACATGTCTCAAGAAATATGATGACATGGCAACATGAGCCAAAAACTATCCAGCCCTAGATGGGACTTGTCCATTACCAAAAACGGGCTTTATAAAATATAACCAGGGCAACAATTTTTAAATTGAAGACAAACCAACGACGACAACTGGATTCTAGCACAGACATTATTTGCTTCAATGACAATACAAAAATCAAGTCAGTGAGAGATCACCAATTGTATGAGCATACAACGACTGCATAAAGAAGGCCAATTTGGTAGGAGAACTAGCCTCAAAGATATAGGTAAAGTTCCCGGAAAGCCATACTCATTTCATATCAGCCAAAGTTGTAAACTCACCCTAACAGTTCCCGAACACCACAACTGTTAAAACAATCAAAACATAATAACCTTCCTGAAAAACTATAGCTAAACAAAGCAAAAACAGCCCAAGATAACAAATCCAAGTAAACACCTCAACAAACTCATTTATAAGCTCATCAATGTCCAACTTGAATGGAGACAGATCCATAACACTAGAGACTCTTCAAATCTTAAAACACAGACAGTATTAATTCCAGTAACCCTTTGGAATTACAAAACAATATCAACAAGAAAAATAAGAGCCCAAGTAACTATTGAGTTCAATTTCAAGATTTTAAACAGAGAAAGAAAGCAAGAAAGGGACTAAATTCAGATCTCTAACTGAACAAAATTAAACCCATTTTAAGAATTGAATACACAATATCCTCGAATGAGTAAGCACTGACATACACCATAGAAAGGATCAAAAAAGAGGGTTTTTTTGCCATAAAGGTCCTATCTTTATTTGAATAATCTTTCTTTTTTGTTAACATAAAAAAACAAAATTAAAACAGAGAGAAACCTTAAAAAAAACAGAAAAAAAGAGAAGGTTTTTGTGTTGCTTTGGTTTTAGATTGTTTCAAACGATGGTGCTAATTTTCTCATGTGGAGTGTTTTTTACCTTACAGGTTATGGTCCCTCATTGAATGTTTTTCAATCTCCATCCTCTAAAGTGATTGGATCCAAGCAGAGTTGAGGTGCATCTTAAGCCACAATATAAAGTCGTGGCTTGCAAGGACAAGAGAAAATAGTCCAACAAGTTTGTTTTATTGATTTTAACTATTTTTTTTTGTCTTAGAATATAATTATCTTAGTTATGAAAAGAAATAGTCAAGGCCTACGTCTTTTATTTGTTTCATTAACACCCCCCCTTTCTTTCATCAAGTATATATATCTTGTTGGATGCAAAGTGCGTATGCACTAAATTCAAAAATATAAATTCTGTTGAATTCTCGAAACAGGAGAAAGCAAAACAACCTTGCACATGTGAAAAAAAAAAAAAAGCATATCAAACTTATGGAGTATGGGTCCCTATAAGGAGTTGATTAAAACCATGCATAAATAACAGCACACCCAGCACCTCTAGCTATTAGAACAAAAAAACCAAATTGTGAAAAGGCAAGATGAGGACATAAAAAAATATTTTTCATGTAATATATGAAACTTTTTCATTCGAATGAAAATACCTAAAGCACTGCACTCTTATAATATAGAGACAATAGCACACTGTGTCAAATATTTCAATAATATGAACACTACATCTGAATACCATCCACTTATGGAAGAAAAAAACACTTTAAAAAAATGGTTGATTAAGAGCCACTAGATAATGCAATAATTTAATCCTGGATGGTTCATTGTAAAATAATTATGGGCACAATAACCAAAAGACATAAGAGACAAAAAGGGAAAAAACCAATAAATATATCAGTATTAATTAGAATAAAAGAAGATTAAACTACGGTTATAATTGACAATGACACTAAAAATTTTGATTCACATTGCCTTCATTATTATCTAAAAAACAATCTATGAAAACTAAAAAGAAATTAAAATTGTGAACATTAAAAAAATCACGCCCCGGAAAGATTTAAAATCATATTTCAAAGTCTATTTAAATTGTAGTTATAGATGTGCTCAAACCCCGGCTTATCCGTCGAATTGAACTTCAATCTAAAATAATTTGTGAATCATTTCTAATTTCAAATGTTTAACTTAAACATTTAGATCCAAATAGGAAATAAGCATATAATGAAAAAGAAATCCAATAAAATTGTTAGGAAAGCTTAACAAAATTACATACTTGGCCTCAACAAAACATCTCTAATTTCTCAAGCTTCTTTATAGCATATATATGATCTGTCGACTTTTCTCTACAGACTCTAACCTGCAATTTATAAAGGAGAAGTTTAAAAAAAAATTACTAAATAAATTATAAATTGGTTAAAAAAGCATCACCACTACAAACACGCAAATGTAAATTTGAAGAAATAGATCCTAGTTAATGTTCACTTCACTTCAAAAAAACAAAAACCCAAGAAATAATATATGTGATATTAATAAATTCAAAGATTCCATTTTCTATTAATTCAAAGAAACCGGAAGATGAAAAATCAAAATCAATAATTTTTCTCACCCGACTTCGCCTTCCTTGCTTCTCTCTCTTCTGTCTTTAACTCCTAAAAAAAAATGCAAAGACAAATCAACCATAATTTCAATGAACATATGATCTAAAAGGGATTTGCCTGTAACCTAAAATAGAACAGGAAATTTCCAATTTGTGGTCAAATGAAAACGAGAGCACTCTCAGAGCCTTTGTTTCTCCCGTTAAGAGGTTTGATTCTCAATTATGTGGTTAGGTGAATATCAATAATTAGCCCCAGCACCTGTTAATATTTAGCCTTGACAATAGATAATTGCTAAGCCACAGCAAACAAAGTGGAAGGAACTCATAGAATCAGAAAAGCTACTGTAAAAACTGAAGTTCTCGTGTTCAAACAATCTAGATCAAAATCTAGCCTAACGTAGAAGTAGAAGATTATAATCGAGACTAACAAGGAACCTATAGTCAGTGACACTAAGCACTAAGATCTAAGATCCTCTACTTTCACAAAAGCATTAGAAACTTGTGTAGCAGATCTGTACTGAAGCCAGTCCTTTGCACACACAAGGGCTTCCACGGCTTCAGGTCTCAAAGAACTCCGATACTCATCCAGCTCTTTGATCTCGGTATCAAATACAGAGTCAGGATCAGCAGTAGACACCTGCATGGTCAATATATCACGAGCCATTTTTGAAAGAACTGGATATTGGAGCTTGTTCTCTTCCCACCATTTCAGTACATCCATCTCTTGGAAGCGAGGCAACAAAGACTCTTCTAAATACTGCTCCAGCTCCGACTTCATATTTTGGCTAGTAGTCTCCACATAAGCATCAAAATCTGTGAGCTCATTGCATGAAATTTCTTCAGTCTTCATGTTCTCAAAATTTCCATCTTCAGCACGAGCTGGTGTAAGAGCGAGAGGAAGCGCCGCATATTCGAGAAAAAGCTCATGGAGCGCATCATCAACAATCTTAATGTATCTGCTAGCTTCTATACCATAGAATTTCACAAAACTGAACTCGATCAACTTCATCCTAAACCGAGGATCCAAGACTACAGCAATTGCCAAAGCTAGGATGCACTCCTTCAAATATTTGTCTATCTTTTCTTGCATTATTTCAGCAAGACTGATGACAAAGGGATCCCCATGACTTGTAATAGAATGATACAGCTCATGCATCTTCCAGACTTCATGGAAGAATGTCTTCTGGTTTGGGTTAGTTCTAGAGGCAAGGAAGTTGGCTGCATCAAAAAGAGGTTTCAAGTACGTGCATATAATGTCAACCCGCTTCCAGTCTTCCATGGATGGAGCCTCTTTGTAATCAGGATCGGAAGTATCTAGGCAAGAAAATACTTCCTTCAACTCTGAAGCAGCAACCAGCATCTGATACGTTGTGTTCCATTGAGCTTGGTTGTCAAGAGATAGGTCTTTTTCACTGGGGACTTGAAGCTGTTCCTTGAGCTCAAGGAACTTTTGCTCATGAAATTCTGATGTCTTCACATATTTTACACTGTAACGGACTTTCTTAATGATCTCTCGCCCTGCCCATAGCACTTCTTTTGCAAAGTTGCTTAAAGTACGAGCACTGCAGTTCCCAAGGATTAACTGACCATTGATGATAAGGGGATTTTTTACAGAGAGTAGAGATCTGAGGTTTTGAAGCCCAGGTTCACCCACTGGATGATTGAAAGTGATAGAAAATAGCTTGCCTTCCAAACTCCAATCAGATAGGCAAGTAGCAACAGCATGGCTAAGAGCTGCATCTGAGTTAGGGTTCGGTTCCATCACAACATTGAGAATCCGCCTCTGTGGTTTCCAATAACCATCAATGAAGTGTCCTGTTATAAACACATAACCTAAGCTTTGGCTAGATGTCCATACATCCAGTGTAAGGCAAACACGTCCAGGCAAACCCTCAATGAACTTCATAACATTTTGCTTTTCCCTCAAGTAACTTGAGACACAATCTCCTTGGACAATATTAAAGCTCACCATGTCAAATCTGGGTTCAAGACTCTTGAGAAAAGTTACAAATCCAGAATGTTCGACCATGTGAAGAGGGTAATCATGGATTATCATCATTCTGGCAATTTCAGGGCGGCAACGGTCTGAATCAAATGAAATGTAGGCTGAGCTATGGGATCTGTAGTGACGTCTTGGTGGATCAGAAATACTGCCATTTCCATTCATCCCTGGTGTACCAGGTGTTTGTTGATTCCCCTGATTGCGTAGTAGTGCTAGACAAGTTCCCTTGGCAATGTGACGTTTAAGATGGCTGGTACCAGCTACTTTTGAACCTGTGCTGTACGCAAAGCCTTGCTTGCACTGCTTACAGAATGCCCTTCTACTTTCAGCACTTACAGTTTCTATGGTGAAGTGTTCCCAAACCATGGACTTCCTTTTCCTCCTCTTGTTAGGCTGTGTTTCAGGAGCAGGCATGGAATGATTTTCTTCTTCAAATGTTTCCATCTGGTATTCTGGAGTAGTAATCAGCTGATTATTCTCTTCAAGGGTTGCCAACTGGTATTCAGGAGTAGTAATCAAGTGATTATTGTCTTCAAGGGTTGCCATCTGGTTTTCTTGAGGTGTCATCAGCTGATTATTCTCTTCAAGTGTTGCAATCTGGTTAAAAAAAAAAGAATTCGTACTTTATGCAGCAAAATGAAACGTAACTGCACATTTATTATAAGATTTGACCACGGCATAAAATACTGATTTCAATGTGGTTATATCACAAATGGATTTCATGCAGGAAGCATGGACATTTTAAATTGCAAGGAGATATACTCATACAGAATATTTTCAACATGCTATGCAGACAACCACTGATACAAATGAACGTAGGCAAACAAACTAGAGAGAGATCGATTTTGGGCTTGGAAGCAAACCCAAAACCCTAATTGGACCAAAAAGGGAAACATTTTGTTTAAGGATTCAAAACTTTTGAGATAGGCAAGCACGATAGTTTTTTTTTTTTTTTCTTGTGTGTGTGTGTGTGTGGGCTTTAGCCTTTAGGATCCATGGTTGCTGTTAAATACTATACTAGAATTAAAATTATTGTGACTCGGCCCACCGTCCCTTCAATTGTTACGTGTGACTTTAGGACTTTTTCTTCTTTCGGAAACAGGCATTTAGCCCATTTAGCCCACATTTGGACCCCCTCCCCTTTTTTTTACCATCATTGTGATTCCTTTCACAATATGGCAAACCCTAAAAATAACAAAGCAAAATTATAAATAAATAAAATATTGAGTGAAATTGAATAAAAAAAGTATCCAAAACAAAAGAAATAACAATTAAAAAAATGGAGATTAATAAATACATTACTGAGTTAACAGCTTTCCAACTTACATATGGCAGGATAGAAGACCAAATCTAGCTCAAGAAATCAACAGAAACAAACAATGACAGTATGATACTAATACAAGACTGAAATGACAGACCAGATTACTCCATTGAATTTCAATACAATAAAATATGCACAAGTAAATTATCAAAGAAATAACTATCATATAAAACTATCCAATGCCCACAACTCCAAGTGTCTCAGAGATGACCTCTGCAATGCTGAACACTTGTGGAATTATACCCGTGATTGGTACTGTGAAAGCAGGAGCAGATTCTTATGACTGTACATAGCATCCTTTCACAATGAACTAAATGTATAGACTGCAGCACCACTAGAAATCTCTTGCTCTCAAAATCTAACATGTAAAATTCAATTCAGCAACATAATTTTTCCCTTCGAAATCACTATCCTCTGATAATTAAAGAACAAACCCATCTTCACACAGAGCCAAAACCAAACTAATAGCCCTGCCTCCCTCCAGCCAATATTACAAAAACATAACAAAAATAACATACCTCAATGTTATTAAGCACTTCAAGCAACTTCTTAGGATCTGGATAACCATCTCTACTATACTCCGCAATAGCAATATTATGAAGTACCTAATAAAGCATAACCCATAGATTACAAACTTAAAAGGAACGAGAAAAAATGAAAAGAAGAGAAAATTCTCACATCAATTACATATTCCAAATACCCTAATACATTGCATAACTTCAGCATTCGCGTGCCTGCCTAGAGACTGTCCTTACATATTCCAAATACCCTAATGCATTGCATGTAAAATTCAATTCAGCAACATAATTTTTCCCCTTCGAAATCACTATCCTCTGATAATTAAAGAACAAACCCATCTTCACACAGAGCCAAAACCAAACTAATAGCACTGCCTCCCTCCAGCCAATATTACAAAAACATAAAAAAAAAATAACATACCTCAATGTTATTAAGCACTTCAAGCAACTTCTTTGGATCTGAATAACCATCTCTACTATACTCCGCAATAGCAATATTATGAAGTACCTAATAAAGCATAACCCAGCGATTACAAACTTAAAAGGAACGGGAAAAACGAAAAGAAGAGAAAATTCTCACATCAATTACATATTCCAAATACCCTAATACATTGCATAACTTCAGCATTCGCGTGCCCGCCTAGATACTGTCCTTAAATTTGAACTAACTAAATAAAGTGCAAAATTAAGCTTTTCAAGTTACTTAACTAACTTAATCTAAAAAAATACTAAGAAATAAAAAGTAGCAACTAAATTAAGTGAGTTAATAATTAACTAACTTAATCAAAAATTCATTAAAATTAAAAGGCAGCAACTCAATTAAGTGAGTTAAATCACAAAATTAACAGTCCATTACAACATTTTACTCGAAGTTAACCTAATTTCTAATCATATAAAATCCGACAAAAAAAAATAAGTGACTTTATATTATTTGTGTAATTATCACCTTTGGATCGTCTTCCTTTTTCTGCTTTAGCTGACACAAAACCTCGAGGCACTCATTGAACCGACGAGAGTTAAAGTGTAACCAAGCGTCTTTGGCAAGCGTGGCAGTGACGGAAAGGATAGGATCCTCTTCTCCTCCTCCAACGCCGGTGGTGGTGCCGCTGCCGCCGCTCGACGAGACGTCTCGGTTCGATGTCGAATCTCGTGCGTCCATGATCAGATCCAAAAAAAAAACCTAACGGTCACGATTTGCGTCTTTTTTTTGGTTTATTTGAACTCTCGCTATCTAATCCTAATCTATCAATGTGTAATTGTGACTGAACCGTATGGAAATTTAAAAACCCCTAACTTATGGAAATTGAGATTTAAGAAGGAAAAAAAAAAAAAAAAGGAAGTTTTTTGTAGTTTTTGGGAGTGTTGAAAATACAGAAAGGGCCCTAGGGTTTTTGGGATTTTGCAGAGAAGGACAGTTAGCGAAGAGGGAGAGAACTCAAATGTGAGATAAGGATGGAAAGAGGAAAGTACTTAATTTTTATTTTTATTTTTTCTAGATTGATTTTATTTTTGATTTTGTGTTTTTGTTGTTTTGAATGATTTTTTTGGTTAAGTTATGTTTTAGTCCCTCTTGATTCAACATGGCAAACTAAGAGAATATTTAAGTTAGAGGACACTTAGTGAAATTAACCTTATTTTTTAAATATTATTTTTGTTCGTCTTAATTTCTCTTTTTCCTATTTCTCTCGCTTCTCTCGTAAAAACTTACGTGGGAAAATCCAAAAAAATGATTTTGCCAGCTGCTTGCTAATTTAACAACCATGATTATAATGCTACTTTTTGAGAATTGTGAGATTGATATGAAAGGCTTTAAACTATATTCATTAAAGTTGAAAATTTTAGAATCTATAAGGATTAAAATAAAGTTTACCATTTTTTACTGTTTAATAAAGAATGAGGTATGGGCAAGTTCAGCCCGTTTAGAAATACTGGTCAATCCATGTTTTTAAAAAATTTAATTTTTTTTGTTAAAAATTAATTTATTTTTTTATATTTTAAATTGTTTTGATACACCAAACTTAAAAATTATTTTAAAAAAATTATTTTAATGTATTTCGACATAAAAAACATTTTAAAAAACAACTATAACTATATTTTCAAATAGATTTTTTATAGTATGGGTTATTTTAGGGTTGGATTGGAATAGTTTTTAGAGGGATGGTTCAAACTTCAAAGGCATATAAACTTTTAACGGACAAGAGAAAGAGTAATGGATGATTTTGGCAGGGCATGTTCTTTCAACTTTAGACTAGTACTGTTATTTTGTGGCTGTTTTCAAAAGAAGTAAAAGTCTTAACAATTTGTTGAGGGAAATTTGTCATGTGTGCTAATCTTTTATACCATATGCTATTGTAGTTTTCTTGGTTGATGAGAAAGGAGGGGAAGCAATTTTGCTTATCCAAAGACAAACAATTTTTTTATGTGTATTTAGTATTCCAGTGCGAAGTGTTTTTTACTTGAAAATATATCAAAGTGATTTTTTTAACTTTTAATATCAGTACATTAAAATTATTGAAAGCACTAAAAAAATACAAATTTAATGTTTTTTCAAGTTAAATATTTTAAACGTAATTCCAAATCCAAAAATAAAGGTGTTGAAATAATAAAATTCAAGATTTGATGTGGTTTTGAAAACGATAGAATTTGCAATTAAAAAGGTGGAGCTGCTTAATTTGGAGATTCCTTACTCGCATTTAGGGTAGGAAAAAAAATATTAAACATCAAGAAAAAAAATAAAATTTTACATGAATTGTTGGATCCAAAGATGTCAAAAAAGCTTTTTTGACTTGAAACGAAATATATAATATAAACTCGAATCGTAAACTCAAATTGTAAAATCATAGGTAAAAAATTTAATTAATTATATATTGATAATTTCTATCAAGTAATAAATAATAATATAGCATAATTAAAATAAAAAGTGAAATAAAAAATACATAAGTCTTAACACCTTAAAATAGATAGTTTAAATAACTTTAAAATACAATACAATTATGTCTATAAAATTTCATTAACTAAAAATTAAATGTAAAAATAACTAATCTAATGAATATCTCTCTTTTAAATGAGATTTTAAACATCAATGCAATTGCATCATATTCTAAGTAAAGAAACTCACCTCAACTCCCCTGCTCTTTTTAATATACTATGACACAATGACAATTCCATTTGTTGTTGCTTGTGCTTTAGCAAAGATGGCTTCAACTTCACCTGAGCTATAATAGATAATATGACTATATGAGTTAAAAAAAAAGAATAACATTGTTACTTTTTATTTGGCTACCCATTTTAACACTATGAATAGTACTTGCTATATGAAGCGAGTATTGCAGCACCCCTCGAATGGTAGCCACAAAGAAGGTGATCGCGAGAAAGGAAAGAGTGGAGGATGGGGTTGTGCTTCTAGTTTCTGTTTCGGTTGCTGCTCAGTTTATGGTGTTGGTTGAAATGTTATGGTGTTGTGTGGGATGAGTTGGAGCTATTTGTTTTTTTTAATGATTTTTTTCAAAATTATCTTTGTCGATTTTATTTTTTAAATATTGAGCTAGTTAAGAATTTAGCTTTTTAAATTTTTTTCCTTTAAAACACCATGGATTGCTACAGTGTTTCCCTATATGGTTTATTTTTTTTTGTTTTTTTTTTGCTTTGTTTTTTTATATGATTTTTTCCAAAATTATCTTTGTTGATTTTATTTTTTTAATATTGAGTTAGTTTCTTTAAAACACTATGGGTTGCTATAGTGTTTCTTAAAGGCAAGCAAAAAAATTGAAAAACCGATTAAACCGAGAAAACCAAAAAAAAATAACAGAAAATGAGCTGGTTGATTTTTTTCCCCAAATGTTTTTTTTATAATTTTTTTCAAAATTGTCTTTGTCGATTTTATTTTCTTGATATTGAGCTGATTGAGAATTACAACAGTAGTTTTCCTCACAAAATACTATGTATTGCTACAGTGTTTCCTTACATGGTTTTTTTTCTTTGATTGCAACCTATTGAAAATATGGAGAATGAATAAGTTCACAAGGGGTCCTAGGTGTCTACAATTACTAAGGAGCAGCACTGAAAGAAAGAACACTTTCCACCAAACCACAATTGAGGCCCTAACAGGCACTATTAAAGGCCATGATGTTCATCTCATCACTGAAGCTGTTACAGACCCTAATTGGGATGACAATTGTGCTTTCTATTATCACCGGACAAGAGAACTAATCATCCTCCCTTACAATGCAACATTCCCAGTGTCACTCAAAATCCTTAAGCATGACATTTTCACTATAACACCCATCAAGGTTTTAGCACCTGGGTTCAGCTTTGCACCCCTGGGACTAACCAACATGTTCAATGAAGGTGGAACCATTGAAGGGCTAAAGTTTGAAGTGAAAGGTGGTGCTGAATTATCAAAGCTTGATGATAGATACATGGGTGAAAGTAGAGGTGTGACTAAAGAGAGGGTGGGGAACTATAGCGATGAATTGGTTATGAAAGGTTGCATAGAGGTTAAAGGGTATGGCAAGTTTGCTGCTTATTTATCTGTTAAGCTAAGGAAGTGCATTGTGGACTCAAACATGGTTGATTTTGTGTATGATTTGAATTCTGGGTTGGTTGGTTTTAGCTTGGATAGCTTGCCTAAGAAGGGCAAACTTTATGTTGTTGAGATTGAGTCATAGGAGAATTCTGTTTGAATAGAGTAAAGGGCTCCATGGAAAGTTTGGGTATTGGGGTATTTATTGTACTTGCATGTTTCCCTTCAAATTTTCTTCCCTATGTAGTTTACTAGTTTATGTAATCATGTGAGGAATTAAGAGGGAATGGTCAAATAAGAATTTTGTTATCTACATGTTTAATTAATACTCTGTTCTTGACTAAGCTCAAATAACTTACTCTTGCAAAAATCCATCTCCATGCCATTTCATATAATCTGAATCATCGAAAATGGTGATGATAAACAAAAAACTAATGTTTCCTCCTTTCATTAATCAAACATAAACGAGAACAGCTGGAAACCAGAAAAGAAAAAGGAATACACTTTAATTGCTTCCTTCAGTGAAACATGATTCATGGGGTATTGATAATGAAACGCATTGAATAATCCAAAGATGATTGTGTCAATAACTTGAATCCAGTGGACTAAAATAAACGAGAGAAAACTAATTTAAACATTTATCTGCACTTAAAATCAATAATTATTCAATCATCAAAAATAGACATGGATGGCATAAACAGAAACAAAAAATCTTCATAGTACTAGGAGTGTGGGACAAGGGGCCTAATGGAACTGGAAAAGCTAGGTTTATAGACTTCATGAGGATGCAGACCAATGGCAAAGAAGAACGTTAAAAATGACTCTAGTTGTTTCAAGATGTCATTCTCAACATATACTGACAAACGTTTTTTTACAAAGAGATCCTTTTTGTGTTTTCATAATAAATACAGTAACTTGAAAACCTATCCAGAAAACCCATCAGTTTTCTCTTCTATAAATTGGAAAAGTCCTGGGGATGGTCTTGAAGGGAGGTTTGAATTGCAGTAGTTTAATCACAAAATTCCGCAGATTGGAATGATCACCAAAATTCCGCAGATTGGAATGATCACCTTCCTAGGTAATTATATCCTAAACCATGGGATTCTTATTTTTCTTGGTTTTTGTAGCATAATTCCTCACCATTTTGTTGCTACATTATTAGGGTTGTTTTACATAAAGTTACAGTTCCAATTCATGATTAGATTCATCATCCTCTTCCTTTTGTTGTAGGTGTTCTTCTTCAATTAGTTGTAGTTCCAGTTGATGACTAAATTCATCACCAAAATCATCATCTTGTTGTTCATGTTTTTTGTGTTGTGGTTGATGTTGTTGTTCATCGTTTTGAGCATGGCGTTGATTCAGTCCTATTTGCTGATAAAACACTTGCCTTTGGACATTCCAGCTCTCTGTGATCATCTCAACTTCATCTCCAATAAATTCCCTATCATTTGATATATGCTGTATGTTTGGGACATCTACTGCCTTGCTTACTTCTGTTACAAAAAACAAAAACAAGCAGAAGTGTGGTAAATTAAATACGTTATTAGATACTGATGAGCATGGTAAGATTAAAAAAGCTCTCGCTTAAATATGTCTTAAGAAATTTGATAAGAAAGCAACATGATCCAAAAACTATCCAGCCCTAGATGGGAGTTGTCCATTATCATAAATAGGCTTTATAAAATATAACCAGGGCAATAATTTTTAAACTGAAGAAAAACTAACAATGACAACTAGATTCTAGCAAGGACATTATTTGCTTCAATGACAATACAAAAATCAAGTCGGTGAGAGCTTACCAATTGTATGAGCATACAACGACTGAATAAAGAAGGCCAATTTAGTAGGAGGATTAGCCTCAAAGATGTAGGTAAACTTCCTAGAAAGCCATACTCTTTTCATATTAGCCAAAGTTGTAAACTCACCCTAACAGTTCCCAAACACCACAACTGTTAAAACAATCAAAACATAATAACCAGGAGTGAATTGTGTTTGCTGACGATTCCATGCGTCAACTGTGAATTCTTTATCTCTGATGATTTCTGATTCGGCTGCGATTCCGTTTCCGTTGGTGATTTTTGAACATATAGTGGATTACGCTTGCTGACGATTCCTTGCGTCAGCGGTGAATTATTTTTTGATGATGAATTTTGAGTCGACAAAGACTCAGTTTTCATGATGATTTCTGAACCAGCAGCGAATTTTATTTGCTGGCGATTCCATGCACTAGCCGTGAATTTGTTGCTGGTGATGATTTCTGATTCCATAGCAACTTAGTTTTTGTTGATGATGTTTAAACTAGCAGTGATATGTGTTCGCTGATGACTCCATATAATTAGTACTTAAAAGTGTATTTTTATCAAGGTGTTATATCATCATTTTGCACTTGAAATATCAATAACTCCTTAACTAGAGCATGTTTTATAATAACAAGTCTGATAATATAAAATAGCTTTAATTTATGGTAAATGCTCATTTAAATGTAGGCATATCTCACAATTCACATGATTGATTGATGTGATTAACTATTGAAAGTGAAAGGATAAAGAAAAGGCTAAGTTTAGAAAGGAGATACCGATTCAATTCAAATTGGAATACTGTTCAGTTATTAGGTCATATGTGGAGCTGTAGATCTTGGATTTTAGTTTGATTTATATGGATAGAAAGCTAAGAAATAGGCCCACAATGTTCATGATAGTGTAAGACCCAAATCTATCATTTTCAAATTCAAAGTTTGGCCACAAAACAGAAGTCAAAATCTATCCTACAATCCAGCCCAAACACTGCTCATAATTGTACCTATATCTGGAGTTCTAGAAGGAACAATGATGTGAAATTTGGTGGGTGGAAGGAAACAACAATTTCCAACAACTTTTATGAAGAAGACCTGCTCAAATTCTGATGGTAACAATGACATTTCATCCAGACAAAAGTTTGAGGGCTATCCACCACGTCCACCAGCAACACTACTCAGTATTTTAGCCATATCTCAAGCTCTAGTAATCTAAATGCTCTGAAATTTTATGGGTGGAAAGATAAGATGATTTCCAACAACTGTCATGAAGAACACGTTACCAAATTCTAATTGCATCAATGTCATTTCATCCAGCCAAAATGCTTGAGTGTTGTTGTCCACCAAGTCCACTAAATCAATAGTTGGCCACTACATCAATAATCAATTACCAAATGAATAGTTCTGAATTTTAGCCTATAAAAGGAGACATTTGCCATTCATTTAGGAATCTTGGTTTTTGAGATCAAGATCATGTTCTTGCTCTCTCTCTTTATATTTTTGTAATGCTTAAGTTTTGCTTTCATTAATCTCTTGTTTATGCTTTTCATTTCCTTTACTATACTTAGTTAATTTATATAATGTTTATGTTCTTATATTATTTATTTATGTTTTTCTTCTTCATAATGTCTAGCTAAGTTTAATTATGTCAAGGTGAAAAGGTTTTACTAATGATGTTAGAATATGTATAATATAAACTCAACATGGACTTTAATGTTTATATCCAAGACAGTTTGCTATTGACATGTCTTATCATTTTTATCTTATTAATTCTTAATACCTTGCTTGTTAAATGGTTAATCTAGATTTGTGTTGTATAATACTTGGTACATCAAATACTTGATCCTTCATAGTCTTCGGCCGACATCGTTATTATGAGAGGAATTTGATTTGTTGTCAACATAAGTTAGCATCATGAATACCTGATAAAATTTATAAGTATGGTCTTACATAATTAAGATGATTAATATGATCATGTTGATAATTTATAAAGAGTTTATACTTTACTTATCTCTAATACTATTAGTGGATTTTCTAACCTTGACATTTGTTTTCATCATTGTTTAATCTTCACATTTATCTTACATCTCAAAGTCCTCTTTAACTCATCATCATCACCACCATATCATCATCGTTGTTGTTGTTGTTGTTGTTGTTGTCATTGTTATTATTTATAATTTATATAATTCACCTCCCTGTAGTTCGACCCCGACCTTGCCGAGTTATTTATTACTTTGACACTCCTGCACTTGGGATAAGACATCAACTCTTTGATCGTGTCACCATGCATCTACCGTAAATTTGTTTTCACTGACGCATTTTGAGTCGACAGCAACTCAGTTTTCATCGATGATTTCTGAACCAGCAGGGAATTATGTTTGCTAACAATTCCATACGTCAGCCGTGAATTTTTTGTCACTGACGATTTCTTAGTCGATTGCGTCTCAGTTTCTGTTGATGATTTTGAAACCTATAGTGGATTGTGTTCGGTGATGATTTCGTGCGTCAATTGTGAAATTTTTTTTGCTAATAAATTTTGAGTCGACAGTGACTCAATTTTTGTCGATAATTTTTGAACCAGCAGTGAATTGTGTTTGCTGACGATTCCATATGTCAGTTGTGAATTTTTTGTCGCTGACGATTTCTGATTCGCTAGCAATTGAGATTTTATTGATGAATTTTGAACCAGCAGTGAATTATGTTCACTAACAAGTCATTGTGGCAGCAGTGAATTCATTGTCACTGACGATTTCTAAACCTGTTGTGGATTGTGTTCGGTGATGATTCCATGTATTAAAGGCAAATTCGTTTTCGATGATGAATTTTGAGTCGACAACGACTTAGTTTCCGTCGACGATTTCTAAACCAGTAGTTAATTTTGTTGGGTGACGATTCCAAGTGTCAACCATGAATTTGTTTTCGCTAACGATTTCTGATTTACCAACGACTTAATTTGTGTTGATGATTTTTGAACCAGCAGTGAATTGTGTTTGTTAATGATTCCATGTATCAGTTGTAAATTCATTTTCACTGATGAATTTTGAGTCGATAACCACTCTGTTTTCGTCGATGATTTCTGAACCAGCAATGAATTGTGTTTGCTGACGATTTATAATTCGAAAGAAACTAAGTTTTTCTTGATGATTTTTGAACCAGCAGTGAATGGTGTTCGATGACGAATCCAGGCATCACCCGTGAATTGAGTCGACAATAACTCAATTTTCATTGATGATTTCTGAATCAGTAGTCAATTGGGTCTGTTGATGATTCCTTGCATCAACTGTATATTTATTTTTACTGATGAGTTTGGATTGGATAGTGACTCAATTTTCATTGATGATTTCTGATTCAATAGTGAATTGTGTTTGCTGGTGATTCCATATGTCAGCCGTGAATTTGTTTTTGCTGATGATTTTTGATTTGACAGTGACTCTGATGATTTTTGACCAAGTAGGGAATTGTGTTAGCTGACAATTCCATCCGCCAGCCATGATTCATTTTCACTGATGAATTTTTGAGTAGGCAGCGACTCAATTACCGTCGACGATTTCTAAACCAGTAGTGAATTGTGTTTGCTGACGATTCCAAGCGTTAATCGTGAATTCATTATTGTTGACGATTTCTGATATGGCTGCAACTCATTTTTCATTTACAATTTTTGAACCTGTAATGGATTCGCTCGGTGACGATTCCTTGCGTTAGCGGTGAATTCATTTTCGATGATGAATTTTGAGTTGACAGTGACTTAGTTCACGTGATGATTTCTGAACCAGCAACAAATTTTGTTTGCTGACGATTCCACGTGCCAATCGTGAATTTGTTACCAATGATGATTTATGATTCGACAACAACTTAGTTTGAACTAGTAGTGAATTGTGTTCGCTGATGATTCCGTGTGTTGCCTTAAATTCATTTTCACTAACGCATTTTGAGTCCACAGCGACTCAGTTTCTGTCGATGATTTCTAAACCAGCAGTGAATTATGTTTGCTGACAATTCTACGCGTCCGCCATGAATTCGTTACTGTTGACGATTTCTTAGTTGGCTGGGATTCAGTTTCCATTGACGATTACGAAACCTATAGTGGACTGTGTTCGGTGATGATTTCATGTGTCAGCCGTGAATTCATTTTCGCTGACGATTTCAGATTCGATAGTGATAATTTGTGAACCAGTAAGGAATTGTGTTAGCTGGCAATTCCATCTATTAGCCATGCATTCATTTTTGCTGATGAATTTTGAGTAGGCAGCGACTCAATTTTCATCGATAATATCTGAACCGGTAGTGAAATGTGTCTGCTAATGATTCCATGTGTCAGCCGTGAATTCATTGTCGCTGAAAATTTATGAGTCAGCTGCGACTCAATTTCCATTTATGATTTTTGAACATGTAGTGGATTGTGCTCGCTGACGATTCCTTGCGTCAGCGGTGAATTCGTTTTCGATAAAGAATTTTGAGTCGACAACGACTCAATTTTCGTGATGATTTCTGAACCAATAACGAATTTTATTTGATGACAGTTCTATGCGCCAACTATGAATTTTTTTTCGTTGGTGATTTCTGATTCGACAACAACTTAGTTTTTGTTGATGATGTTTGAACATGCAGTTAATTCTGTTCGCTAATGACTCCATGCGTTTGCCATAAATTCGTTTTCACTGACGCATTTTGAGTCGACGGTGACTCAGTTTTCGTCGATGATTTCTGAACCACCAGTGAATTGTGTTTGCTAACGATTCCATGCGTAAACCGTGAATTCGTTATCGCTAATAATTTCTGATTCAACAGTGAATTGTGTTTGTTAATGATTCCATGTGTCAGCTGTGAATTCATTTTCATTGACCATTTCTTATTCGACAGTGACTCAGCAATGATTTTTGAACCATCAGGGAATTGTGTTAGCTTGCAATTCCATCCGTTAACCATGAATTCGTTTTCGCTAATGAATTTTGAGTCAGCATTGACTCAGTTTCCGTTGACAATTTCTAAACCAGGAGTGAATTGTGTTTACTAACGATTCTCTGCATCTGTTGTGAATTCATTATCGTTGACAATTTCTGAGTCGGCTGTGACTTAGTTTTTGTTTACGATTTCTGAACCTGTAGTTGATTGCGCTCACTAACGATTCCTTGCGTCAACGGTGAATTGGTTTTCGGTGATGAATTTTTGAGTCGACAGCGACTCAATTTGCATGACGATTTCTGAACCAGTAGCAAATTTTGTTTGCTTACGATTCCAAGTGCCAGCCGTGAATTTGTTATCAGTGATGATTTCTGATTCGACAACAACTTAGTTTTTGTTGATGATGTTTGAACTAGCAGTGAATTGTGTTCGCTGATGATTCCATGCGTCTGCCTTAAATTCGTTTTCACTGATGCGTTTTAAGTTGACAACGACTCATTTTCTGTTGACGATATCTACACTAGCAGTGAATTGTGTTTATTGATGATTCCAAGCATCACCCGTAATTTTATTTTCGCTTACGGATTTTGAGTCGACAACAACTCAGTTTTCATTGATGATTTCTAAATCAGCAGTGAATTGTGTCTGTTGACGATTCCTTGCATCAACCGTAAATTTATTTTTGCTGGCGATTTCAGAATTGATAGTGACTCTGTTTTCATTGATGATTTTTTATTCAACAGGGAATTGTGTTCGCTAATGATTTCATATGTCAGTTGTGAATTTGTTTTCGCTAACAATTTTAGATTCGATAGTGATGATTTTTGAACCAGCAGGGAATTGTGTTAGCTAACAATTCCATCTGTCAGCCATGCATTCATTTTCGCTGATGAATTTTGAGTAAGCGGCGACTTAGTTTCCGTTGATGATTTTTGAACCAGCAGTGAATTCATTGTCGTTAACGGTTTCTAAGTTGGTTGCGACTCAGTTTTCGTTTATGATTTTTGAACTTGTAGTGGATTGTGCTCGCTGATGATTCCTTGCGTCAGCGGTGAATTCATTTTCGATGAAGAAAGTCGACAGCGACTCAGTTTCCATGATGATTTTTGAACCAACAGTGAATTTTGTTTGTTGACGATTCCATGCGCCAGCTGTGAATTTGTTTTCGCTGACAATTTCTGATTCGACACCAACTTAGTTTTTGTTGATGATGTTTGAATGAGTAGTTAATTGTGTTCGCTGATGATTCCATGCGTCTACCATAAATTTGTTTTCAATGACACATTTGGAGTCGACAACGACTCAGTTTTCGTTGACGATTTCTGCACCAGCACAGAATTGTGTTTGCTGATGATTCCATGTGTTAGCTGTGAATTTATTTTCGCTGATGATTTCTGATTCGACAACAACTTAGTTTTTGTTGATGATGTTTGAACTGACAGTTAATTGTGTTCGTTGATGATTCCATGTGTCTGCTGTAAATTCATTTTCACTGACACATTTTGAGTCTATAGTGACTCAGTTTCCATCAACGATTTCTGAACCAGCAGCGAATTGTGTTTGCTGACGATTCCATGTGTCAGCCGTGAATTCGTTGTCACTGATGATTTCTTAGTCGGCTGCAACTTAGTTTTTGTTGACGATTTCGAAACCTATAGTGGATTGTGTTCGGTGATGATTTCATGCGTTAGCCGTGAATTCGTTTTCGCTACTTGTCTTATTAAATTAGTTGGGCTATTAAACTTTCTTTATTTTATGAGGAAACACTTGTTTGAGTTTCAGACTTGTTTATTTTAATTAGTTTGTGCTAGTTTTAACTTGAGTTGATTATTTTTTAAATTGGGTTTATATGTGACCCATTAGGGAAACTATGGTTTTTGGCTTGTGGTATAAATACTCTTGAGAATAGTTTTCAGCACACTTTTTTTTGCCTAATAATATTCTGATTTTTGCTGACCTTTGGTTGTCAATCTAGGTTCTTGATTGAACTTTCAACTTTTTAAAAAATTGACCAATCTTTGTTGTGAATTTATACTCTTTTTGCTCGTCTCCAGGTGTAAGCGTTGTGATTAGATTGGTTTATTGTCTTATTGCCTTGGAGCAGGTCTTCCATTGTGATAAGCTCATCCTATTTTCAGCAAACTTGGATTAGATAGATCTTGGGTTTGCTAATTCCATTAAATTCTGCTAGGGTTCGGATCATTTACTCTTACTAAAACAATTCAGAAGCAATTTGCCTTTAATTTGTCCAAAAAGGATAAATCATTTAAAACAAAAGTTTGATAACTAAAATGATAAAAAAAAAAAAATACAAGGCGAGTCCACAATGAAATCATATAGTGTGTTTTTACCACAACATTTAAAATTTCTTATAATTGATAAAGTGTCATTATCAGTGGATGGCAAATTTGGTTAACATAGATATACTTATCCACCCAAGATATAACCAAGCGAGCCCAAAGAACTGCAAACATATTGTATGATGTACGATATACCCAGCTAGGTTTGTCCATATTAGTGATGACAAATGAAGTTGCTTGCACATTTGTCCATTGTAAATATCAAGGGCATCAATAACATGATTTAAAGGTGAAGTCTTTGTAATCCTGGCAAGTTTGCGAAACAACATTTTGACCATGTGAAATTTTCAAAGTCTTCATTTCTTTTTTACACATATTAACATATTAGATCGACCTGTGTTAACTTGTTAAATTACGCTCCGAGTCATGAGATAATAATAACCTCATATAAAGTAAATCAAAACAAATTCTGAAGCCCAATTTCCAATTAACCCAATATTAAATGATGAATTTTAAAAAAATGCAATAAAAAACCAAGATAAATGACTTGAGTTATCCTGTCAAACTCACGACCTAGGTCATAAGATCAGGATAACCCCATAGAAAGTAAATCAAAACAAACTGTGAAGTCTAATTCATAATCAACCAAATATTTAAGAGTGAAATGAAAAAAAAATTGACTAAAAAAAGACACAAAACAATGACTTGAGTCAACTTGGGTTAACCTGTCAACCCATTACTCGAGTCATAAGACTAGGATAACCTCATAGAAAGAAAACCCAAACACAACTCGAGTTAACCTTGATTAACCTACCAAACTCATGACCCAAGTTATGAGACTGAGATAATCTAATAGAAAGAAAACCCAAACAAATTATTAAGTCCAATTCCTAATAAACTCATTGCTAAATGACAAAAATGAAAAAGAAAAATCAATCTAAAAAAAAGACAATAAAATGACCCAAGTCTACCCAAGTTAACCATCAAAACCTTTAAATTGGGTCATAAGACTAGGATAACCTTATAGAAAGCAAACCAAGATAAATCATGAAACTTAATTCTTAATCAACCCAATATTAAAAGATAAAATTGAAAAAAACTAATTAAAACAAAAGAAAAAAACTCAAGTCAATCGAGTTAACTCATCAAACTTGCAACATGAGTTATAAGACTAGGATAACCACAAAGAAAGTAAAATGCAACAAATCATGAAGCTCAATTTCCAATAAATCAAATATTGAACGGTGAAACTTAGAAAAGTAACATAAATTCTTTTAAAAAAATCAAAGGTAAAAAAATAATATTATTGAAATGAATAGTATTTTGTGAAGTGGTGTATAATAAAAATACCACCTCTTTTAGTTTTTTGTTAATTATGCATCGCGTCACGACCTCTCGAGGTTCTGTAGCTATTTGTATTTTGGTACTATTTAGACATAGTTGTTAGATTTCGTCTGACTACAACTCAAAATTCAATCTAGATCGGGTTTTCTGTTGAACAAAAAACAATGTATTGACCTAATGAAATTGGATTTACTCGGCCATGTTTTTAATGACCCAATTGATCCGGTCAAACTTAGTTCAAAATTGATCTGGTCAACATCAAGGAATTGTTTTTAAAAAGAGCATAATAATGTTGTTTTACTAAAATGTTTGACTAGGGTTGACCTAGTGATCTATAGGTTGACCCGATAACCTAATAACCTAGATTTTTTTTTGAGTCAGTTCTTGAACCGGTGACAACTATCTAATTGTATCCATAATTACTAGAGAATTCCTTGCTTTATTTTTACTAATTATTATTATTTATTTATTTTAACTTGTTTGTAGATTGTATTGAGATACTCTAAACGGGCATAAATCAATTCCCAAATTAATGTCTTTCTTTAAAGAAAAGGGATGTAGATAATGTTACATTTCCCCACATGCATATTTATCTTTAGAAGAATGCTTATTTGATTTCTCATGCTACGCTACATGGTGGAGCAATTTTCTTAATGCAAAAAAAGGTGGGCATTGTAAACAAGAAAGATTTTAACTGTAAATTGAAAAGTTTATATATGATTTTAATAAATAAATCAAGAATTATATGTGTTCTAAAAATAATAAATTTATTAATTCTAATAATATATTGAATTGTGGAGTTGAGATAAAAATATATATTAAGATATTTGATCTCATGTTTAAGAAAGCTTTTCAATTATTTTTTTGTTTGAACATAAATAATTTAAACTCCATTGGAAAAAAATCTACTATAATTCTTTTTTTTTTATTAATGTAATTTTTTTCAACAAAAAAACTTCTTTCATGGGTTCTTGATTCGATAAAAAAAATAGAATAAATATAGATATTTTTTCTCATTCAATATTCTCAACATATCATGCTAACACATAATTATCTATAAAGCAATTGAAAATATCATTATAAATTCTTTTAATCTTCTTCAAAACAATGATATTGTTTTTTTTATTAGGATGACATTTTTCTAATAAAAGGGAGAAATAATCAAAATAAAGTTTTGTTAAGAATTTAAGCTATTTAGAAACCATATATTTCTCAAATTTAAATGCAATTTCCTTATTAATATATATTTTTTATTTTTTTAATAAAAGCATGTTTTTAACTAAAATCATTGTTAAAAAAAAACCTATTCCATAATTGTCAAAGCAAGTTAAAAAAATAATATATATCAAAATAATATGTTCATAATAAATATGATAAAATCTTGTCACGAATCTATTTAAAAAATTTAAAAGTAAAAAATTGATTTTAAATGAACATTCATGAACAATTTATTATTACTATTTTTTCTTTACATGTTAGGTACATAATAATAAAAAAATAATTGTTTATATTCTAATAAAAACCTATAATATTATTTAAGAATCATGTCAAAAATAGAAAAGTAGGTGAATTATCATGCTAAATAATTTAATTTAAAAAAAATAAAAAAAGGATCAAGCCTAATGCCTGGTCCAAGCAAAAAACGTTCATATGTATTTGGGTATGTAGGTCAGCCCCACATGTCTAACCTTAGTTATTTTATTTATTTTTAAAAGGTTTTTTCCTTTAAATAAGTGCAAAAGATGTGTTGTCTACTAGCATAAGACTAGATAATCAGGCTGGGTGTTTTTTGATTCATTAGCAATTTTATTTTCAACATATTTTAACCTAAAAACACCTAAGAAACCTCAATAAACTAATCTCTCAACTAAAAAGCACTTAAATTTATTCGAAAACATAAAGTCAAACAAAAACAAATTCTCCCTTGAGCCCGATCTAGTTTTTTCAAGCAAGAATAAGGCAAAAAAAAAAAAAAACATCATCATCGAACTCTTCTCGTTGAATGAAACTCTTTAACACTAAACTTGACTATTTTGGTTGTCGAAATCATGGCAACCAACATCTTTTTTTTTTAATGTTTTTTAATGACTTTCTCTCTCCTCTCTCAACTTAGGGATTAAACAATAAATAAAATAGATTTTTGGATCAAAATAATTATTTTGAATTTGAAATTAACCAAGTATTTTCTCTGTGTTTTATAATTCAATCATCTGTCTTTTAATTTGGTATTTTTATCATAATTACAAATCTAATTTCATTTAATTAGGTTATAAAAGGATTTAATTGAAATAGAAAAAAAGTTTGAAAAAATATATAAAAAACTTTAAGTGATTTAATGGTCTTGTAATGAAGCACCATAAGATTTCCTCTTTCTTTCTGTTAGTATATTATATAATTTTCCACCGAATTTGTACATTAATTCAAATTTAGAAAACTTATCATATCTAACTACGATATCTTTTCCAAAAAACTCCGACCACAGATCCTTATTCTTACCACCTAACCAATCTCGGGAGCAACAAATTGAAGCTAGCTGCCGTGTATCATAATTTTACAACCACCCTTGCTGGTAGTATCAAGCGAAGGGTGATTCCGCGGGTGGACGAGCATCCCCAAATCTAATTTTTAATCCCATACAGAATTACTTCCTTTTGCCAAGTGAAGTTAAACAATTTCTAGCATGTGGGCTTCCTTCCAAGATCAGATGTAAATATATAGTACGCATGCAGCTATTATTTATGCATAAAGTGGTAGACTTTGTTCTGCAAAATGATAAAATCGTAAAGTATTTTGGCATGATAATAAATTGCAATCATGTCCATCTGCCGTACTAATAAATTGCAAAAATAAATAAATAAACAAAAACAAAATATGTATCAATCTCCTACCTCAACTATAAAACCAGTAAAGGTGCGGTTCATAAATAAGATGCGTTTGCTAGAAAAAATCATAAATAAGATACGATATGGCGCAATTGATTTGAGCTTTTGAAGCTTTGATATATTTTGTTTTCTTCCTCTATGGCATTTTTTCAATGCTGATTTACATGCCTTATGATTAGTACTTAAAAGTGCATTTTTATCAAGGTTTTATATCATCATTTTGCACTTGAAGTATCAATAACTCCTTAACTAGAGCATGTTTTATAATAATAAATCTGATAATATAAGATAGCTTTAATTTATGGTAAATGATTAGTACTTAAAAGTGCATTTTTATCAAGGTTCTATATCATTATTTTGCACTTGAAGTATCAATAACTCCTTAACTAAAGCATGTTTTATACTAACATATCTAATAATATAAGACACCTTTAAT
>Ga0325411_1000418_pt1 | contig 44527 bp, 23 predicted proteins | sample PopdelMetagenome_13_FD_206181 | JGI IMG/M metagenome (GOLD analysis project Ga0325411, IMG submission 206181) | Populus deltoides microbial communities from Bellville, Georgia, United States - Xylem-PdIQD-R4 | ecosystem: Host-associated > Plants > Phyllosphere > Stem > Wood/Secondary xylem...
ATTGTGCTACATCTCTAGAGTCATTAATTGATTATAGTGTTGAAAGGCTTGGCCAAAATGTTCGGGTACTCTCGACTGGAGCAGGCAAGAAGCAAGAGTATACGGTTTCAGCCGAAGTGAGAATGATTGGAGATCATAAAGCAGCAGTGTGTCACAAGATGAGATATCCTTATGCAGTGCACTATTGCCATGTAATCGCAGACACAGAGGTTGATGAGGTTCCATTAGTGGGTGCTGATGGCACAAAAGTGAAAGCTGTAACGGTTTGCCACCTCAACACATCAGCTTGGATTTCAGACCATATGGCGTTTCAAGTTCTCAAAATTAAGCCAGGACCTGCTGTTTGTCACTTTCTAGATAGTGATACTCTCGTTTGGGTGCCAAAGAAGGATAAAAAAATGACTCCATGACCATAGGTAAAAGCTTGGTATTGATCAGCAGAGGGCTTTAATAAGTTTGCTGCCTTGCTGTCGTTGCTGTTTATATTGATCAGCAGAGGGCTTTAATAAGTTTGCTGCCTTGCTGTCGTTGCTGTTTATAATATGTATGTACTTCCGTCCCTTCCCTGTTGTCGTAGCTGTTTATAATATGTATGTACTTCCGTCCCTTCCCTGTTGTCGTAGCAGTTTATGTTTGTCATACACACGCACCCCGTCACCCTGTTTTAGTGTGGAAGCCCTAGTTTCCTTAAGAAGAAGGTGATCCTGAAAAACCAGCCTTATCAGGTATTCACATTCAGAAGTACAGTTGCAATTTGGTATATATGCTTAGAAAATGTGATCCCATAATCAATGGAAGAAACCTCGGCCAATAACTAAAAGAAAAAACAAACGAACAAACGAACATATGTATACATATATAGTGGAAGGAATTTGGACTGTGAGAGATTAATATAAACCATTTAGATTAAGTTTTAAGATTTATATGTTTTTAACATAGTATCAAATTCTTATTAACTAAGTAGTTAAGAGTTTAAATCGAATCTCGGCACACTTGTTTTCTTTACTTAAATTAATAAAACTAAATATAAAATAATAATGATTCTGTATAAGTTTCAAGTAAAAAAAACTCCCATATTATGATTGCACTGCAGCACTCTCTGCTGTCCATGAACTGGTCATGAAAAATAGTCTTATAGTGTTGTATCTGCCATATAAGAGAATAGATATGGTGACCCTACAAGGCGGTTTAAAGAATCATAATTTTGAAAAAGCTTAAGGACAGTCTGAAAACATAAATTACAAGTATGATGCTTGACTGAAACAGAGGGACCAGTTGTTTTCTGTAATCGCATCCTATGAAATTACTATATATGTTCTTCAATAACTAATCAATATTTCCTCCCTGTCTTGCTTTCTCTGCTCCATAGTTAGCATAAATCAATTTTTTTCTATTTCAGTTGACTCATTTCATTGAAGTCGCTACATTTCCCCCCACTTGCTGTTGCCTTTTAATTTCTATCTTCTCTTTTGGAACTTGTTTTCTCTTCATCAATTTTTTTTTTGCTTTATAAAATATCTTTGCTATTTAAATAGGCACTAAACTGATCAAATTTAGAAATGAAAAGAAATCCTAAAATAATAAGAAAAGTAGAGAAAAGAATCTGAAAATATCTAGAAAAATAAAGAAAATTGAAACAACATATTCTGGGCTGAATTTAGGCATAATATTCTCGACCTTCAATGAATACTAGCCATCCCTATCAGGAAACATACCTTTAGAATGCTATGAGGGGGGGGGGGGGATTATGCTCGTATTCTGTCATAAATATATATAGTTTTATGCATGTGGATGTCTTATCAAACTTTGAACATGTCAAAATCCATCCTACATTATTTTGTCTAACAGTGTCCAATAAATCCCCTCCATCTCTAACCCACATGTACAACTGGGATACCTTTTGGCTTATATCTCGAGTTCTAAAACTTCAAATACATCAATTCATTTTTTATTGAAAAGCTTACATAATTTTCTAAAACTTTTATGAAGACCACCTATTCAAATTTTGATATTATTAATGATGTTTTGAGTAGACAAGAAGATAAAGATTGTTTCCAAGTAAAGAAATGATTACCCACTCAATAATTAGTTATCAAATCAATAATTCTGAATTTTTTCCTATAAAAGAAGACATTTTCCATGCATTTAGGCATCGTGGTTTTCATATCAAGATCACGTTCTTACTATCTTTCTTTATATTTTTGTAATTTAAGTTTTGCTTTTATTAATTTCTTGTTTATGCTTTATATCATAACTATGTTCTTACTTTGTTTAGTTATGTTTCTCTTCTTCATTATATTTGACTAAGTTTATTATGTAAAGGTGAGAAGGGTACATTATTGGTACAAGAATAAGTATAATATGAACTCAACATGTACTTAATTGTTTGATACTAACATGTTTTATATTTGTTATATTATTTACTCTTAATACCTTGCTTGTTAAATGATTAATCTAGATTTGTGTTGAACAACTTTGGTACAACAAATACTTGGCACTTTCATAACACATACTGTATGGTATAACCGACACCTATGCTATGAAAGGTACTTGATTTGTTGTTAACATAAGTTATCACCATGAATACCCGGTGACATTTATAAGTATTGACATTATTCAAATAAGATAATTAATGTAATCATGTTAATAATTTATAAACCATTGAAACCTTCTTTGTGTGTGGTTTCCAATTGAGTAATAAGAAGAGTTAATATTATACTTATTTGAAATACCATTAGTGGATTCTCTAACCTTGACAATTCCTTTATATTTTTTTAAATCTTTACATTAATATCACATCTTAAAGCTCTCTTCAACTCATTATTATTGTTGTTGTTGTTGTTGTTGTTATTGTTGTTCTTATTATTTATAATTTATACAGTTGATCTCCTGTGGTTCGACCCTGGTCTTGCCGGGTTATTTATTACTTCAACACGCACTTGAGAGAAGACATCAATCTTTTGATCGTGTCACTAATCATAGACCCACAAAATATTGTTCCTCGTAAAGTTCAAATAAATTACATTGGATGAGGTCAAAATTTTTCGGTTCTAACAGCTTGCGTCTGAAATGAGAAAAATCCATCTCCATTATCCCTTTCCAATTAAAAATTTAAAATGTTCCTGTAATCCTATTTGAGATTTAGAGAGAATTTCTTCATGTAAAACTTGACTAAGATCACACTCCATATTGAGAGGCAAATGAAAGTTCAAACAAATTGTCTTTGCAATATGGGTATTCTGATATTCTTAAATTGACCGAGGGTAGGATGAGTATTTATGTTTTAAATTGCATAATAACATAACATAACATAAATACCTTTAAGAATAATACATTGTTGGATGCCATTGAATGGTAGATTTGTATTTTTAATTATAAGGTGCTCAATAAAATAACATATTTTCCCTTATATACAAAAATATTTTGGCTGCTAAAGAGGGATGTTTTGGTCTTATCCTTTTATTTGCATAGTCAAAATAACTACTTGCCTTTGGGGTTTAATTTTTTATGCCTTGAATCTGAGGGCATTTTTGTAATTACCCTTTTGGTTTTTTCATTGTTATTGGGTAAAATGAAGGATAATTTTGTCTTTTAGTTAATTCAAGGTATTTTATAAAAAAATTTCAACCAGTGTTAACTTTTTAAATTCATGACATGAGTTACTAGACTCAAAATACACTATCTAAAAAAAACATAAAACCCAATTCTCAATCAATCAAATATTAAAATGATAAAATTAAAAAACAATATTCAACTATACAAAAGAAGTAAAAATAACAATTAAAAGAAGAAGGATCAAAATTAAAAAAAAAACAAAATAAATTTTATATTTGATTGAAGGGTAAAATGAAAAAGAAAAATCAAGTTAACATAAGGACCCAAAACAAATTTACATAAAAATAAAATATCATTGTTTAATCTTCATATTTATCTTACATCTTAAAGTGCTCTTTAACTCCTCATCATCATCACCATTATTGTTGTTATTATTGTTGTTGTTGTTGTTCCTTTTCTTTTTTTTCTTATTATTATTACTACTATTACCACTACTATTTGTACTACTATTATTATTATTATTATTATTATTATTATTATTATTATTATTTATAGTTTATATAGTTAACCTCCCTATGCTTCAACCCCGGTCTTGCCGGGTTATTTATTACTTCGACACTCCTGCACTTGGGAGAAGACATCAATTTTTTGGTCGTATCAAGTTTTTGACGCCGTTGTTGGGGAGGTAAATTACTGTATAAATTATATATTTTATTTTATTGTCTTTTCTTTTCTTTCCTTGTATTTAACTTTTGTTTCTTTTCTTTTTTTTTTATTTTGTTTCTTTTTCTTTTTTTCTTTGTTTCTTCATTCTCTTCTTATATGTGCAAGAGAGGGTGGTCACGTACATTAAGTGGTAGACTTTGTCGGGTATCTTCATCTTCTTTAGAAAACATGGCGGAAGAGAATAACCAATCACTGCACAATAAGAATAATGAGAACAATCATGTTAGAATACTTAGAGACCACATGAATCCAACAAGAACAAGTGCACCATCATGCATAGTCTTCCCCCCTAATGCATCTCATTTTAATTTTAAGCCAGACATTATTCAACCCTTACCTACTTTTCATGGCTTAGACTTAGAAAACCCATACTTGCATTTAAGAGAATTTGAGGGGATCTGTAACATGTATAATGACCTAAACTGTAGCATGAACATTATCAGATTAAAGCCTTTTTCTTTTTCATTAAAAGATAAAGCTAAAACATGGCTACAAAATCTTAGGTCAGGATCCATTCGTGCTTGGGATGATATGCAACAATAGTTTTTAAAGAAGTTTTTCCTCTCTCATCGAACAAACTTTTTCAAGAGACAAATCACTACTTTCACTCAAAAACCAGGAGAAATATTTTATCAGTGTTGGGATAGGTATTGAGACTTGCTTAATACTTGTCCTCATCATGGTTTTGAAATATGGAGATCAGTTTCACATTTTTATGAAGGGTTAACACCTAAACATAGGCAAATGGTGGAATTGATGTGCAATTGAACTTTTGAAGATAAAGACTATAATGAAGCAATGGAGTACCTAGACTTATTAGCTGAAAATGCTCAAAATTAAGACACTACAGGAACTTATAAGGTAACAGGTAAAACTCAACCTCATACATCTAGTGGAAGAATGTACAATCTTAGGGAAGATCATGACCTCTAAGCCAAATTTGCATCTTTAGCTAGAAAAGTCGAGGCACTAGAACTTAAAAAAAGTCGTCAATTAAAATCCGTTCAAGACATTGTGTGTCAAATTTATGAAACCAATAAACACTCAACAAATGACTGTCCAATTTTGCCTTCTTTTAAGAAATGCCTCCATGAACAAGCCCATGCTTTAAACAGTTTCCATAAGCCCAATCATAACCCATACTCGCAAACTTACAACCTTGGTTGGAGGAATCACCCAAATTTTAGTTGGAAGAGTGATACCAATAATGCATAAACTTTACAGCCACCATTTCAAACATATGATAATTTTCAAAATTCTCATGGATTTGCACCTCCTTCTCCACTTTCTAGAAGAAATCTTGAGGAAATAATGCATGTATTCACTGAAAAGCAGGAGACAATCAACACTCAACACTTAACTTGCTCAAACCATGATAGATTTTAAAGATACTCTTGCAAAATTCACATTTGCTTTCAGTTTTCAAGAGAAAGGTAAGTTTCCATCTCAACCACAATAAAATCCCAAGGGGCAATACAATGCAAATGCAAGTACTTCTGGAAGCCAATACATGGATCAAGTCAAATCAGTTATTATTCTTCGCAGTGGTAAGGTTATTGAAAAACCAATTCTTGAACCTTGTGAGGATGATGATGAGCCAATCTCTGAGGGTAAGGAAGCGGTTAAACCTGAACATTGCAAGGAAAAGACTGATTCCCTACTAGCACTTCTATTTCTTTATGTAATGACCAAACAAAGGAAAGTCAGTCACAACTCTAAAATCTTTAAAACTTTCAAATAGGTAAGGATCAATATACCTTTGTTGGATGCTATTAGACATGCACCTTCTTATGCTAAATTTTTGAAAGATCTGTACACTATGAAGACAAAACTGATTGTGAAAAAGAAAGCCTTTTTAGCCGAACAAGTAAGTGCCATTCTTCAGAACAATAATGTCTTGAAATATAAAGACCCTGGACCCTGGTTATCCTACAATTTCTTGCTTTATTAGGGAATATAGAATTGAAAGAGCTTTATTTAATCTTAGAGCTAGTGTGAATTTACTTCTATATTCAGTTTTCTAGAGTCTTAATCTAGGTGAGTTAAAACCAACCTCTGTAATTCTTCTACTTACCGATAGATCTCTAAAAGTATCTAGAGGAATAGTTAAGGATGTGTTAGTACAAGTTGATAAATTCATTTACCTTGTACATTTTGTTGTTTTGAATACACAGCCTATTGAGCCATGTAATTCAATTCCTATTATTTTAGGACGTCCATTTCTTGCAACTTCTATTGCATTGATTAATTGTAGAAATGGATTGATGAAGTTATCATTTGGAAACATAAGATTAGAGATGAATATTTTCAACATTTGCAAGCAACCTGGAGATGATAATGATTTACAGGAAGTGGACATTATTGAAAAACTAGTTCATGATCAATTTCAAACCATTTCCAATGAAACCAAGATTGATGAATCTGGCAAGTTGCAAATGGTTTATATTTAGGATGAATTAAAAGCACGTAATTGGAGACCACAAATTGAAGAATCACCACCACTATCAATAGGGCCCGTACCTTTAAATGTCCAACCAACAAAACTTGAGTTGAAGTCATTACTATTCAATCTTAAATACTCATTTTTAGGAGAAAATAAAATCTTTCCGGTAATAATTTCTTCCAAACTCAATGCACATCAAGAAGGTAAGTTATTCCAAACTCTAAAAATGCACATAAATGCATTAGGATGGACCATAACTGACATAAAAGGAATTAGTCCTTTGATTTGCACACACACAATTTATTTAGAGGAAAATGCTAAACTCTCTAGAGAAATGCAACAAAGGCTTAATCCTAATATGAAAGAAGTAGTGAAAAATGAAGTCATTAAGTTTCTAGATAATGAAATCATTTATCCTATTTCTGACAGCAAATGAGTAAGTCCTACCCAAGTTGTACCCAATAAGTCTAGAGTCAATGTGATAACAAATGAGAAAAATGAGTTAATTCCCACTAGAATTGTCACTAGTTGGCGTGTGTGCATTGACTATAGGAAACTTAAATCAATAACTAGAAAAGATCATTTTCCCTTACCTTTCATGGATCAAATCCTAGAAAGAGTGGCAGGTCATGATTTTTATTATTTCCTAGATGACAATTCAGGTTACAATCAAATTGAAATTGCATTTGAAGATAAAGAGAAAACCACGTTCACATGTTCGTTTGGTACTTTTGCATATCAAAGGATGCCTTTTGAATTATGTAATGCACCAGCCGCATTTCAAAGATGCATGCTCAGTATATTTAATGATATAATGGAATTGTTTCTTAAATTTTTTATGGATGATTTTTCTGTTTTTGGCGATTCCTTTGATGATTGTTTGACTAACTTAGAAAAGGTTTTAAGCAGGTGTGAAGGGAAGAATCTTATGTTGAATTGGGAAAAATATCATTTTATGGTAACAAACGGCATTGTACCTGGTCACATTGTTTCATCGAAAGGAATTGAGGTTGACAAATCTAAAATCGAGTTAATTGTCAATTTGCCAACACTAAAATCTATTAAAGATGTAAGGTCATTTTTAGGGCATACTGGTTTTTACAGAAGGTTTATCAAGAATTTTAGCATAATATCTAAACTATTGTGTAACCTTCTAACAAAAGAAAATATTTTTGAATGGACTGAATAGTGTGAAAAGGCCTTTGTTAAACTTAAAAGCTTGCTTACTTCTACTCCGATCATTCAATCTCCTGATTGGTCATTATTTTTTGAAATAATGTGTGATGCTAGTGATTATGCCGTAGGTGTTGTCTTAGGGCAAAGAAAAGATAAGAAACCCTATATGATTTACTATGCAAGTAAAACTTTAAATAGTGCTAAAATGAATTACACTACCACTGAAAAGGAATTATTTGTAGTAGTATTTGCATGTGATAAATTCAGATCTTATCTTGTTGGCTCACCTGTTGTTGTCTTTAGGGATCATGCAGCTTTGAAATATCTTTTTTCAAAAAAGGATTCTAAAGCTAGATTGGTACGGTGAATTTTGCTACTTCAAGAATTCGATATCACAATCAAAGACAAGAAAGGCACCAAAAATATTGACGCAGATCATTTGTCAAGGTTGACAACAAATTCAATATCTGATAGCAAACTAATTGATGACTACTTTCCTAATGAATCTTTACTTTCCATCTCTACAATGTCTTGGTTTGCTAATATTGACAATTTTCTTGTTTTAGGGTATTTGCCAACTCATTGGAATACTCAAGACAGAAAAAGTTCTTAAATGAAGTGAATAACTTTTATTGGGATTGTCATAACCCAATTTTTGACCTTTTTACTTTAATTATTTTATTTACTAAAAAATGATGAAAAACAAGTAAAAATAAAATAAATAAAGAATGAATTAAAATTTGGATTAAGGGTAATATGATTGGAAGTTTAAAGATTTAATTAAACTCTTGACTAATTTAATTAATTAAATCAAGGGCTTAATTGGAGAATTGATAAGTTTTGAGAGTTAATTGAGCTTGGAATGAATTTAATTAATCAAGGCAAAGGGCTTAGTTGGAGAGTTGATAAGTTTGGGACTCAATTGGACTTGGATTTAATTTAATTAATGAAATCAGGGACTTAATTGGATAAATAACAAAGTTTGGGGTTAATTGGGGGCACAATTGCAAACAGATTAAAGTCCAAGGGTTAACTTGTAAAATACGCCGAAATGCAGGGGTCCAATTACAATTCAACTAGGGGTTTAATTACAAAACTTTCCAAAATTCAAGGTCCAAAATGAAAGTTGCCATTTCCAGTTGTGAACGGCGTCGTTTCTAAATCGAATGCTCCACCTTCTTTGTCGCTCAAGACCGTTTCAGCGGGAGATCTGTAACAGCAGATCGTGGGACGCATGGACGAACATGGCTCACCCTGATTACCACGTTCTCTGGCTTTATAAAAGCCAGAGAAAAAGGAGAAAAAAGAGGGAGAGAGAAGGCGACCTGGAGGAAAAGAAGAAAAACTGGGAGGAGCATACGAAAAAAAAGAAAGACAGTAGAGAGCAAATTTTCTGCCCCTGTTTCTTCTCAAGGAAACAGAGGCGTTCGTGCCTCGCGATCGTGAGGCACGAACAGGTGAACAGCGGCCATCCTCTGGGTTTATAAAAGCCAGAGAAGGCCACAGGGAAGAGAAGAAAAACCCAGAACACGGGGAAAAGAAGGGGAAAACAAGGGCTTCGGCAAACAAGCCTAACACAGAGACGAAAAGAGAAAACACAGAGGAGGGAGCTTCTATTCAACCAGCAGCACCTCGTGCCTTTATCACCATCGTCTTCGTCCTGAGCGAGGGGACGACAGAACAAAAAGAGGAACGGGAGCATAAAAAAACAACCGATACAGGGGAGCGACTGAGAGCAAATTCACAGATAAAAAAAAGGGCAGAACCGGGGGGTGAAAAACTAAAACAGAGGAGAGGAAGCCGTGTTGGTGGAACGGCCCTTCCATACCGTCATCTTCGTTTGCAAGCAGCAGAGGCCAGGAACTAGAGAAGAAAACAAGGGGGATTGGACCGAAAACCAGGGGGAGGAGGAACGAAACACAAGTCACCTTCATCACAATCGTCTTCACAGTCTTCGGAAACCAGTGACGAGTGAAAAGAGGAAAGAAACAGAGAAGATGGAGGAGAGCAAGAGCTAGGGTGCTATGCTTCATCTCCGTCCCTAGAGTGCAAGCAAATAAAAACAGAGGAGCTGCCGGCGTTGATCACAGCCGCTCGTCTCCAGCTTATCACACCAAGTTAGTAGCAACCAAAGAAGCAAAGGAAAGCAGAAGAAGGAGCTGAGGAGAGGAATTGGTGTCTGCCAGCCAGAGCTTCGTCACCGTCTCCATCGCCTCCAACAAAACTGGTAAGCGACCTCTTCTTATTGCATTGTCTTTATTAATTAGCATTTACACTGTGCAAGTGAATTTTAGCCCAGCCAGGTCACTAGTTTGGGCCAGTGACCGAGCCGGGCTGGCTAGGTCCAGCTCAGCTCAAAAATATAAAATAAAAATAAAAATAAAAATAAAATAATAATAAAAATTATGTGTGTAAAAAAAATATAAATGTGAATTTTTTTATTCATTGACGCCAGAGTCAGAATAAAAATACTGATTAAATTTTTTTTTGTGTGATGCGTAAAAATAAATTTATTTGATTTATTTATTCACTGACGCCAGAGTCAGGAATAAAAAAATATTGATTTAAATTTATTTTGTTTCATAGCTACGTAATATTTACCAATGCCAGAGTTAGAAATATCCTTAGTTTAATATTCATCGGCGCTAGAGTCAGGAATATTACATGCAAACCATCATAGTATAAACCAACAAAAATGTTAGCAATCAATGACAAAGATCAGCAATGCAGCCTGCCTTAGGCAGGACGTTTAAGGGTGATAATATCTTTCCTTTTACGTAACCAGTTTCGTACCATAGAATCTATATTGACCAGTTAGGGTTCCTAGTGACCATAATACTAGGTGGCGACTCCTTAAACAAGAATATTTCTCGTCAAGGAATAGGATGCCAGAAATCCATTCTTTCCAAAAATACTAATTTTTATGGTCGCCGTGATGTCAGGTGCGACAGAATGGCGACTCCACTAGGGACTAATAGACTAAGCTTTGCCCTTTGTTTGTCAATTGCTATAATGTTTGTGATGTTGTGTTTATTTGTTTAATTTTCTTGAATTTACTGCTTTAGCATGCATCCATGTTTATATTGTCATGCATCACTTTGAGAGCACACACTTTACAACCTAGGATAAGTGGGGGAGTAACGGTATTCCAATGGCTTTAGCCTGGGTAAGACTCGTGAAACCATCTAACTTTCGCTTGATTATTTACTTGGAAGTGGTTGATATGCCAAACTGATATTACTCAGGGCCTCTATCTTCATACTACTTGTAAGCCTCATATCGACCTTTCAAGGACGATCACTGAGCATGCGAGAGACCTTTTGAAACTAGATAATGACCAACCCCTTGATGCACTCAACAATTAGGATCTTCCTACTAGGTTGTCACCCTATGAAGGGCAAGTTTGCATTTCATACACATTTTATTTTAATCAACATTTTTGCATAAATTGCATGATTTACATTAGCAGGTTGAAATATAGGTTCCCCATTGAAACCCACCTATAACACTCGTTCGAGAAAAAGACAAATGAAAAACAAAGAAAAGCCTAGTTGCAAGCCCAACATTAAAAAGAAGAGGACAATCTTAAAGAAGAAGTCGTAAGGCTTACTAGTCTACTCGAGCAAGCCTTGAGAGATAAATCCGGAAAAGCAACACTTATAGCTCAACCTGAATCTATGCTCGTAAATCCCTTCAATTCACAAAATCTGGAGGCAAATGGGTTGTCATCTGATTTTCAACAAGTCATGCGTTTTCAACCAGCATACCCCATGAGAATGTCATTTACCATTCATTATACAGAGAAGGAATCTCAAAAGGCAAGAGGGTAAAAGAAGATGGTATGAACAAATTAGTTGCCCTAGAGCAAAGGCTAAAAGCATTGGAGGGAATTCACCTATATGATCCTATAAAGGCTGCTGAGATATGTTTGGTGCCTAATGTTGTCATCCCAAAAAAGTTTAGAGTGCCGGAATTTGTTAAATATACAGGAACTCAATGCCCTAAAACTCATCTCAAGACATACTGCAACAAAATGGTTAAGGTGGTTAATGATGAGAAATTGCTGATTCATTTCTTTCAAGACAACTTAAGTGGTGCTACCCTCACTTGGTATATGTGGTTGGACAATAACAAGGTTAAAAATGGAAGGATTTAGTTGATGCCTTTATAAGGCAATATAAGTTCAATATAGACGTGGGCCCTGATCGGTTAAGCTTGCAAGCTATGACGAAGGACAACAAGGAGTCCATAAGGGAATACGCCTGAAGATGGAGTGAAGTAGCGGCACAAGTTAACCCTCCTATGTTGGAAAAGGAGATGATCAGTTTATTTTCCAACACCTTTAAAGCTCCGTACTTTGAATACTTGGTTAGAAGCTCTGCACAACATTTCACTAACTTGGTTGTTATAGCTGAGAGGATTGAACAAGCTATTGGGTTAGGTAAGATTGCTAGGCCGACTGAAAAGAATGGTTTCACTGAAAAAGAAAAGAACACTGAAGGTGGTTATCAAGGCACCTACCCTTCCTGTAGCTAATTTCTTCACATTGACTCCCAAAAATCAACTATCATGAAGAAAAAAAGCTATGGTGATACTAGGCCGAGAGTGGTCTGCATATGACTTCAACTAACTGTTGAAAAAATGCCTTTGTTGAGGAGAATGAATGATTGAAAGATTTCAAAAATTCCAATCAATGATTGCTAAATGTTTAGCCCCTTTTTATGTTCATGGCCCAATATGTTTACATAAGTTCTTTGTTGATTGAACTTCTTTTCCAAAGTTTCAATGAAATAATGAGTTTGTTATTCAATCATGTTTATGACCAAGTATTATTCATTTTCCTAAGAGAGTTTTGTTATAAGAACTCACAAATATACTTTTGAAGCATTGCTTAATCTCATAGACGAAATTCATCTTCTTGACCAAAATCAGTGTCCCTATTGGAGTTTTGAAAAATTGATCTGGCATTTTGATTTCAGAAATAATTTGATGTTTATTCAAAAATGATATTTTTGACATTTTACTTGTAGAATGACAAGTGAATCAAGCAACTCCATTATTGAGGTGACTAAATTATAAGCTAAAGAATATGAAAAAAATAAATAAACACCATTACCCCGTGACTTTTGAAACATGAGTTTTTAATGTATGAATAATGGTATGTAGTGAACTTGTTGCTCATGACTCATGAAATGAATCTCTTTGCAAAGACCAAACTATCACACTAGATGAGGTCAAAGTTTATTGATCATAGCTGCTTGTGCTTGAAATGAGAAAAGACCATCTTTGTTATTCCTTTCACGTTCTGAAATAAGTACATCCTTTATGATCCTCTTTTGAGCCTAAATAATTTTTCTTTCATAAAAAAATCCCGACTAGGATCACATCCCACACTGGGGGCAATTGAAAGTTCAATGATAAAAAAGATGATAAAGCCGTGAGAAAGCCAAACGGCAAAAGAGCCCAAGAAACTCAAATGTTAGGGGACATGCCTAAGTCACAAGAAAAAGTGATAACCAAGATAAAGTGAGTATGCTCTAACAAAGCAATGAAAAGGAGCTCAAGAAACTCAAATGCTAGGGGACATGCCCAAATCACTAAAAAAGGTGACATCCAAGATAAAGTGAGTATGCCCTAGCAAAGCAATAAAAAGAAAAAGAAGAAGAAGTAGCAAATCAAAGAAGAGCGGCAAAAGAAAATATGAATGACGTCAAGAGTCAAACTGATCCTCAGTCTTTGAAACCCTGAAACACTCTTTGAGCCTTATGAATCCTTTTCTTTCATAGCCAAAAACCATAGCCTACATTACATGCATATAGAAGTCCTTTCTAATCAAGCAAGCAAATAACCTAGAACAATAAACAATGCTACCAAAATACAAAGAATATTTTTTCATAAGATTCATGACATCAAGAATAAACTACTCATTATTATTCATGCTGATAAAAATAAATGTTAAAAAAAAGACAATTTTTTCTCATACAAAACCTCAAGTTTTTTCTCAAGCCCTTCACTTTGAAACAAAAGGTCATCTCATGACGTATTTTCACCGAAGATCTCATTGCCAAACACAAGAGCAAATAATCTCTTTTCTAAAAAAGAAAATAACCAAGGAGTTGCAAGATTTCAAAAGCAAATTGTTTTAGACTCACATCGAAATAATTTTTTGTTTTCAAAATGCAAGATCAAGATTTCAAGATTCATTCTAGACCCATATTCCTTCACCAAACTGAAAAAGGATAGAAATGAGAAAATGGCCTCTTAAAACCATTATTTGTCTAAGTCGCTGACAGAGCACTCTTAGGGGCAATGACCAATACAAGGGGGCAACATTGTGTTTAGAAGGGAAAAGTCTAGGAAAGGAGATGTTAATTTCCTTCAACAAGATAAATGGGCATTTTGGTTTACAAAAGACAGCTTGATCCTTTCAGCTAGTGACACCGAATGTTTTTAGCAGTGAGACGAAGGGTAATGAATGATCCTCTCAAATTATTTAACGAGTTAAAAAATCTTTAGCAAGAAAGTGGGTCACGACGGGGACCACAAAGGCTGAGTTGTGCAAAAAATAATAATCTGGAAATAGACTTACATGGGTTAACTCGAGTGGGCTAGAGAGCCAAACAACAAAGATGACCCAAATCAAAGGTAGCAAGTCTCCATCAATCAAACAATAAGAAGATTAAGAAGAAATGGGGGCTTACATTTCAAATCAGGTAAAGATACATGCATATCATTTAAATTTTGAGACATTGTACAATGAGTTTTGCAAATTTCATAAGAGAAAATTCTAACGGAATTCATCAAGTGGAAGGCCAACTTGAAATGGCGAACATTGAAATTGCTTTTGAAAATTTTTCACTTTTGAGAATTTTTCAACCTGGGCAAGCTGCCCATGAGAATTAGGCCACTTGAAAAATCTCTGTATTTTTCCACCACCTTTCATTTCCATTCCCAAGGTAGTGTGTTTTTTAGCTTACCTCCTTTTAAATGCGTCTTTGAGCCCTCATCTCATTTCTTTTCGAGTGTGCCTTCGAGCCCTCGACTATCAAAGGTAGTGCATTTTCTATCCTACCTCTTTTTAAGTGCGCCTTCGAGCCCTCACCTCATTTCTTTTCGAGTGCGCCTTTGAGCCCTCGACCATCCAAGGTAGTGCGTTTCCTACCCTACCTCCTTTCGAGTGCGCCTTGGAGCCCTCAACCATTAAAGGTAGTGCATTTTCTATCCTACCTCCTTTTGAGTGCACCTTTGAGCCCTCACCTCATTTCTTTTAGAGTGCGCCTTCGAGCCCTCAACCATCAAAGGTAGTGTATTTCCTATCCTACCTCCACTTGAGAGCGCCTTCGAGCCCTCACCTTATTTCTTTTCGAGTGCGCCTTCGAGCCCTTGACCATCAAAGGGAGTGCATTTTCTATCCTACCTCCTTTTGAGTGTGCCTTCGAGCCCTCACCTTATTTCTTTTTGAGTGCGCCTTCAAGCCCTCGACCATCAAAGGTAGTGCATTTTCTATCCTACCTCCTTTTGAGTGCACCTTCGAGCCCTCACCTCATTTCTTTTCGAGTGCGTCTTCGAGCTCTCAACCATCAAAGGTAGTGCATTTTCTATCCTAACTCCTTTTGAATGCGCCTTCAAGCCCTTACCTTATTTCTTTTTGAGTGCGCCTTTGAACCCTCGACCATTCAAGGTAGTGCGTTTCCTAACCCTACCTCCTTTTGAGTGCGCCCTCGAGCCCTTATTTCCTTTCGAGCACGCCTCTGAGCCCTCATTTCCTTCGAGCTTCCATCTCTTGAATAGTGCGCCTTCGAGCCCTATCATGTCATCTTTCAAAAAATCCTCGTATTTTTCCACTGGGCAGGTAACCTATTACAATGTAACCATCTAGGCAGGTAACCCATTACAATGTGACCATCTAGGCAGGTAACCCATTAAAATATACCATCCTGAAAAATCCTCGGATTTTTTCACTAGGCAGGTAACCCATTACAATGTGACCATCTGGGTAGGTAACCCATTACAATATACCATCCTGAAAAATCCTTGTATTTTTCCACTGGGCAGGTAACCCATTACAATGTGACCATCTGGGCAGGTAACCCATTACAATATACCATCCTGAAAAATCCTTGTATTTTTCTACTGGGCAGGTAACCCATTACAATGTGACCATTTGGGTAGGTAACCTATTACAATGTGACCATCCTGAAAAATCCTCATATTTTTCAATCATCGGGCAGGTTGCCTAGAACAATTAGACCACTCGCGAAACCCTTTTTGCGTTTTATTCTTCATCAAGTAGGTCACTTGGAACAATTAGACCACTTGCAAAATCCTTTTTGCATTTTATTCTTCATTGGGCAGGTCGCCTGGAACAATTAGACCACTCACGAAATTCTTCGCATTTCTTTTATCATCGGACAGGTTGCCCAAAACAATTTGATCCATTTCAAAAAAAAAAAAAAATGGGTCGTCTCCCAAATAACTTGTTTCTTGATTTCTACATCTCTCTGTAAAGGTCGTGTGTCAATTTACTGTTTTTGAAGTTTTCAAGACAAAAAAAAAAGAAGCAAAAGTTCTTTCTGTATCTACTTTTCTTTATAAATTTACCACACAAAGCAAAAGAAAAATGAAATTTTCTAATATCTTTGCATAATAAATATTATAAAGAGGGGGCAACTGTCATAACCTAATTTTTGACCTTTTTATTTTAATTATTTTATTTACTAAAAAAATGATGAAAAACAAGTAAAAATAAAATAAATGAAGAATGAATTAAAATTTGGGTTAAGGGTAATATGATTGGAAGTTTAAAGATTTAATTAAACTCTTGACTAATTTAATTAATTAAATCAAGGGCTTAATTGAAGAATTGATAAGTTTTGAGAGTTAATTGAGCTTGGAATGAATTTAATTAATCAAGTCAAAGGGCTTAGTTGGAGAGTTGATAAGTTTGGGACTTAATTGGACTTGGATTTAATTTAATTAATGAAATCAGGGACTTAATTGGATAAATAGCAAAGTTTGGGGTTAACTGGGGGCACAATTGCAAACAGATTAAAGTCCAAGGGTTAACTTATAAAATACAACGAAATGCAGGGGTCCAATTACAATTCAACTAGGGGCTTAATTACAAAACTTTCCAAAATTCAAGGTCCAAAATGAAAGTTGCCATTTCCAGTTGTGAACGACGTCGTTTCTGAATCGAATGCTCCACTTTCTTCGTCGCTCAAGACCGTTTCAGCGGGAGATCTGTAACTGCAGATCGTGGGATGCATGGGCGAACATGGCTCACCCTGATTACCACATTCTCTGGCTTTATAAAAGCCAGAGAAAAAGGAGAAAAAAGAGGGAGAGAGAAGGCGACCTGGAGGAAAAGAAAAAAAACTGGGAGGAGCATACGAAAAAAAAGAAAGACAGTAGAGAGCAAATTTTCTGCCCCTGTTTCTTCTCAAGGAAACAGAGGCGTTCGTGCCTCGCGATCGTGAGGCACGAACACCTGAACAACGGCCATCCTCTGGGTTTATAAAAGCCAGAGAAGGCCACAGGGAAGAGAAGAAAACCCATAACATGGGGAAAAGAAGGGGAAAACGAGGGCTTCGGCAAACAAGCCAGTGACCGAGCCGGGCTGGCGGGTTCAGCCCAGCCCAAAAATATAAATAAAAAATAATAAAAATTGTATGTGTAAAAAAAAATATAAATGTGAATTTTTTTATTCATTGACGTCAGAGGCATAATAAAAATACTGATTAATTTTTTTTTGTGTGATGCGTAAAAATAAATTTATTTGATTTATTTATTCACTGACGCCAGAGTCAAGAATAAAAAAATATTGATGTAAATTTATTTTATTTCATAGCTACGTAATATTTACCAACGTCAGAGTTGGAAATATCCTTAGTTAAATATTCACTGGCGCCAGAGTCATGAATATTATACGCAAACCATCATAGTATAAACCAACAAAAATGTTAGCAATCAATGACAAAGATTAGCAATACAGCCTGCCTTAAGCAGGACGTTTAAGGGGTGATAATATCTTCCCTTTTACGTAACCAGTCTCGTACCATAGAATCTATGTTGATCAGTTAGGGTTCCTAGTAACCATAATACTAGGTGGTGACTCCTTAAACAAGAATATTCCCTGTCAAGGAATAGGATGTCAGAAATCCATTCTTTCCAAAAATACTAATTTTTATGGTCGTCGCGATGTCGGGTGCGACAGGGATGACCCTTACTTATTCAAATATTGTCCTAATCAAATATTTCAAAGATGCATTCCGGGCAATGAGGTAAGTAGTGTCATTAAATTTTGTCATTCTACGACATGTGGTGGTCATTTCTCATAAAAAAACAATTGCAAAAATCTTATAAAGTGGATTTTTTGGCCACCATGTTTAAAGACACACATGCTTTTTACAAAACTTGTGAAAATTGTAAAAAGATGGGATCACTTTTAAAACATCACATGATGCCTTTAAATCCTATTCTCGTCACTAAGATTTTTTACTGTTGGGGTATGGATTTCATGGGTCCGTTTTCTTTATCATTTGGTTTGTTATACATATTAGTCGTAATAAATTATGTTTCAAAATGGATAGAGGCAATTCTAAGTCAAAAGAATGATCATAAAATAGTGATCAAGTTTTTGAAAGAAAATATTTTAAGTCGATTTGGAATCCCTCGAGCCATGATAAGTGATGGTGGAACATATTTATGTAATAAGTCATTTGAGTCTTTAATGAAGAAATATAGAATCACACACAAAGTTGCCACCCCTTATCACCCTTAGACAAGTGGAAGTAGAATTAGCTAATAGGAAGATCAAACAAATCTTGGAGAAAACAGTGAACCCGAATAGGAAAGACTGATCTTTAAGACTTAATGATGCACTTTAGGCTTATTGAACTGCTTATAAAACATCATTAAGTATATCACCTTATAGACTAGTATATGGAAAACCTTGTCATTTGCCTGCTTATAACTAATATTTGTGTATATATTTGTGCAATTTTTACTCCTTTTTCTTCATTTACATCTTTTCTCCAATTCTCATTTGAAAATGGACACCACTTTTAAAAAATTAAAAAAGTATTTTCCCACTTTGCCTTAGAATACGATTAAAAAAATTTACCGTGTTAGGTGTGAAAGATTGAGGTTGTTAATGAACCATGGAATTCCTGAAGATATTCGCTAGCTAAATGAAGCAAAGGTCCTATTATCAGGTGAGTCTTCCAACTCTTTTATTTCATACATGCCTGTAATAGGTAAAAGCACTTTTGCAAATAAACATCGAGCAAAATGACTCCAAGTCTGTCACAAATATGCTAGATGGACTTGTAATACAAAATGTCATTCTTTAGGAATGGTGTCTATCAACCGTGAAGATAAAACATAATTCATTAAGGATAGCCTGAGTAAGGGTCTTTAGATAATCTTTTATTGACTTTTGAGATGCATCCTAGTGGAGATATGCATCGTGCAATTCATGATTTATAGCCACAATTCCATAAAGAACATGCTCAACATAGTCTTGGGAATCTGACTAAAAAAGATCCTGTTTGCCAGTTTTTAAGAAAACTAGATAGGAAGCCTATCCCCGACCTACAAAGGGCATTTAAGCCATTTTTAGAGGTAAAACAATCACAATTACAATTATCTGTATATACACATACTTAAAAAAAAAGCAGAAAGAGAGAGAGAGAGAGAGAGTCCAGTTCGCCTACACAAACGTGGTATGATTGCATTTTCAATTCTCATCTATAAATCTTCTTTTCCTTCACCTCCTTTTTACTCAACCCTTACAACCACCAATAATAGAAGACTGTCACAAATGGAGGTCACTTCAGCTTTTAAAATAAGAAATGTTTGTGTTTTTGGTGGATCAAGTGTTGGGAAGGAAATAGAGTTCTTAGAATCAGCAAATCACCTAGGTGTTGTACTAGTTGAGTGCAAGATTCATTCAGTGTACGGGGGAGGTAGCCTTGGGTTAATGGGGTGTGTGTCCATAGCTGTATTTTTAGAAAGAGGATACTAGTTTATTTAAAAAAAATTAACTAACTGTTTTTTCTATTTTTCAAAATCATTTGCAAACTGTGTTACTAGGATGACAGAGTAAAGGAGGAATTTTAATGACTCTTGAGACGCATCCGAGTAAACTTTCTTAATAAGGTTATCAAAATATTTTTTGAAATATTCAGGTTTACAAACTCTCGCATTGTTATCACCTAATTCTACTCATATACTTAGCTAACAAGTATTCATAAACCTTCATTTTCATACACATACTTTAATATATGACTATGGGTTGCATATAGGATGAATACATTGTTTATGTTCTCTTGTCAAAGGTAACAACTAAGGGAAGGGACAGTAAAAAAAAAAAAGAGAAGATTAAAAAGAATAATAATAATAATAATAATAAATAAATAAATAAATAAATAAATATGTAAATAAGTTTGGTTTTGTAGCCTTCTTGACTTAAACAATTAAGGTCAAAGGGGTGTCTTAAAGTCAACTAACTCGGGAGCTATTGGCCTAGTGCTTGTTATATGGGTTAAGAGAAAACTTAAGGAAATCAAACATTGCACTATCTACATATTAGTATGTACAACCCGAGTTACTAAGCTCGAAAGGGAGTCTCAACACCCAACGCCCTAAGGCCAACTAGTGTGGGAGTCATTAGCCGAAAGCTCGCTACATGGGTCAAAGATACATTGTGTTTCATTTTTATTTTTTTTAAAGGAAGAAAATAATAATCCCAACCCAAAGGAGTTAACCTTAGTAAAACATTAGAACATGATATTGTTTTCTTCCAAGAAAAGCCCTATAATCTATTTTTTCATACATTAAGCACATAAAAAGAAGGTTTATTCATATCTTGTTGAAAAAGTAAAGAGTAGATATATAAATCCAATGAGAGTTTGTTTACTTGGATAGATTAATGGAAGTTAATGGTGAATACCTTGCTTTGTGGAACCTGCAAATTATTTTTCTATTCTAATGCTTTAATTACTAGGGACTAATAATAAGCTGGTTGGGGGGGTGTGATTAGTACTTAAAAGTGCATTTTTATTTAGGTTTTCTATCATCATTTTGCACTTGAAGTATCAATAACTCCTTAACTAGAGCATGTTTAGGATAACAAGTCTAATAATATAAGATACCTATAATTTATGGTAAATGTTCACCTTAAATGCAGGCCTATCACATAAATCAAAGGATTGAATGATGAGTTTGACCACTGAAATTGAGAAGACTAAAGAAGTGTTAAGCTTAAGAAAGATATGCTGGATGAACTCAAACTAGAACATCATTAAGTTATTAGATCATAACTAGAGTTGTAGAACTTGGATTTAGGTATGATTTATATGGATGGAAAGCTAAGAGATAGACCTAAAACTTTTATGGAAGTCCAAGATTTAACAAGGCCGTTTTGAAGCTCGAATTATAGCAGCAACAGAGAAGTCGGAATCTGTCTTGCAGCCCAGACACTGTTCAGTGTTTAGCCTATATCTCGAGTTCTAGAAGTCCAAATGCATTACCTTTTTTTTGTTGGAAAGCTGAGATATTTTTTCACAACTTTCATATAGATCATTTGTTCAAATTCTGATGTTATCAATGATGGTTTCTCAATACAAGAAGATAAGGATTCTTATCAAGATGTGGCCACCCACACATCAAATCAATAGTTCCAAATTTTAGCCTATAAAGGGAGACATTTTCCATGCATTTAGGCATCTTGGTTTCAGATCAAGATCTTGCTCTTGCTCTTGTTCTTGCTCTCTTTCTTTGTATTTTGTAATGCTCAAGTTCTATTTATGTTACATTTTCCTCAATCTCTTGTTTATACTTTCCATTTCCTTTACTATGCTTAATTAATTATGTTTTTAATTTGTTTATCTATGTTTCTTTTCTTTATTATGGGTAACTAAGTTTATCTTGTCAAGGTGAAAGGGGTACACTAATGGTGTAAGGATAAGTATAATATGAACTCAATATGGACTTTAATGCTTATATTCTAAACAACATGCTATTAACATGTCTTATCATTTTTATCTTATTAATTATTAATACCTTGCTTGTTAAATGGTTAATTTAGATTTGTGTTGTATAACATTTGGTACAAAAAATGCTTGATCCTTTCATAGCCCATACTGTATGGTATAACCAACACCTAAGCTATGAAAAGAACTTGATTTGTTGTCATCATAAGTTAATATCATGAATTCCTGATAATATTTAAAAGTATTGGTGTTCTCTAAATAAGATAATTAATATGATCATGTTAATAATTATAATCATTGGAACCTCCTTTGTGTGTGGTTTCTAATTGAAGAGTTTATATTATACTTATTTGAAATATCATTAGTGAATTCTCTAACATTGACAATTATTTTATCATTGTTTAATCTTCATATTTATCTCACATCTTAACGTGCTCTTTAACTCCTCATTATCATCATCATTATTGTTGTTGTTGTTGTTGTTCTTTTTCTTATTATTATTATTATTACTACTACTACTGCTGCGGCTGCTGCTATTACTACTATTACCACTTCTTGTATTATTATTATTATTATTGATATTACTCTTACTCTTATTATTATTATTATTATATATTTAATCTCCTTGTGGTTTGACCCCGGTCTTGCCGGGTTAATTATTACTTCGACACTCCTGCACTTGGAAGAAGACATCAATCTTTTAGTCGTGTCATTGCACGTGTCGCCAATGGACGTGGTGCCCCTCATGCACCTATATATTTTTCAATTTAAATAGTATTTGATCTATTCAAAAAGATCAAATTACGCTTCATGAAACCAGTAATAATAATAATAATAAAATTGTGAAATGACTAAAAGGCCTCTGTAAGCTTGTTTTAATTTTTTTGTTTCAAGGGTAAAATTATCAATTTACTATGCTGTAAAATGTGAAAAGATATAAATACCCTTGTCTATCAGTTACAAAAAGTGACTACGACAATACTTGAGTCATTTTACCATGCTAAAAAAAATTAACAAAGACAAATATACCCCTCAAATGTCATGTAAAAGACCTAAATAACCATAATATCAAGACATTTGATTTTTTAGAAAAAGACCCAGATGCTATCTGTAATGTACAAATGGATTCGGATGAATGAAAGTTTAGCTTTTGGTAATCATATAATGAAATAAATTTGATTTAAACCTTTTTTTATATAATTAAAAGGAAAAAAAATCCACCTCGTATATTCCCAATGGATAACAATTATAGAGAGAGTTTATTATATTAAGATTTTACTTGATTCCAAAACTCGACAGTGAACACTAATTCGTTGTAGACAACACAATTTTGGCAACGAACACTATTTTACTACTGATAACACACGTTCAACAGCGAATGCTGATTCGCTATAGATAACATGATTTAATCAGCAGCAAACACTAGTTAGCTGCATACAACACAATTTTGAGCATGAACACATGCATTTTAGTTTCAGCATTACATTTGTTTATAGAACCCAATAGAATCACATAATTTCAAGCATGAAGACATACACTTCAGTTCTAGCATTACATTTGTTCATATAACCCAACACAATCACACAATTTCTAGCATGAACACATGCATTTTAGTTCTAGCACTACATTTGTTCTCGGAATCTAGTAGAATCACACAATTTCAATCATGAACACATGCATTTCTTTGCACAATCTGCCCATTTATTCATTTGACTAGCCCTCCCCTAGGTCCATAATTCAAAATCATTCATGTTTCTATTTGAAAAGTGGTCTGTTTGTAAATGAGTCTTTTCTTCTTTGTGTTCTGTGTCACTTTTGTTTCTCCTTGGTCACAAGTTCTTGAGCTAAGTTGTGAGAACACTTATTTTCCAAATCTAGGTTCCCTTATTTTCCTAATCTAAGTCATTAGATACTCAGTCAAGAGATGAAGTTAACCTTACCTCATTTTTTTTAACAAGCTCTTAGTGTAGATTTTGGTGGCTTCTTCTTCTTCTGCTATGTTTTCTTCTTCCTTTCTTTTTCTATTCTACTGGACAGTTACAACCCCTTTCTTTCCCTACTTTTAGCCATTAACCTCACTCTCTAGCTTTTCTTTTACTCACACAATCAATGAAGGGGACATGTTGCTGGTTTGGGTTGGTTTTCAATGGAGGAGAGGCAAAGGAGCAAGAGCATACAATTGGACATATGCAACTGTTGCAGCTGGTCTTTGGAATAGGAAGAGTCACCCTTTCTCTATCCTTGTATTTATAACATATATAAATGTGCTGGGGTGTTTGGGCATTAGACCAAAGTTGTCCTTATCCCTTTTTGATGTTATCTTGGGCTGTTTTTTATATCCAATTCTCCTTGGATAGGCCAAATCCAAAATCAATTTTCAACAAAAAAAATCAATTCTCCTTTGATGTTAGAAATTGATGGCAATAACTGCATCGCTTCCGATTTAGAAATCAGCAACACAAAAAATGTTGCTGCTAATTTAGAAATCGACAGCCAAAAACTGTCACTGCCAATTCAGAAATCGATAGTTGAACTGTGTCCCTGCTGATTTAGAAATCGACACCAAAAAACTACGTCGTTGTCGATTCAAAAATCAGCAGCAATGGTGGAATCATTTTTGGCTTTACGTTATGGTTTTTGTTTTTAGGTGTTTGCATAATTCTACTTTAAATGGGTCAAATTAAATTTATTAAGGGCTTAATTGGTGAAAAAATTAGTTTAGGAGCCCTATTTTGGTTGAAATAGGAGGCAAAAGTGAATTGAGCGAAATGATATTTTAAAAGACCAAATCGAATTCTTACCAAATCAATTGGTTAAAATCAGAGGCAAAATTGCAAGAAAACCAAAGTTTTGAGGTCAATTAAGGGCTAAATTAAAAAAAATTCATAGCCATAGACTATTTTACAAAAAGCGACAAACTATAAGGACCAATTGACGAGAATCAAAGGACAAATAAAAAACATTTGAAAGTTTGATGGTCAATCAGGGGTTAACTTTTATAATTTGAGATCAATGACCAAAATAAAAAAAGGGCCGACATTAAGGTTGACATTTGAATTTAGAAAGTATGCAATTGAAGTGATTCTTAAAATCAAAATTGCAATTAAGAACTTGATTGAAAAAATAAAAAATTCAGAACTGATTTGGAAATAAGGCTTTCTTGGCACCATTTTGTTAAAATAAAATGGTGCATTTTGTATAAAATGACACTATTTTAGCTACTGTTTAAAAAACAAGAAGGGAAAACGATTCTATTTTGAATGGCATTATACATCCCCTTCTTCTTTTGGACGTGCAGAGGCAGGGGAAGATGAAGTTTGTTCCCCTGCATTTTTCTCTCTCCATCTCTCTCCTAAAACCCTAAAAACTGACAAGACCCAGACTCGTGGCCTACCATCAGACAAAAAAACTGAGGGGACAAGCCCTATGAGAGGTTTTGGGGTAGCTACACTGCCACCCTACCCTTGTGTCACGATTGGACAGGGGTAATACTCTCCCCGTTCGACAACTTATAAATACTAGGAAAGAGAGGATTGGAGGATAAGAAAAAGATTGAAGATGAGAGATAGAGAAAGAAATGAAAAAAAAAACAGAGAAAGAAGATAGAAAAAAGACATGAAAAAAAACAAAGCAAAATATAGAGAAGAAAAGGAAAGGAAGGAAAGGAAAGGGAAGAAAAGAAAATTAGAGAGAAGGGCATGAAATATAAAGAAGAGCAAGAACTGAAGCAAAAAAAAAATAAAAAGAAATAAAAAGAAAGAAAAAAAATTTGTGCCTCTGTATAGGAAAGAAAAAAATGATAACAGTTATCATTTTTTCCTCTCATTGTCGTGCAACTGCCTAAAACCACCATCCATCTACCACTAACACCATCATGAAGTCATCTCCAAGTCAGCCGCTCTCCTCCTCTCTTCTTCCTCTTCTACTTCACTTCCCCCTGTTATTACTGTTCTGCAAAGTGAACAATGGAGAACTCTCTATTGCTCATTGAGCCTAACCAATTTCTAGCTTAAGTTGAAATGGTTGGAAAGCATAGGAAAATTGGTGACCAAGCAACCCAAAACCAAATTAGTCCCTCGTAAATTTTCATTTTTCTTATTTTTTATATTTTGATTTTTTTTGAAAAAATAGTAACTTTAATGTTGATTTAAAAAACACAATTGAAAATGGAAAGTGTAGCAAAAGGATGCTACAACTAACATAAAGACATCAAAAACATATGTTTTAGATTTTTGCTATTTTTGCTATTTTTTGGTTTCTTTAAAAATTTAATAAAAATTGGGTTAAAAAATGGGTTGCAACAATACTAATACGTGGAGATAAATTTAAATCTTCAAGATTATTAAATGTTTAATTAGACACTATCAAGATATTTGCATAAAATAAGACAACGAAAACATACATACATGTAAGTTTACATTAACATCTTAACAATACAAATAAACATGCCTACATATAAGTTCATATTAACTTCCTAAAATATTCCATAATACACATTAAACAATATACTTTGAAGGTGGGTCTGGGCCCATTTCATTTACCAAAAACAGGAGATTCATACAAGGAGTTTTTCTACTCAAATATTACTCTACATTATTGATAAAAAGGAGACTTAAAGGAAGGTGAGGGCTTAAAGATGCTCTCAAAAGGAAGGTGAGGTCTCAAAGGCTCACTTAAAAGAAGGTAGGGTTAGAAAATGCACTATCAAAGAGTTGATGGTGAAGTAATGACCTGCTAAAATGTTGAAAACATTATGATCAATATGCATTTGTACTTACCTGAGAAATATAGGTCCCTATTTTCTTCACGGAGTCTTCCCTTTCTTAGAAGGTTAAATCTTGGTAGCAAACTTCAGTGACCCTTTCACTCTCAGTTACTCAAGTCACTTTTTATGATCTTGACCTCTATAAAGGGTTTGCTGCTCATTCTTTTTTTTTTGTCCAACCTTTATCTCAAAGGTTTTCAACTTTGCTATACATTTTTTTCTTAGAAAAGGGAAACATGGAGCCAGCCCTTCCATGTATTACCCCCTAGCTTGATCATACCCCTCAAGTGTAGTGTTGCTTGATTCATTATGTTGTTTAATAAGCCATTCATCTCCTGGATTCTCTCAGTAACTGTTTTCTAATCAGTTGTGTGTATCCTATTAACACTCATCCAAAGCTTTTCTAGTTGACCTCATCTTGAATTGTCAATCACCCACAAACTTGCCTCTAGTGGGTACATACCCTTAACGTACATGTTATCATCAACATTCTTGTATTTGTAAGTCGTTCAGACATGAATCTCATAACTTAAAGTAAAGGCTCATCATTGTATACTCAAAGTTCATCTCAATATGTTCTCCTTAGCTCATTTAATCAGATTGTGAAAAGAAATATCTCAGCCTCATCAATGATGTTGCTTTTATCACCCATACTCATGGGTTAAAGTTCACTTTTGCTTCAAAGTAGATGGTCCCTTAGTTAGTTTTGTTGGTGGGTGTCTTTCTGGCATTATTTCAAGGCAGCTATATAATAACACCGTTTCTAGAGTCATGACCATGTTTTAAAGGATAACCCCAAATGAAGATATTCTTTTAATACAACATTGTTTTACAATCAATCTTGGTGATGTGCATCTTTTTGATATTCATTCAAATACAATTATGACAATATTAGTCGATAGCCTTATTCCAAAGGATAACGATGTGAAGACATCCTCTAAGTACATCTTTATTCTACAGTCAGTCTTTGTGAATTGTATTTTTTTTTTTGTCATTCATTCAAATGCAATTGTATGCCCATATTGATCAATGTCCATGTTTCAAAGGATGATGATATGAAGATGTCCTTCAAGTGCAACATTGCTCATCATTTGTTGTTTGGGGTGCACTAGATCATGGGCTATCTTTAAACAACATTGCCCAGTTGATCTGAACATGCTTGTAGGAGGTTTTTGTCATTATCAGATTATAATCATAACTTTGGTAAACTTCGTCAACTCATCATTTGATTCTTCATTTGCCCCTAGCTAATTTAAATACTATTTGTTTTTATTCTCAAGGTTCACTGTATTGCCTTTAGCTGCTTAACATTTCAAGAAGTATAGAGAAGTGGTGATGTTATTTTTGTCAAGGACTTTGCAAAATCAATCGACGTTCTTTTTGTTTAACAATCTTTCTTTATCTGAAATCAACTCTTGTATTTCAAAGATCATGTCTATTCAAAGTTTAATTGTTGAAATGAAATCACATATGTATTTTTTTTAAAAGAGTTTGAAAATCAAGATTCTTTGGTCAGAGGCCCAACACACATCATTCAATAAATGCAGTCTAGCAATTGTCTTGTATTTTGAAAACAAAAATTAACCTATTATAAGATTAAAATTGCTTTTTATAAGGTTCTTTGTATCAGTTTTAATCTTTGATTTTTTGATATATCTTTTGATGGTACGTGATGGGGTGACTTTCTATGAATTTTAAGAAACAGGATGTGATTAGTACTTAAAAGTGTATTTTTATCAAGGTTTTATAATATCATTTTGCACTTGAAGTATCAATAACTCCTTAACTAAAGCATATTTTATAATAACAAGTCTGATACTATAAGATACCTTTAATTTATGGTAAATGTTCATCTTAAATGCAGGCCTATCACATAAATGAAAGGATTGATTGATGAGTTTAAGTACTGAAATTGAAACGACAAAGAAATGGTCAAACTTAGAAAAGAGATGCTGGTTCAGTCCAAACTCAAACACTGTTTGGTCATTGGGGCATATCTGGAGTTGTAGATCTTGGATTTAGGTTTGATCTATATGGATGGAAAACTAAGACACAGGCCTAAAACTTTCATGTGAAGTCCAAGATTTAAAAAGGCCATTTTCAAGCCCAAATTATAGCAACAACGGAGAAGTCTGAATCTATCCTGCAGCCCAGACACTATTCAGTGTTTAGCCCATATCTCGAGTTCTAGAAGTCCAAATGACCTCATCTTTTTTTCTTGGAAAGCTGAGACAATTTCCTAGAACTGTCATGATTTAAGTTGGTTCCAGTTATGACGTTATCAATGACATTTGTGGCAGACAAAAAGATAAGAATTGTCATCAAGTCAAGATGTGGCAACCCACTCATCAATTAGTCAACAAATCAATAGTTCCAAATTTTGGCCTATAAAAGGAGGCATTTGCCATGCATTTAGGCATCTTGGTGTTCAGATCAAGATCATGCTCTTGCTTCCTCTCTTTGTATTTTGGAATGCTTAAGTTTTGTTTATATTAATCTTTTGTTTATGCTTTTCATTTCATTTCCTTTCCTTAGTTAGCTTTTATCTTATTTATGTTTTTATTTTGTTTATTTATGTTTCTTTCTTTCATTATGTTTAACTAAGTTAATTATGTCAAGGTGAAAAGGTTACACTAATAGTGTAAGGATAAGTATAATATAAACTCAACATGGACTTTAATGTTGAATACTAACATGTTTTATATTTGTTATCTTGTTCATTTTTAATACTTTGCTTGTTAAATGGTTAATCTAGATTTATGTTGTATAACACTTGGTACAACAAATACTTGGCACTTTCATAGCCCATAATGTATGGTATAACCTACAACTAAGCTATGAAAAGAACTTGATTTGTTGTTAACGTAAGTTATAATCATTAATGCTTGACAGCATTTACAAGTATTAGCATTATTCGAATAAGATAACTAATGTAATTATGTTAACAATTTATAATCTGATTGGAACCTCCTTTGTGTGTGGTTTCCAATTGAATAATAAGAGTTTATACTATACTTGTTTGAAATACCATTAGTGGATCCTCTAACCTTGACATTTGTTGTTATCATTGTTTAATCCTTACGTTAATTTTCCATCTCAAAGTTCTCATCAACTTCTTCTTCTTCTTTATTACTACTACTACTACTACTACTACTACTACTATTATTGTTATTGTTGTTGTTAGTATTGTTAGTATTGTTGTTGTTATCGTTGTTATTGTATTATTGTTATCTATAATTTATAACCTCCCTATGGTTCGACTTTGGTCTTGCTGGGTTATTTATTACTTCGACACTCCAGCACTTGGGAGAAGACATCAATCTTTTGGTCGTGTCAGGATGCTCAAATCAAAACTCAAGGTTTTATCAAGGAAGGGTGTTTTCTTTTTTAACACCTATTTTATCAGCATGCATATTAACTAGTAGCTTAATTCACAAAGCCATACTCTTATGGAAAAGCTTTTCAAGTTTTTTAGAACACCATTTATCAGTTCAGATTTCTTACTTGATCAAAAAAGGGCTTTTAAAACACGCAATGCACGCTATGGTTTATGGCTATCAAAGAAAGGAAAATTTATAAGCTCAAAAAGGTGTTTGAATGTTTCAAAGACCTGAGATCAACCTCAACTATTCATCAATCTATTTTTCTTTTGTTGTCTTTGTAGACAAAATGGCATATAACCATGTTGACTTCATCATAATTCTCTTAACATGATCCATAATGCAAATTTGACTTTTTCTTTGATAAATGACCAATCTAGATCATTTTGAAGACAACAAAGACTTTATCATAGATACCAAAAGTTATGTTTTATAGCTCAGTATTTTTTTTTGGTGTTTGATTTTTTGTGTGTGTTATGTCCAATAACTATGACATGATTAATCCTAGCACCCATCTTCGCTACTTTGCCTAGATGATAATGAAAGACTAACATTGGTATTTTCTACCCCCAGTCTATAGTCTATGTCTCCTTTTCTTTTAGCCCTATCTCAAATATTGGCTTTTTATTGTTAACATTCTCTTTTTTATTGATTTTATTAATGTCTTCAAAATATCTCTCGTTTGCCCCCAGTATGAGGTGTGATCCTAATCAGGGTTTCTTTGAAAGAAATATTCTATTAAGCTCAAATGGGGACCACAAGAGATATAATTTTTAGAAAGTGAAGGGATAACAAAAATGGTATTTTCTCATTTCAAGCAAGGTCGGTTAGAACACATAAATTTTAACCTTATCTAGTGTAATGATTTGGACTTGTAAGAATCATGATTCACGAGTCCATAACTGCTAAATCCACTACATGTTATTATGCATACTACTAAAACATAGCTACAAGGTATGTGGTTTAGTTTCATATGCGAGTTCAAAATTATTTGGTCACCTCATGTCATTTCAACAAGCATCGAGTCATTTCTGTAAGAAAAAAACGTTTAATCTTCAGGAGTGATTAACTTTAATTGCATGTTGGAGTTTGATTAAAGTATTTTGTCAAAATACCCTTTAAAAGAAACATCTCATGATTTCAGAATAATAAAAAAGACAAAGAAAAGACATGTTTTGTCAAACTATGAGATGTGATTTCAAAACAAAATACAAAGCATCAAAATCCCATAACCATATTCATGATAATTCAACACCATCCTTGGATCAGCTTTTCTGGTTTTTCTAAGCATTCTTGATCATTTGCCATTCTAAAGATGTTTGGGTGACAACGTGGCGAACGATATCATTCTTCACAAACTCAACTTCCTTTTTGCTTATAAACCTTTAGATTTAATTCTTGAAATTCTTACAACTAGTCAACTGAATAGCCCGAAACACACCCCTGATATTCAAATCTCTTGTTTGGATTATACCACCTAGAAAATAGTGGTTGCATGGGATTTAAAGCAATTGGAACAACAAATCTAGAATCTTGTAGATGATATTGATAAACTCGCATGGTAAAGCGATGTCAATTTTGACAAAGGCATTTAAGTGGTTGATGTTGGTACATGACCTGGCACATAACTAAAGTTTCTCATCTTTAGAGATATCTTCTTATTCATCTCTCATCTTTGTTCTGGAATCCAGAATAGAACCTTCAATTTTTCCCCTCTTCATCACTTATTCCATTCATTGACAATCTCAACAACATTATGTTAATCTTTCAATGTTGTTATTGTAAGAGGATTTTTGGAAACGTTGATAGCACCTAAAAATACATTGCCTACTGCTGCCAATGCGTGGACTCATACATTGTGTCTACTAGAGGAGAACCCGATGAAGCTGAAACTCTTTGCCTTATCTTTGATTCCTCATTAATAGTGGAAGAAATAGATGCCTATAGAGGGAGTTCTGATCTATTTAAAATTTCAGTCTTCTTCTTAATTTTTAGTCCAAGTCTATTTATTCTCTCTACTTCTGTGTTTTAATATGAACACTGGTAGGAGAAAATTATAGATAATCTGAAACTACTGCATCCCCTCTTAGATTCCCCACTTACAAACCTGCAAATAGATTTCTATGGATAGAGCTCTACAAGGTTGAAGTTCAGTGTCGACTCCTATTTTTCAAATTAATATCTTATTTTGCAAGAAAGGAAATGAAGCTCATAATAAAGATGACTTCTAAGGAGCTAAAACACAGAAAGCTAGCAACTATTGGGTGCTATTGCTGGATGTAGAGGCGGTGATTTACTAACAATGCAATAGTGGAGTGTTAAGGAGAAGATTCAATTATGTTTTCCTGTGTTGGACATAGACTAATGGTATTCTCATAAAAGACTATGCAGACATTCCCTCTTTATTTGATCCTCAACAGTTGTTCAAATAGATCTGTGAGTCTAGCCACTTCACATTTTATGCTCTCAATTTCCCTTTGTTAATGAGCCTTTATAAAACCCCTTTCTTCTTTTTCCATCTTTTCTTTCTCAGTCTAGTGTAGTAAACCTCAGGTGGGGGAACCTATTTTTTCATCCTAGTGCATGTATGACAAATGTATGAATATTTTTCTATATGATGAACTCGTCTTTCAAGGGGTGACATTTGGTCGTAACTCTTGCATGATGAAACAAGACTCCTGATTCTTGCCCAAACTTTACAATGAAAATTTTCTAAGTGATGGTCATCGTGTCACTCACAAGTCTTTAGTTTAAGATGCTTCGAGAAGGGTTTGTCCTTATACAAATAAAGATGGCACATACAACCTAAGAACATACTCTATTCATTATGTGAATATGGATAGGTTCTCTATCTGGTCTTAAAAGGGTCTCATATATGCCTATTGACAATATTTGTAAAGATAGTATAGGGGAGTTACGAGAAATGGTTAAGGCATGTATACCCACCATTACCAAGCAGACACTCAGATATGAGTTGGGTGTTTCACGCATTTGAACCCTGACCAATAGTCATAGGGTAGATCGCTAATTTCCCACTTAACCTAGAAGCTTGTGTGTGCTTCCAAAAATAAATATATGTGATGCATGAGGCAATTATCTATAATGTATGAACAAATATGTACATTGATTAAAAATGTGCAAAAATCAATAAAATATGTTAACAAAAAAACTCGCAAACCAGACAAACACAATTATCATATGAAAACAAAGCTTAGTCTACAACAGTCCCTGGTGGAGTTACCATTCTGTCGCACGTGTGTGGCATTGCGATGAATCGTTCACCCTCAAATGTAAGTCTATTTAGAAAATATAGAGAGATAAGGAATTCTTGCCTATTATGAGTGGAAAATAGAATGGGAGTCGCCGCCTAATATTTTGATCACTAGGAACCCTAACTAGTCTTGGAAATGGAGTACGGAGACTGGTAGCATAAATGGAAGGTATTAGCACCCTAAATACATCCTACCTAATGTAGGCTACAATGTTTTAATGTCTGATAAAATCTAAGGTTTTGTTACATTTTCTAGTTGTTGGTCTGTTCTAAAGGTTCAAGAAAAAGCCCTCCTCAATAAGGAGGTTATTTATCTTATGGGTAAAAGTTAATTGTTCTAGCGGCCATAAAAAGAATTTCATATCCCGAACATGCCTTACATATAAGGTCATCTCACGAATACCACAAGACAAACAAAATAAAATTTTGGCCAAAGTTCTTATGACTTTAACAAACTGGTTATTAAAGCCAAAATGCATGCTAAAACATATTTAAAAGTTTTCATTGTTGTATTAAAACACAATATGATTTTTCTTTGTAGCTTTGAAAGACTTGGTAATATGCACGAAAATATTTATTTTTTCAATTTTTTTCTGTATTTTGGAAGTTTTGACGAAAACTAGGTATTTTAATATGAAATGTTGTATTTTAGCAACATAAAATACTGTCTGATACTAATCAAAATGACATAACAAATACGTAGGGGAATTGTAAAATTCCAAAAAATATTTTTGATTTTTTAAAACAATAAAAACACAAGGTCGAACTTGGCCCATATACTGTGGGCTAGGCTGATGTTCCAGCGCATAACCAAATGAGTTGATTATTGCACATAAGCACATTATCAAATCAAATCTGCATTTTCTACAAAAAGTGATTTATTCACATTCTACATTCAAATGCAAGCGAGGCTAAACAAGGACGAGGGAGGCGAAGTTACTTAGAGTGGTGGCGATGCTGGTGGTTCGCGGTGACCAGTTGGGATGGCTTCGAGGTAGTGCTGCTGGCGACTCATGCAGCAGCGAAGGCTACAAGGGTGGTGGTCACCCCTTTCTTCTTTTTTCTTTGTGTTTTTTCTATTTTTGCTCTCTTCCTCTGTTATTCTGATCGGCGCTGCTAGTGGCGGTGGAGAGGAAAGGCAACGGTGGCACTGCCAGGCTGAAGGTGGTAGGCAGTGGTTCTTCTTCTTCTCCCTCTTCTTTCTATGTTTTTCTCTCTTTTTTTTCTTTTTCTCTTTTGTTCACTCTGGTTCCTCCTCCTTCTGTCCTCTCCTTGAATTTTCTTTTTCCCCCTTCCCCCCTTTTTTCTGTGTCTCTATTCCCCTTGGGTCTTTTTATTATTATTATATTATTTTTGAAGCAGTTGATGAAACGATGTTGCTTTAGACAAAACGCATCATTTCATTTAATAGAAAACGACAGCAGAAACATAAGATTCCAATCAGTCTTCAAATTGTAATTTGTTCAATCAAGTCCTAAATTGCAATTTTGATTTAAAAATCAATTCAATTGCATCTCTGCTAAAAATATCAATTGTCGACATTGAAGTTAGTCACCTTTTCCACTTTAGTCTTTGGTTTATGATTTATGCAATTTAACCCTCAATTGATTAATAAACTTCTAATTTCTTCAATTGGGACCTTGATTTGGTTAATTACAACTCTTCTATTTACATGCCTTTTCCAATTTGGTCCTTGGTTTTGGATTTATGCAATTAAGCCCTTGATTTGACTATATTAACTATAAAAAATTATAATATCTCCCCAAAACTTAAATTGACTTCAAAATCCCATTTTCTTTCAATCAAACTCTTCATAAACTTAATTAAACCTTTAATAAATTTAATTGAGTCTAATAAACATTTGATTTTAGATATTTCATTCTCATGTTAAATTTTCTTTGTCAATCAAGCTCTTGTTAGTCAATGATATGCTATCGAATTTTAATTTTTGTATTTTCAAGCCTCCTTAATCAAATCTGAGTTATTTTCTAGGTGCTTTGACATCCAACCATCATTACTTGATTTTTTTTCCCTTTTTTTTCTTTTTGATTGATTTTTTTGCTTTTTGCGCGGGGACCCAAAAATGGGTTACAACAAACCTCAAGGCCATTAAAAGCTTACATGATCATTAACTTCAAGGCTTTAAAGGATTAGTTGAGGTATGCGTAAGCTAGCCCGAACACCCACATTTACCAAAAAAATAGAGGTGGATTTCCTGGCCTAAGCACAAAGAAAATCAAGTTCAAAGCCAGCCAAAAATTAGTTTTCCTTAGTTTTCCTTCTCAGTTAACACTTCTCTCTCTTTGTCGCCTCTTCAGCCACTTCCACCTCAGCATCGTTGTGAACAAGATTGGCTCGACCTTATCCACCAACCCATCTCCTCACCGATCACAGAATAGCCACTATTAGCTCCTCTTTCTCTCTCCTCTACAAGTTTCTTCTCGTCTCCCACAACTAACACTAGCCACCATTTCTTTCACCAATACCTCCTGAGCCACTAATTAAACCTCCTGATCACAACTGAAACTCTGACACCAAATGAGCTTCTCCTCTTTCTATCCCTCTCTTCTCCTTGCAGCCTGCAACCATTTTGGTTGCAAGTAGAACATCACGTTCTACACTATAATTATTTGGTGGGGTGGGATGGACTTGAATTGGCCTACCATAAAATTTAACTTAGAAAAACAATCATACATAATGCAGTTTACTTTAGGTAAGGTACACTACAGGTGATATGTCTTTTCCTTATACAACCAATCATTTACTTAAACTCTTGTAAACCATAGGTTTCTTAGTAATCTTAATATTAGGTGATGACTCTTGAACCCTCATCATAATTTTATGATTAAACTAAAAAATTGTTTTTCTTTTCCCAACAACAACCCCTCTCAGGGTTGCACCACATTTCAGAGTGCATTGTTCGATGTTGCCCCATGATGGGATGGCTACCTCATTGGGGAACACATTTTCTTGTTAGACTAAACTTTGTTTGCATGATTATTTGTCCATTTGTCATGGTTTGTTTAATTTTAGCTCATATATTTTTTTTTCACTTTAGCATTTTTATTTCTTGATTATTATTTTCACAAGGAGACCCAATTCTATGTTAGGTGGGAATAGTGGTCTGCTTCATGACTTTCAGTCGAGGTTCAAATTCATGAAACATCCAACTATGAACTGAATATTTACTCGGAAATGACAGTCATATTGTGCCCCAACCATTTCTTGTAAACTCCTATATTGCCTTTATATAAGGTAGTTACTAGGTAGTTCATATATATTTTAAGACCAGATAGAAATTTTACTCTCATGTAATGACCCTAAAACCTTCCCTTAAAGCATGAACTCCCTAAATATTCATTTTGCATGAGTTTTTGCCATCCATACCCAACGTGTATGTACATACATTTGCATCCATACACATATATCAGTTTATTGTAAATAACATATATACATATAAGTCCCTAGAGAGTCTACAACACCCAACTTCAACTAAGAAATATGGAACATAAAGAGCATGCACACCGTGATTTTTTATTTTTAAGAAGAGTTGGAGTATCTAAAAACAAGTATGACTTCCTTCACTAGCTTATCAAGCAAATACTTAGAAATGTTTCTAGTGAAGGTAAATTATTTTAATAAAAATTCTTTTTAGTTTTGATTCTTGACAATTTAAAAATGTTTTAAATTTTAAAGTTATATTTAGATAATTGTTGTGTCTGTATTGTATAATTTAAAGCTAATTTTTATTTGAATTTAAATTAAAATCATGTATGTTATATAATAAATTAGTATTTTTTTAATCCTGATTCAGGGATCAAGGAATAAATTGGTAAAATACATTTTTTTTGGGCATGCACAATTTTGTGTATTTTTATATATACAAAAATATATTTTTTATTATTATTTTTCTATGCTTTTTTTATTTTTATTTTATTTTTTTGGGATTACACTGCCCATGTGATCTAAGCTGACCCAACTGCTTTGCCCGGCCTGGCCACCGTCCCAGGCCAGTGGCTCGGCTGGGCCTTCACCTGTTGCGTGCACGCGTGGAGTGTCTCCACAGTGCAACTTGTTTGCAATTGCAGCAAAGAAGGAAATGAGAGGTGAAGCGAACTTGCCTGCTTCTGGGCAAAGACAGTTGCAGTGCGGTAGCGTTCCTCCTTCGTTTATAAGCTTTCTGTCGGCTCTTCTATGCTTTGATGCCCACTGCCTCCATTCGTTTTCCTGCAGCTGTGGTGATGATGAGCTAAAAAAGGGATGAAGACGTTGATTTCTTATGGCTGGTGTTCTTCTTTGCGTTCGGATTGTTCCTATTCTGCAGGGGTGAAAGCAACGACAGAGCAACCTTCATCTGCGCCGTTTCCTCTGTTTTATTTTGTTTTTCCGTTTATAGCCCATTTCTCTCTAGTCAACCTACCGTATTTTCTCTCGGCCCCCCTCGTCTTTGTTCTCCTTTTTTTCCGGCCTTCTCTCCGGCCAATCGTCCCCTTTTCGTCTGACTTCCCCTTCATCTCTCCCCCCCCCCCCCCAACCATTTCTGTTCCTTCTCTCTGTCTTTATTGTCAGAGAATGCAGTATGTTTTAGTAACGTACTGCATCGTGGGTGGCGAAGTAATGGTGGCGGTCGATCGTTGCTCTACCAGCTGAAAAAGATGAACAGTGCTTGGAAGCGGTGCCGTTTTGGTGTATATTTTGTAATTAAGCCTCTGGATAAATTGTAATTTGACCCCTGTATTTCAGAGAATTTTCAATTCAGTCCTTGGATTTAATCTATTGCAATTGTGCCTCTAAGTAACCCTAAAATATATAATTTCTTTAATTAAGTCCCTAATTTAATTAATTTGAAACCCTCTATTTGCGTTTCCTTTTCAATTTAGTCCTTGGTTTTCGATTTTATCAATCAAGTCCCTAATTGACCATCAAATCTCAATAATTATACAATTAAGCCATTGATTTCATTACTTAACTTAATTTCAAGCTCAATTAAGTCCAAAACTTATCAATTTTTCAAGTAAACCCTTGATTTAAATAATTAAATCAATTCCAAGCTCGATTAAGGCCAAAAACTTATCAATTTTTCCAATTAAGCACTTGATTTGGGTTAATTAAATATAAAAAATTCCAATCATGTTGCTTTAACCCAGATTTTAATGTATTATTTATTTAATTCATTTTTTATTATATTTTTTTTTAAAAAAATAAATGAATAAAAATAAAAATAAAAAGATAAAAAATTAGGTTATAACACAAACATTAACAGTCAATAATAACCGGTTTTTCCCAATAATACTTTGGCTATTAATTCCTGTGGTGTGGGATTTCTTGTGAAGCCCAAGAAGAAAATATACAGAAAGACGGAGGTTTATAATAATAATAATAATAAAAAAATATTAAAGTAATTAAAATAACAGTGATTAAAAAACAAAAGAAAGAAAAGAAGGGGGGTGGAATATGAAAAAGGGAGAAATATGGGGCCAAATTGGAAAGAAGAAATGGGAATATAAATGCCTATTTCTTCTCTCATTCCACACCCGGTTGATAACAAGAAGAAAAGGGAGGGGAATTTTAGATTTTTCCTTTATCAAATCTAAGCAAACACTTATAATTAGTATGCCCACACAAAAGCCTTAGAATTATTAAATGGAGGAACACAAGTGGGTGGAGAATTAACACGAAGAAAAGTGAAGAATTGGTGAAGGAAAGAGGGGGAAGAGTGGCCGACTATGTGCAAGGAGATGGAGGCTAAGATTCCTCTAAAATTTATGAAGTAAAGCTTTAGATTTCATCAAGTAAGGAGTTTTAATTCCAATTTTTATAAAATTAACTTCAATTTGATTAGAAGTTCATGATTTTCTTGAATTAGGAATTAGGGTTCTTTAACATAAAATATTGAAAAAATGCATAAATGAATGAGATTAAATGGACTAGAATAATCTAAGGCCTTAAAGAAGAAGAAATGAGTGCATAAAAGAGAGGAAGGGAACTTTTAGTTCCTTTGAGCATGTTCTCGGCTAAGAGATAACACAGAGAGGGAATTAAAACTTATGATTTGTTTAATTAATTTACTTGTTACAAATGATCTTAAAAGGACATAAAAGAGACGAGTTGCCATGAATAAAGGGAAGGCATGGCTATGACTTATGAGGAAGAAGGGATTGAAGATGAATTAGAGGTACTTTCTCCATTAACAAAATAGGGCAGGTTTGTTAGCCTGGTTCTTGAGCAAATTTGAATTTGAAAACTATAAAATTGAGGGAGGGTCCCTCGTAGAAGTTATAGCCTAAAATGTTAGCTTTCCAACAAATCCAACCTCGTCTAATTTGGTGTTCTAGAACTCTAGATATATAAAAAAAATCTAAGAAGAGTTGTAGTTGTCGCCATTGCTGGCAGATTTGGTCAAATAGATAAAATGGCGAGTTTTAGTCGTTCTAAGGATAAAATTCATTTTTTGGCCTTTGTTAAAGGTGTAACGTAGACAAGTTGGCTAAATTATAAATACCCATTTCTTCTCTCATTCCACAGTCGGGCTGATAACAAGAAGAAGAGGGGGGAGAATTTTAGATTTTTCCTTTATCAAATCTAAGCAAACACTTAAAATTAGTATACCCATACAAAAGCTTTAGAATTATTAAGTGGAGGAACACAAGCGGGTGGAGAATTAACAAGAAAAAAAGTGAAGAATTGGTGAAGGAAAGAGGGGGAAGAGTGGTTGGCTATGTGCAAGGAGATGGAGGCTAAGATTCTTCTAAAATTTGTGAGGTAAAGCTTAGATTTCATCCAAGTAAAGAGTTATAATTTCCATTTCTATGAAATTAACTTCAATTTGATTAGAAGTTTATGATTTTCTTGAATTGGAAAATAAGGTTCTTTAACATAAAATATTGGGAAAAATACATAAATGAATGAGATTAAATGGACTAGAATAATCTAAGGGTATTAAATGGACTAGAATAATCCAAGGGCCTTAAAGAAGAAGAAATGAGTGCATAAAAGAGAGGAAGGAACTCTTAGTTCCCTTAAGCATGTTCTCGGCTAAGAGATAATGTAGGGAGGGAATGAAAACTCATGATTTGTTTAATTAATTTACTTGTTACAAATGACCTTAAAAGGACATAAATGAGATGGGTTGCATGAATAAAGGGAAGGCATCGCTGTGACTAATGAGGAAGCAGGGATTGAAGATGAATTGGAGATACTTTCTCCATTAACAAAACAGTGTAGGTTCGTTGCCCAGGTTCTTGCGTGAATTTGAACCTAAAAACTATAAAATCAAGGGTACCTTTGTAGCCTAGAGTGTTAGCTTTCCAACGAGTCCGACCTCGTCTAATTTGGTATTCTAGAAATCTAGATATGAATAAAAATTTGAGAAGAGCTGCAACTATCGTCACTGCTGACAGATTTGATCAAGTAGACAAAATGGTGAGTTTTAGTCATATTAAGGATAGAATTCATTTCTTGCCCTTTTGTAAATGTGTAATGTTGTGTCATGATCTTTAGAAGAGAATAAAACATGATTAAAATTAAAGTCATGATGCTCTTTAAGATTACTAAAGAGTTGAAATTTTAAAAGATGATAATGAGGGAGTTAGGTGAGAAAGAATAATGATAAAGAGAAATGAATATTATCACCATTTCTGTTGTTATGTTATGATATCTGGATTAACATAGAATATTAATGGATATTTGTGGTTTCAGGAGGAATTGCTGGAAAAGTGCAACAACAGCAGGGAAACGCAAGTCAAGCGTCCATAGCAGGTAGGCACTCGGTGCCTATATCTTTTATAGTTGATAATTATTTTAATTTACTATTGAACTATAAATGTTGGTGCTTATTGATGAGAAAAAGAAAAAGAAAGAACGGTTACATTATAAAAAAAAAATAAAATAAATAAGGAATATGGAAACAGAGAACCCAAATTAATTTATAGGTTCTCTAGGAGGAAACATATAGTGTTAAACCTTCGGGTGAAAAATCATAAATTGACTAGTTTTATGTAAAATAAAAAAATTCGTAACTCTTGATTGGGTTATCATAAAATTCTGAAATTTTGCGTGGAGCCTTCTAATATGATTTCTTAGCTTGGGTTAAAATTTCAGAATTTTTAGAGATATTCTGGTTAAAATATGGATCGACCATCGGATTGAGCTGAAATTTTATGAGGAACCTTAAAATATATTGAATAAAATCTAGTTAAAATTTTAAGATGAATGGAGCTTGGTAGTGTTAGCAAAAAAATAAAAACCGTCAAATAGAGGCAAAAATCTTCATTAAGGGCAAAATAGTTAATTGCCATTGAAAAGAAAACATATAAGCTCTCCTCTTTTATTAACTGCCGAATGGGAAGAAACAAAAAGATGAAAAGAAAAACAGAGCATAATGTGAGAGAAAGAGAGAAAAGTAAGGAAAAACAATAAGGACATTGAGAGAATAATTTTATAAACTTGCAAGTTTAGCCTATAAAACAGTAAATCAAGTGAAGGAAGGAGGATTTGAGAAAGGGGAATTCAGCTAACTTTTGAAGAGAAGAGAAATTGAAAGAAAAGCAATGGGTAAGCATGAGAAGTTTAGATTTAATGTTTGATTTAGATGTTTTCTTAAGCTTATTTGATTAAGTTAGGAAGTAATTTCATGGAATTTTACCTTAGTTTCCCTTAAATCCTAGATTTTGGAACTTAGGGTTCTTATGTGAATTTAGGGGAATTAGGAGGGGAAGGAAAAATGATGAAATTGAAGTGGAATAGAATGAAAACAAGTTGAAATAACAAGTGTCGATACACGACGTCGGGCGACAGCTCCCACTTTTTTGTTTATTTAACAAAAAGGGTTTTTTCTCAATCGGGGGAAATAAAAATTTTATTGGAGTCATCATCTAGTAATTTGAGGGAACTAGAAATCCCAAATTAGACACTGGTCCCAGAGATTCGGATACGGGGTTAGTTATGATTAAGGGAAGGTAGACACCACCCTTAAAACATCCTTTCAATAGAAAGGTTATCCTTACTTGTGTGTTTTTTATTTGATTCAAATACTATTATATTTTGGGCTTATTGGTAATTTTTTTTTAAATGGTTAATGTCGGTCCCTAAAATAGGAGACGCGTTAAAAATGACATTAGTCCCTAAAAATTAGGAGACTCATCTAAAAAATGATGTTTTAACCCTAAAAAGGAGAATTACGTCTGGGTTACCAAAAGAAATAATGGACATAATCCATATTTGGTATTTAAATTTTTGACATCGGTCCTTTTCTAAAAAAGAGTCATGTCGACTTTGGTTTTTTGTGTTTTTACGACAAGCAAGAAAATTTACAAGCATTTATATATACAAAAAATATCAAAAATAAAATCAGGAACCCCAAAAAATTACTTGAGTGCCACTGTATAGGCAAAATACTGAAATACCCTTGAATTTCCCCGAAATTTATGAAAATGCCACTGGCGGCGCGTGTGGCTCACGCGAGGTTACTGTTGGAGCGGTTGAATTTTCTGGCGAGATTTCCGGCCAAAAAATGGTTGATTCTGGTAGATCTGAGGGCGAGGATTCTAATGGCGGTGGTCTTGACGGCTGTTGATGGATGGCGAGGGAGAATTGTCGGTTTGAAACTTCAGTGGCCGACGACAATCGCAGCCTTTTTCCGGCCAGATGGGGAGGCGAAAACGCTGAAAACGGCCGGGGTTTTGCTTTATAGGAGGCAAGACACCTTTAAGTGGTGGTTCGGAAGCTTCAAACGGCCGGAAAATGAAGATCAGATGAGAGAGAGAGAATCGCCGGCGAGAGGAGAGAGAGACTCTGAGATTTGATACGGTGCGAACGCGCGCATGGTGCACCGGTGCCGCTGAAGTCTGTGAACCGTTGGATCGTGGATGAACTGATCCTGCGGCTGTGATTGGTTTGATCTACAAGTTGATCGGACGGTCAGGATGGGCTGAGGTGTGATCGGGTGTGTCGCGGTGTACCGAAAGCTTGGTACACCGGGTGACGTGGCGCCACAGGATCTAAGGGAAAATTGTTTTAAGGGCTGAGATGGATTTGGGTGTTAATCTAGTGTAGTAAGCCCTATTGTATCTTATTAAATCAACGGTTTAGATCTAAACACTATTAAATTTAACGGTTAGGATATATGTGATATTTTCATATTGTTTTTTTTAAATCAATATCTTACTCGCATGAAGAAATAGTAAAAAAACGTGAATAATGTTTGCAATTCTTTTCTTTCTTTTTTTTCTTTCTCTTCCTTCTCCTCCTCCTCCTCCCTCTAGCGAACTATCACTGGCTATTTATAGCCATTGACAGGAGACATAAATCTAATGCAGCTGGCATGACTCTGCTTTAAAGAAAAATTTCATCGTCGCAGCTTCTCCGCCTACTATCGGCGCCTAGTATGACAAATTTTGTATTATTATATATAATAATAAATATTTATATATGTAAAATTAAAAACTCAAATTAGTATTAGAAAAACCCCGTTTCAACCGCTAAAAATCAATTTTAATGACCGAAAATAACAATTTTGACCCAAAATGATATGAAACTCATTTGTTACCCCAGTCGACATGGTTGGACCCGTATTGACTCGGTGGACTCGATTTTGACCGAATATGACGGTTTTGACCTGAAACGGCCGGAAACTCATTTTTTACCCTGGTCGACATGGTTTGACCCGTATTGACGCGGTGGACTCGGTTTTGACCCGAAACGACCTGAAACTCGTTTTTTACCCTGGTCGACATGGTTTGACTCATATTGACTCGGTGGACTCGGTTTTGACCGAAAATGACGGTTTTGACTCGAAACGGCCTGAAACTCATTTTTTACCCTGGTCGACATGGTTTGACCCGTATTGACCTAGTGGAATCGGTTCTTATGGAAAGATGCGGTTGACTCGAGCAAAATATTTTTGTTGAATTTTAAACTTTTTCTTAATTTTTTTGGATTTTTATAAATAATACTAGAAATAAAATAACATTCAAGAAAATCTTGGTGAATCCAAAATTGGGTTACAACAACAAGTAAATGAAGAAAAATTTAGGGGAGGAAAAAGAAACATCACATTCGGCCAAATGAAGGAAAAAGTGGGAGAATGAGTTTTGATGTTAATGTTTAGAAAAAAACCATGTTTAATCATGACAATTGAAAATGTAAGAAAGACTAAATGAAGAGATAACATTTAAGTTCAGAAAATAATAATAATAATAATAATAATAATAATAA
>Ga0325411_1000419_pt1 | contig 44520 bp, 24 predicted proteins | sample PopdelMetagenome_13_FD_206181 | JGI IMG/M metagenome (GOLD analysis project Ga0325411, IMG submission 206181) | Populus deltoides microbial communities from Bellville, Georgia, United States - Xylem-PdIQD-R4 | ecosystem: Host-associated > Plants > Phyllosphere > Stem > Wood/Secondary xylem...
ACCATATATTTTGATGGTTTAGTTTGTATTTATAATTTTTATTATTTTTTATGATAACATGGTATTTTTAGATTTTATGTTAGTCTTTAGGGATAAATCTTTTTGCTAAGACAAAAGAAAAATTAATGCAAAAACTTTTTTAAAAAAATTATTATTGTGTGATCCTTAGAGTTTAAATTTAAATTGTGTGTTTGCTCATACAATACATGTTAATCACTCAATTAACTCTTACATTAAGTTTCTTATATATCATATGTTTATCATGTGATTGTAATTAAAAACATGAAATCAATTCAACAAAATGATCTTCAAAAAAAAAAATGTTAATTATATTATAGTTGGATCCAACGTATCACACGATTCCCGAACTTCTTTTATTAGATTAATTTTTAATTAATTAAGATTTCAAGTTAATTTTTAAAATAATAGAAGATTGATCATAGCACTAATATAACCTGCTTATTTTTTCATTGGTCGTTTAAATTGTATTCCTTATTATTGAATTATATAGTCTAGGGACTGTATTGAAAACGTTTTGGCCATGGCGGACGAGTTTGTTTCCGTGCTCCCATTCTTTTGAAATATATTCGCATCGAGAAATTGAGAAGTTAAAGACATGGGGCCCAAATCACGAGGAGAAATATCACCGGGCCATGCTTAAACACCGTACACGTGTTGGCTAATATTGCTTAACTAACACCGGCAAGCACCGTCTGATCATAAGAAAACAGGTAAGAGGTAGGCGGCACTGATGTTGACTTGAAATTAAACTTCATATTACTGACGTGGCATGATCATGTTCAACACGTGTAAGAGAGCAGCAAATGGTTATCTGGTAAATATAAAACTTAAAATAGACTTGCTTACATGTTATAAGGGTTGTTTGTGGGACGGGAAAATTGGAAGTGGACAGCTCAGATGAGTCTGGTTGCTTGGGATGTGGTTGGTCGATGGGGTCTATTTTGCGTTCACGCAAACGTGTCGCCACATATTTTTTTATGAACATATCCAAAAAAATAGGTTTTGTTCCAAGTAAATTTCTCATTACTCTTGAGGGATAAAATTAATGCTACAGATATTAAAGTTTATGCTATTTGATGGGATTTTACTAGTAAAATACAATTAATTACATTTTGTGTTTACTTAAAAAATAATAAAAATCAATTTTATAACCCGATTTTATTTTAGCTTTTTATTTGTGTTTATTTTAGAATGATTAGTTATTCTCTAATCACTTCAAGATTTCTTGATTCATTCATTTTATTTTATTGTTATAGTAATGACACTAATTATTATAAGAAATATTTTGGGCACGCTTGTTTTTGTATTTTAAAAGCACTTTTAAAAAAATTGAATTTTTTTATTTTTTTATTTGTTTTAAATAAATTTTTTTGTATTTTTAGATCATTTTGATGTACTTATATCAAAAATAATTTTTAAAAAATAAAAAAAATATTATTTAGATATATTTTCGAGCAAAAAATACTTTAAAAAATAACCGCAATCACACTCTTATATACCTCGTAAGACTTGAAAACTTTATCATTATCCGTTTTCCACTTTGTGGTGGATTATAAAATTATCAACTTTTGATCTTTTGGTAGATGATATGATGATGGTCAATTTATCCCAATCCCACCATAATCAATTGATTATTCTCATTCCATTTCGTCGTCTATGAATCTGATTATAAAATCATCATAATAAATCATCCTTTACTGCCAAGAGTTGCATGTTGTAAAGCATTTAATTTAATTTAATTAACTCATTTACTTCTATGAAGAGTTAATTTGAAGGTTTGGGTTAATGCCCTCAATATTATGGTATTACGCTCAAGTAATGAAATATTTTCTTTTGTGGACATGCCAAAGAAAAGTAATGTGCTCCCGGGAAATAATTTGTCCAAAATAATTGTTAAACCTAATAACACATAAATCCAAACACAAAAAAACCGCTCCCGGGAAATCTTATGAACTTTCTATACCAGATTTATTTCTAAAGAAGTCGGTTTGTAATAATATCATGATCTCAAGGTTTAAAGAAGAATTTAAAGTAATGTTTAATTATAGTTTCAGAATAAAAGAAAATAAGATAATGGAAACAAGAATAAACAAGAAATATACAAGATAGAGTGATTATTTCTATATCTTATTTAGTTAACAGTGAACATGATAAAATAAAATTTTAAAATTTTTATTTTACCCTTAATATGTATCATTATCAAACTTATATATTTTTAAAAGTAATTAGATATTATTTTTTCCACTTTAATTTATATTGAGTATTGAGATTAATAATAATATAATTCTAGTTATTAAACCCGACTTGATCCGACAAGTTGACATATAACTTGATCAACTCAGGGCCTAGACCAGTCATGGTTTAAAAAAAAGAAGAAAAAGGATTGCCTAAGTTAAAAATTAGGTTCACCTGCGATCTAGATGACCCAGAATAAAACTTGGCCACGAACTCGTTTATCCTTGATTTAGTTGAATAATTTAGAATTAATAAAAATTTTACATGGATATTTTAGAGATAAAAAATACTAAATATTGTATTTGGAAACATGTCTAGAAATTCATTTCAAAAAATTTTAAATTTTAAATTTATTTTTATATCTTTATCTTTATTTGTTCACTCAAACGTATACATATTAACCAAACTTTACCTAACTGTGATCATTTCATGTTTTTTAAAGGAAATATTGTAATTTTCAAATGACCTTAATAGCTAAGTGTGTTTGGGAAAGAAGCAAGTGAAGAGGAGGTAGAGAGGGAAATAGAGGTTAATGAGTTTCGACACTTTGTTTGGGAAGCAAAGGGAAAGAAGGTTAATTTCTATTCGCGAAATTAATGGAGGGGAGTAAATAGTTTTATATATTTTTAATAGAAACTTCCTATTTTAACCATATTTTAAAAAAAAATCAATTTTATCTTTTCAACAAATAAAATCCTTTTAACCTTATTTGTGCTTCTCCATCTATCTTTAAAAGAAAAAGATAATAATGATATTTAATATTCATCTCCTTCCCATCTCCAAATAAACATAATTTATTCCTCTTTATTCTTTTTTATTCAAACACACCGTAAGGTAAAAACTAATGATGTAGGCTTACATGCTGCAAAAATCGCATATAAAGTATAAAAGTATAATAATAATAAAATTAAAATATTTTGCCAACTTCTTTATTTATTTATTACTAGAATTGTTTTTTCAAATTTCTTATTTTATTTGAAAACGAAAAAATATTTTTTTTTAAAAAAAATTGTTTACTTTTTATTAATTTATGTTCGGTTTTTTTATTTTTAGTATATTTTTCTAATTTTCTAGTTGAGTATTTATTTTTACTAATTTTTAGTATATTTTTTAAATTGTTATTCCCGATTATATTGAACACATTTCGCGCTTCTAAAATCTAACATGATACGTTATCAAATTAATTGATCTTTCAAGACAACGGACTTAAATATTAACATAATAAAGGGGTACAGTGCATAATTAACCTGTCCAACGACACCGCTTTCATTTTTTTATTGCTTGTGATGACAAAATTACTCCACTTAAAAAAAAAAAAAAAAAAACTTAAGTTTGAAGGCAAAAATACCACGTATTAAGACTCAAACTAGCAGTGGTGGCAGTTCATCACCGGTCAATTGTTTTTCTCTTTTTCTATCCTAAAAAATACAGGATGACTTTCTTTGTTATTATATTTCAATTTTTTGATCTTTTTGTTACATTTTTATTTATTTTTAATTTAATATCTCAATTCTAATTTATCATGTATAAGTTTTTCCAACTTTTGATTTCTTTTATTTTTTTCATGGTTTTTTTTTTGTAAAAAATTAATGTTTTTAATTTCATCATTTAATCCAAGTTAATGATGTATTATTTTTTTTATCTGGTCCTCGTTCTTTTGATCTTTTTATCATTTTGTTAGATTTATTTTTCTTTTTAATTTAACCCTCCAATCTAATTTTTTGTCACCCTCTAATTTATTTATTTTTTGATTTTCATCCTCGTTCTTTAATTTCTATATATTTTTTTTAATTTTAGATCATTTTATGTAATTGATTTTTTTTTAATTTTATCATTTCACATTTGATTTGCTGAGAATTGAACTTTGTGGTTTTTCCATGTATGTTGTTTTCGGTCTAATGACTCGGGTTACAAGTTTAAAAAGTTAATGCAGATTGACGTCCTTTATTGTTTCTTTATTTTTTTTTTCTGATTTCATTGACATTAATTTTTTTTTAAAATTAGTTTTGTGGTTTTCATTAATCTCTTTTCTATTTGGGTTGAAGTTCATAAAAGCAAGAGGAAAACCATGGAAAATAACTCAAAAGAAAAATGTTCGTCCAAATAACAAATAGTTTTTTAATTTGAACACATTTTATACAATATTCTTTGTAGAACGTAAAATCTAGAAATTGCGTATATAATAATTATCTCTCTATAATTATATATAGAAAGATAGTTGAATATGGGTTCAAATTTAACATCTTCTAGCGGGAATAAAATTAAAACCCGACTTGAGTTTCTGCCAACCCGACTTGGTATACCAATTTAGTAGCTTTGTTTTTAGTGTGAAATTTAGTAAAATTTTCAGAATATAAGCAATCAAGTCCAAAATAAAAAAGCTATAGTCAACATTATCAGAATAAAGAATTTTGATAGTAAGGACTTGTAGCCGATTGAATATATATATATATATATATATATATATATATATATATATATATATATATATATATATATATATATATATATATAAAGTTATAGACAAAAAGGTTTTATCAAATCAGTGAAACTCACACGAATTCTTTTGGAAGATCTTAGGTTTTCCATCACAATTAATTAACATATATATCAAGCCATCAACTTCTATAAACCCTTACCAAACACGTTTGTAAAAAAAATAAATTAAATTATTCATATGATGTTTAGTTGACATGATCTTTAAGAGGTTATTTGATTATGTGATGTAAATTTGGTTAATATTATAAAACTAATAGAATTGAGCATGATTTACGTTTTAATTAGCTGATTAAATTGCTGAAGCAACTTCATTGGTTCAAGCACACTAACCATTCGATAAGCAAGTGTAATCATTGTGTAATATTTCAAACTAAAAAAAAAAAACCTCCTAAAAATATTGCAAAAAATAAATACACAATTAAATAAATGTTAAGTCTCTTTTTATTTTTTTTATTTTTTTTTCTTGGTTGAAGGTATATCTTCTTGAATCAAACTTACAAGTCAATCAAAATAAATCATTCTTCTTTAAATAATTTTAGTAGTGCACTTTGGCATCAATTTGATTTGTTTTTAGAAATAAATTTTCTTAGGTGTTTCACCTCAATGGTTAGATCGATATAAAAATCAAAGAAAGTAAACAACCTTCAAACCTATGGTTTATGGGGTTATCGAATCTAACATGATTTGATAGGCGTCGATTGAAACAAATTTTAAGGGATTTTCCACTAAGAGAACGGATTTTGGCCTCATTTAAAGGGGAGGTACGTTTATTTACCAATAATTTAAGAAACTTCAGCTAGGCACAATATTCAACAAGCTAGGCACTACAGCTATTCCAGGGACAAACTGTAGTAAACTAGAGGTGGAGATCGCAATATCCAGCAGGTTCATGGCTAACTTAACGAGAATTGCCAAAAAAACAAAAGCGTAAACACAATTTCTGCAATAATTTTAGCGGATTGGGTGCTCCCATTCTCATCAGACGTTGTTTTTACCTGTGAACCCTTCCTAGCTAGCACAGTATCACATGCTCACAGTAGTTATAGGACTCCCATTTTCTTCCCAGATGGTACCAAATCTTTTTCAATGGGTCAATTTCACCTCTAAAAACTGCAAATGTCACACTGGTTGGCACATCATCATTTCTAGGCATGGTAATGGAATCCACCAAAGGATTCCTCAAGTATTATCAATCAATAATGCCCCAGTCAGTGGTGTACAGGGCATGTGCTTTGGGTGCTCATTTGTCTATTCCTGTAGTTGGAATGTGAGGCTCTATACCTAGAGAGAGATAAACAGAGTTTCTTTCTACGAGACGAAAATAATTTTCTTGCCCTTCAAATCTGAGGATTGGAATATTCTCAAAGTTTCACGTTTGCTACCATTCTTTTTAAGTAGGTAGAGAGGCAAGAGGACAGTGAAATGGCAACTAATATTATTTAAAAAAACTTAGACATCAAACGTAGAGGAAATATCAACCTCAGAATTTAGAGAATTAATCCAACATTGAGTATGTAATGCTTTACTCGTTTATTATCATGTTCAATGCACGTAGTATTCCTTTGGTACCTGCGTTAGAAAGAATTTTAAAAAAATCTTTATAAATTAAACTTTTTCATCAGTTTTTTTTTTCTTTTCTTTTTCCCTTCTATAGGAGCAATCCTATCACAGGAGGGAAACCTCAGATCGATCCATGAGAACCCTTTTAACTTTGGATCGATGAGTCATGAGCGAATCCAAAACAAGTTGCCTAAATATGAAATTGTTTGTATTCAACAACGTGCACGGGAAATAGTTGAAGGTACACATGCTCCTATCACGAATTAAGCTTGTGTCCTTTGGCACTTGAACAACTAAGAAGCTACATATGCCACTAAGACGGAATGCTGCTGAAAGAAAGAAGAATATAAGGAGTGCTGCTTCTAACCATTTGACTTGGAGGTATTTTGCAACTAGGCAATAATAATTGAGAATTTGCCTTATCCATACGAAAATGCATGCATTGCAATCTGATCGCACAAGCTTCTCCGCGTTCTGATCTCTTATCATCAATCAGGTTGAATAGCATATATTCTGAGGCATTATTGCCTTACCCATTTTGTGCGGTGGACTCTTGCTTATACCAAGCAAAGTTCTCTAATGTTTTTCACTTTCACACCTAGAAAAACTCAAAACATCGACGGTATGTTTCTTCGGAATATTGATATAAAAATCACTGATAAATTAATCGATGGAAATGTGTTGTCAGGAAGTATCTCGTTGCTGATGTTATATCTGTTGGTAATTTTATTGGTAATTTTTATATTAATGGATATAGCGACGATGAATTATTGTAGTCGGTTCTTAAAAAATGGGCCACACAATATGTGTTGCCAAATTCACTGATGAATATTACCAAAGGAATTCAGACGGATACTTATGCCGGCAATATTTTTGTGTCATTGACAATTTCTCAGACATAACACTGACGACATATTTTGTCGGGGTGGATCGAAACAATTTATAGCTCTTTGTAATTCTTTGTTGAAAAGGTTGATAATTTACAAACAAAAATTTTATTAATATTAAAAAAATGTTTTTTTTAAATGCTATAAAACAATTTCACAATAACATTAAACAACATAAAAATAACTAATTTAAATTGAAGAACAAATCTTATATAACATAAAAAAACAATTACAAATATATAAACAAATCAATTGCAAGGTTCAGTTGCAGGTGAAGGGGGAGGACAATCTCGGGAAAGTCCGTAGGGGGAAAGATAATGATTAAAAAAGTATGCTTCATACTTTTTCATGATCTGCTCGAGCTTATTTCCTTGTGTTTCATACTTTGCCTTCATTTTAACCCATAAAGAACCAACTAGTTACTCAACTATCTCCTTAACAACTGGTGATGATTGAATTGGGTTAGATTATGAGGTGCTTACAGTTAAGATACTACAGTCTGATCTTATATTTTGGGCCATAGTCATAGAAATACCGCAAACCCGATTCTTGTCGGGTCCACCGGTTGCTCCAGCCTTCAACCATAAATTTAGATTGTATTCTAGATAAGTAGAAGTGTCCTCTCCATGTTTTACAAGCATAGCAACATTATATTGCTCTTACACCATAAAAAAAACAAGTCAGAGATATGGATGAAAAAACATTAGTCCAAACCATATACATAAAGGTTTTAAAGTTTACTTACAATAAACTACTCAGCTTAATTATTGACAAACTGTTGCACCCCTTTCTGTTTATCCTTCATATGTATATATGTTTCTATATACAACTCCATCGGAGTAGGCTTGTGCCCAAGCTATGTAGCTTGCAAAACAAATCCATTAGTTATTAGTTAAACACAAATTATAGGTAACATTTTTAGAAAAATTCTTGAAATTAAAATCAGCTCTTTTATAAGGCGTTTTGCATGGTTTGTAAAAGAAAGCGACCCATTGGTATGCTTATAGAACTCTAAATATCTCTTCCAGTTGCTCTTAGTGATGTGGGGAGGTCTATAATTCTTTCACACCTCAAAGTCATCTAACTTGGCTCATATCTGAGCATAGGTGTATGCTTCATATTAGAAATCACACAACCTAGTTTAGCAAATTGTTAAAATAAAAAAATATAATGAAATAAAAGATTAAAATTTTACAAAAACAACATATATGTCACACATTAAAACTTACCTAGTTGCGCTATGATTTTCTTAGCCTTCTTGCCATCCTTTAGTTTGTGTCATCCTACTAAAAAAATTTCTTGAAATCATTTTTGTAAAATAATTAGTTTTTAAATTTTAAAAACATCTTTTATCCACCAAAAGAATTGATTGCATACTAACCTTGAATTTCCCCTACCAAGCATCAACCATAAGCCACCATTCTAGATGATCTTTAAGTTTGCTGTAATGAAAAAAAAGGCGCCTTCAACAATGCTTTCATTGTCAATGTTATTGTTCTCGCAACTTTCAAATTTATGAACTTGAAAATAAAATAATTGTCCAAGCTGTATAAACACATTAAATCCAAAGCACCAAATATAAGTTATCAACCACTATGGTTAGGAAATAAATGAGATTGGTAGGACCGATTAATTAATTGATTATCCAACCCGGGATCCCTATTCCCGAGCTACTTGAATTTTTGAGACATCATCAGAAATTAATTCTAAAAGTATCACTGAAAGAAATTTATTTTATATATCTATTTTTATCTTTTCAACTAAACACATTTCTAGAAAACTAACCATATAAAATTTTTATTATATATATATATATTCGTTTGAAGAGTTTGTCTATAGAAATCAAGTGCACAGATTCTCTAACACTATGATCGAGAACTTGCAGACGGCTTGTAGTGTTTTAATCGTTGGATGCTCACAATTGTTTCTAGGCACTTAAACATCAGAGTTTGCGGCGATATTAAATCAAGGAGTGCAGGAACGACGACCTATCTTAATGAAAAATATGAATGACTCAATGGTGATTATCCTAATTGACCTTGCGGTCCCGGTGATGACCAACCTCCTCCTCCTCCAGCGCCGCCTCAATTTTAGTTTTATTATATTTGACGTAAAAATATTTAATATTGTAATAAATATTTTATTTTATATTAAGATAATTTATTTTTATATATTTGATTTTTATATTATTTTAATTATTTTTCTACTTTTTTCAATATATTTTTTTAAAAAATATATTTTTAAATAATTAAAGACGGTATTACTGACGAACCAAGTTCGTCGGTATATTCTAAAGAGTTGGAAAAGAATTACAGCAAATATCATTTCTACTGTTAATGTACTGACGAAATAAGTCTGTCGGTAAATTTCAAAGAGGTGGAAAAAATTATTGTAAATATCACTACAACTATTAACACACCAACGGAATTAGCGATGGATGCGTTCTATCTATAATATGTAATTTTACCGATGACATTACATACATTTCTCCTGTCGGTTTTTTGCTAAATTGTACTGAGAAAATTACCGATGGAATGAAGCGGATTATTTTTTTTAGCGTGCATTTTCCGCCTATAAAGCCATCAGTAAATTTATTAACGACGGATTCACTGACAGACCACAAATTATTGACAAACATTTTTTTGAAGGACGGCTTCTATCAATGATCCTGTCTGTAAAATTATTAGCTTAAGTACCAATATAAATTTTTGTCGGTAAAATTATTAAAACAGATAGAGATAGGTCTACCTCCCACTTTTTTATTCTTGAGCCGTAAGGTAAAACAAGACGGGATTTGAATTTGATTCTAAGCACATGGTTTCCTCTCTTGTTGTGTACTTGGATGTCTATCTGCTATTGTTAGCATAGCATTGACTTGAAAGTTGATAAAACGGTTTAGTTGATCAATTCAGGATTTAGTAGTTGACCCCCAACTTAAATTGTCTCTCCTAATTTGATAGGTCTGCTTATTATTCTTAATTCATGGCAGCTTCTTCTGTCCTGTCTGCTAAAAAACCACAAGAACACTAGACAAATATTGGCCAACTATTAATTCAAATTAATAGTGTCACTTAAGTTGTCTCTCATGTGTTCTAAGCATAAGCAAGCACCATCTTCCTAATGGGTGCCGTGTCATTCAAGAAAAAGGTTAAAAAGCTGACCACTTAATAACCAAAATGTGTCGAAGCCAGCATTATTGTTAATGCTGGAAGATCTTGGTTAATTAATTCCGCTTTGCACTCACGTTTAGTGCCTGCCTATCTAGATCGTTTACGATATATATATATATATATATATATATATATATATATATATATATATATGTTAATAGAGTGGGTGTTCACATTGACTACTGCTGCTGCTGCTATTCTGCGAATGAAAGATTTGGATGGTTAAAGAAGCTGTAGGGATTTTATGACTTGTGGTTGAGGACCTTGTCAAAATTGTACGGTACTGACTCAGCAAAATATGCCCTCGAGTTGGCTTAAAATGCGTCCCTTGAAGGTTGGTGGATGGCATTTTGATTAATAAACAACTATACATATAATAATTAATAAGAATGCTTGTTTAATTAGTACACTAATTAGGATGAGTGATGGCATCGATCATAGATAAGATTCCAGCAATTCTCTTCATGGAAATTTGTAAACAAGTCCTTGTCTGGTTGGAGAGCTATATATTCTGGAAATGACAGGGCACCCAACACAGAGTGTACGACAAGGCTATATGAAATGCTTGGACCTTAAGTTGAAGACCCAGAATCCCCTCAGCCACCACCACCACATCAGCTACTTATTGTCTAAAGCTTAAACCTGTCTTCTAATGGGTTCCATCACAAGACGGATCAGGTCAAAATGGGAATTTCAATTTTATATGCAGCAAAATCAATTTGCCATGGACCGATTCAAGCATTCACTGAATGCTAATCTTGTTTTCTGAACAAACTCTTCTGTCGGTGCCTTTAACAAGTATAATCATCGTTATAAATATTCATGAACACGTTCTCCAGACAACAGATGCCTAATGCACCTACAATCGATGACCAAAAGCGCTTTGTTGGGTGCCCTCCATGTACCTTGTCTTGCCACTCATCTAATTCCCATTACTGGACAATCCTATAGCAAACAGCTCTTTAATTGTATATTTCATCATGCTTATCAAAGTTTGAAAATATATTAAACTAGTTTACAAATATACTTTAGTTAAAAAATATTAGAAGCTTATCGTTACAAAGGCACCCTAAATAAAAGATGTCATAGAAAAGACTAGAATTTATACATGTTTAAATCTATAAACTCAAGATAAAAAAACTTAAATCACTATGCTTAAATTAAAACAAAAAGGATATTTACTTGTTAAAACATTTAAAGTAATGAATCTTTTGTTATTATCAAGAATAAATTATTTGTCCTTAAAGTTTTATTATTCCTCACTCATGCAAGCTCCCCATTTGTGCAACTAAAATGTATGCAAAATGCCTACTAAGATTCAAACAATATGCTTAAATTAAAACAAGGAAAACACTTTAAAGTAATGAATCTTTTGTTATTGTCAAGGATAAATTATTTGTCCTTAATATTTTATTGTTCCTCATTCATGCAAACTCCTCACTTGTGCAACTAAGATGTATGCAAAATGCCTACCAAGATTCAAATAACATCATTTTGGTAAATATGCACTTCTAAACCAAGATCCTTGTACCAAATAATATAAAAATTAAATATTTTTTAACAATATAAACCTAAGCTCTAGATTCTGGGAGGAAAACCAAAGCATTTAATGAGAATAAAACACTAAAACATAATGTGAGGAAGAGTGTGTAAAAATCTGAAAAAAATACTTGGTTTAAACTCTTCCTTCACCTTTTCCTTTTTATAGTGAATTTAAAAAGTTAAAAAGGTTGAAGAATTAATTCACATCATTATCAATCATTAAATAACCACTATAAATTAAGAATTAAATATAAAAAAATCAATGGTTCTTTGAGTGAGAAAAATCAATGGTTCTTTGAGTGAGAAAACCAAAGGTTCTTTGAGTGGGAAAATCAAAGGTTCTTTGAGTCAGGTTTCTATTCGCTGGTCTTTTCTAAGGTTCAAGGCAGATCTCTCTTCATGATAAAATCTCTACCTTATTGGGTTAGCATCGCATTTCTACACTTTGTATCTTTAATATCTGAGAGTGTACTTTATCGTGTAATTTTACACCCCACAAATATTAAAATCTACATCTAGATCCTAAAAAAATTGGAAAAAAGATTTTTGACATGTTGGCCAAATCCTAATGGATAATCATAAACTGGTTACGATATCCATTTTTAGATTTTTTTTTAAACATGAAAAAGATGCAATTTTTTTTTTTGAAAAATATGCTTGGAAAAATTTCAGGATTTGTCCATATGCAACAAAATATTTTTTTTCTTTTTGAAAATGTTTTGAATTTTTTTTTGAAATATTTCGGAGAAAACCGGGTATTTTAATACCGGATTTTTATTTTACAATGTAAATATATAATCCGATATTATGCAAAATTGGTAGAAAATATATGAGAAAATAACAAATTTTTTTAAAGGATTTTTGAATTTTTTTTTGAATTTTTTGTTTTTTTAAAGAAATATATAATATAATATTATATATTAATTAAATATTATTAAAACATGTGGGTCGGGTCAGCCCAGATAACTGAGCCAGGCATAAACCCAGAACACAGTGGGCCGATCTCGGCCCAGAATATATTTTTTTTTTTTTGGGCCCAAGGAAAATGCTAATTATTTGCAGAACGTGAACAGTGGTTCACGTTCTGCATGCAACCGAAATGGTTGCAGAAACTGGAGGTTGACGGAGGAGTGGTTTACTCAAAGCAGGAGTCTCGGCCGTGATCAAGAGGATTAGCTGGTGGTTCTGGCAGCGTTTCTGTGAAGAACGGTGGCCGGAGTCATTCACGGGGAGAAGAGGAAGACTTCTGCAGAAGTGAGAGAGAGGAAGAAACGGTGGTTGTTTCAGGTGTGGGGGTGGTTGGCTTGTCGTTGGGATAGCTAGATGTGGTGAAGCTAGTGATGTGGAAGCCGATGGTGGCTTTGGTTGGTGGCTGGAACGGCGGATAGAGAGAGAGAGAGAGAGAGAGAAACTGCAGAAACTGGGTAGTGGGGGCTGGTTTTTTCCGACTTTGGACCCGATTTTCTCCTCCCTCCGGTCATTAACAGAGCCTCTATTTATAGGCGGTGGAAGAAGGTAATCTCGTCCACACCGGGGTAAAATTTCGGCCTTTGATTTGGTTGGTAAGGATCCCAACCGTTGGTTCAAAGTAGCCTCCCTGAGTTGTCAAATCTACAGGAAAGGCTACCTGAGTTGACCTCTTCATGCCGTCGCCGGTGTCGTCGTGCTGTCATTCATCCTAAAACGTTCACATGGGGTTGTAGAGGAACTGCAGGGGATCCGTTTCGTGCAAGTTTTGTTTGATTTGATGGAGAAATAAAGCATTAAATGCTCCTGCAAAGTAGGCTCCCACGCTGTTTCTTTCGGGTAAAACGGGGAAGACAATGAACGGTGAACAGACGACGCGTCGTCTGGTCCTCTCTTTTTCTTTTTTCTTTTTTTAAATGTTAAAACGGTGCCGTTTTATATTGAATTAGGGATTTTAACTGATTTTCAATTTAGTCCTCCATCTTTCAATTGATTTCAATTGAACCTCTAATTGACCCTAAACTTTTGATTTAATCAAATTAAGCCCCCGATGAACTTGAATTGGATCCCCGAAGTTACACGCTTTTTACAACATGGTCCTTGGTCTCAGATTTTGTCAATTTAACCCCTAATTGACCATTAAACTTTCAATTTCTTCAATTTCACCCCCGGTTTTTGTCAATTAAACCCTCATAGTTTCCCGCCTGTTGCAGATTGGTCCCTGGTCTCGGATTTCTTCAATTTAACCCCTAATTGACCCCAAAACTTTAATTTTCTTGCAATTTGGCCCTCAATTTCAATCAATTAACTTGGTAAAAATTAAATTTGGTATTTTAAAATTCCAATCTTCTCAATTAAGCCCAAATTAAGCTCCCAAACTTAATTTTTCACCAATTAAGCCCCAAATAAAATTAATTTGACCCATTTAAAGTATAATTAAGTCCTTGCACTTAATTAAATCCTTTAATTGGACCCAAATTAATTCTTAACATAATTAAAAATTTAATTTGACCCATGATTAAATCAAATTGGCCTATTAAAAATTTAATTATATCATTGGACTTAATTCTTATGCAAATTCATCCAATAATCATTTAATTTGACCTTGAATATGTTTTTTTCTCCATTTTTGGGCATAATGGGGAACAATTAGGCCTTGAATCTCCTTCAAAAATTGCAGCTTGATTTTTTTCTATTTTTGTAGCCCTCCTTGATCTGCTTTCTCCACGTTGCTAGTCTTTATTTTATTTTTTGATTTTTATTTTGAAAAAGAAATAGATTTTTGGGAAATAACCCAGAATTGGGTTATGACAATACATTTCCAAGTAAAAAACACTTTTGAAAAAAAACCACAACCAAACATTTTATACATGTTTTTTGCTGCACATAAACCTCAACCACAATTTTTGTCAAACACATATCTAAATCCAACTAACCACACCTAACCATATTTTTTTAAAACTTATTTTTTTTAAACCACAACCATAAAAACTACCTATAAAACAAACACACTACGAGTTACACAACCGAGATGGTTACTATACCATAAACAACAAGCTGTTTGGTATTTGCTTCTTTTTTTTCTTCTTGTTTTCTTTTATGATTGACCAATCACTAGGGATCTCACCACTTATCATCTCAGTCTGTGTTCAAGTTTTTGTATGATCCATCTGTTTGTAAATCATTTTCTGCTCAAATTACAGTTTCCTGGGTCGAATCCAAATAAATCAAACCAATGCGCTAGCTTACAATTACAAACAGATGGATCATGCAAAAACTTGAACACGGACTGAGATGCTGGGCAGTCAGCATAATAACCATAGGAGTTCTTCATTGACTAGCATAATTGATCCTCTTCAAATCATAGTCCTTCCCTGGATTATGTGGCGGTGACAGCTACGAGCTTGACCATCTAATTCCTCAAAGGTTTCCATCAACATATCACCACCGTCTTCTTGATCTCATCCATCAAGAATTCTACAAAGCCTTCTTCCGTGATAGCAAACTCTCATTCTTCAAGAGTGACTCCATTCTCATCCATCATTCCATCTTATGCAAAGATTTAATTACAATTAATATTATTTGAGAACAAATATAATATTTTTTATAATTTATTTATGATAATGATTCATCTCTTAATTACTTAAATATCTTCATATAATCATGTTATACCTCATATTTGTTTATTTCTTGCACTTGATTAGGACACTATGTATAAGAATCAAAACATAGCATTTCTTATATAAAATAACTCAATGATCTTAAGTTTAAGGATCACTTACATAACCATCACGTGAGTCTTTCCATAGACATATATGATGTTTCCATGTGAAACTCTTATTTAGGTTAGTTCAATGCATATATCATATTATCTATATATTAGTTATAAGTATCACTCATACCTTAGCTTATGATAATAGTTGCTTCTTTTCATAAAAGAAAGAACATAACATGTACGAGTTTCAATGACCTAATTAATATTCGGTCTTAATAGAACATTAACCAGAATGATTTAGAAATAATTCTTTGGTACACTATATATATCATAATCACAATAACATTATAATTTTCTTTACAAAGCATTAATATTATATGTAACCAACAAATTAGATACATGGCATATACATGTACACTAATATAGACAATTCCAGAGTGGATAATGATTCATCTCTTGATTACTTAAATATCTTCATATAGTCATGTTATACCTCATATTTGTTTATTTCTTGCACTTGATTAGGACACTATGTATAAGAATCAAAACATAGCATTCCTTATATAAAATAACTCAATGATCTCAAGTTTAAGGATCACTTACATAACCATCACGTGAGTCTTTCCATAGACACATATGATGTTTCCATGTGAAACTCTTATGTGGGTTAGTTCAATGCATATGTCATATTATCTATATATTAGTTATAAGTATCACTCATACCTTAGCTTATGATAATAGTTGCTTCTTTTCATTAAAGAAAGAACATAACATGTACGAGTTTCAATGACCTAATTAATATTCAGTCTTAATATAACATTAACCAGAATGATTTAGAAATAATTCTTTGATACAATATATATCTCATAATCACAATAACATTATAATTTTCTTTACAAAGCATTAATATTATATATAATCAACAAATTAGATACAAGGCATATATATACACACTAATATAGACAATTCCAGAGTAGTTTAAATTGTGTACTAAAATTCTTTCTTTCACATAATATTCATTTATTAGTATTTTACATTTTTAGAACTATAGTAGCTTAGCTTAGTACTAACTCATAGTTTATAGCATTTTCTAGAATTTTGGTGAGGTGCATTAATAATAAGCAGACTATTAACATGCCATTGATGAATGTAATCAACCAAGCTAAAGAAGTTATTACAGTCACACACACATACACGCTCACGATTGTGCAACAGTACGCAAAATTCATGATTTGTCATAAACAATGATTCACAAACAACTGCAGACCATCAACAACACACTGTTTGGTATATACTTTTTTATTTTTTATATGATTGACCAATCATTAGAGATCTCACCACTTATCACCTCAGTCTGTGTTCAAGTTGTTTTATTATTGATCTTCTCCAAAATCTGATTTCTTCCTTGGATTATGTAGCTGTGACAGTTATGAGCCTGGTCATTTAATTGCTTACAGGTATCCATGAACAACGCCATCTCCTTCTTGATCTCATCCATCTTCAGTTTTACAAAATCTTCTTCCCTGCTAGCAAGCCCTGCTGCTTCCTTCAAGAGTGGCTCGATTTCCACAATCAATCTTTCAGCAAGAGCGTTTGCATTTTTCATGGCTGTGATTCTAATGAAAGTTGCACGGTCAATTTTTTTCACGAACTCCCGCTCCTCCTTCAATGCTTTCTGGTACTGATTCCAAAAGTCACACCAACTTCCCACCCCTTTCACTGTAACGTCTAGCGCATTGACCAAAGCAGTTACAACAGGTGGTGCAGAGACGGCAACCGCTACTACATTGGAAATCATCACAAAGACAGAAAGAGAAACAAACAACACATAAGTCACTGCCCTCCAAATCGTCACTTTTTTGAATTTCTTATCAAGCTTCCTCTTATGAGATCTTATTTTCTCCAACAAGGATTGCTGCTGCTCACGAACTGATTGGAACAGATCAAAGAACTCCGAGGTAAATGGATTGCCAGCCGCCACAAACTTCTGTAATTCTTCTAATGTCTCTACATACTTCTCCTTCTCGAAATGCGTAACGGCAGCCTGTATATGCTTCTGGCTAGTACGAGCGCGTGAAACACAGCTTTGTAGTTCATTACAAAAATCCATATATTTGATGCTACCATCAAAGTATTCCTCAACCAAAGACAACAATTCTGGTTTATTCCATATATCTTCCTTGCTTTCGAGAACGAAAGTAACCACATCTTGGCTCAGGTCAAAAAGAAAATTTATGACATCTTTAAATAAGTCTAAGGATCTAACGTCGAAATTACCAGTGACAAGGGAATTTCTGACAATCTTAGTCCTTTCAAGGACTTTGGCATTGAAGGATCCTAATTGTGGATCTTTCTTACAAGCATCCTCGTATGAGCTGAAATCTTTTGCGAATCCGAAATCACCATTACTGGTCTTGCTAGATTGGCCTCCCATGACAACCAAATGGTAACCACCTAAAATTCAAGAAAACCCAACGTAAGCAAAAATATGGGGTCTTTTTCACTTTAAATGTAATCTAACTATAAGAGTATATATACATAATGCTGTGTAAAACCAAGTGATCAAGTTGACTCAGATATCACAACGCAGCTTATGAAAACATGCAAAATTGAAGTAAAAACTAGCACATGGAAATAAGAAACAAAAAAACCCAAATTAACAAACCTTTGATATAATCTTTGAAACCCAGAAGCAAAGCGTTCACTTGATTACACAGTTAATAGTAAATGAATTCAAAAAACCAAAAACAAAAGTTCATGAAACTAGCTAACAGCTTAGAACTTGTATCAAAAGAGATATGATATTAGAAAGTAAGTAACTTTCTCTCAAATAAAAGGCTGAGATGAAGCGAACCCAAGAGATAAGGTATTTGAAGATATCTACTTAAGAAGTTACTTGGAAAGGAACAAAAGTCAAGAGAACGCGTGGACTAGTGTTTGGTGATATGCAATATTTTCAACTGTTAGAAGCTTCAACTGAGCTTCCTAGGTTTGGCTGATATATCAGTTCCACGGACAGAACTTTGAATGAAAAGAAGTGGTCTTGATTCTTTTGTAGACAGATATTTTATCAAAATTTGAATTTTAACTTTATATTCAGCAAAATCAATTTGCCATGGTCCGATTCATGCATTCATTGAATGCTAATCTTGTTTCTGAACAAACTCTTCTGTTAAAGCCCTTCAACAAGTAAAATCATCAGTATAAATATTCAAGAACACATTCTCCAGACTACAGATGCCTAATGCGCCCACAATCAAAGACCAAAAGCGCTTCCTTGGGTGCCCTCCAAGTACTTAATTTGTCCAGCCACTCATCTAATTCCCATTAATAGACAATCCTATAGCAAACAGCTCTTTAATTGTATATTTCATCATGCATATCAAAGTTTGAAAATATATTAAACTAGTGTATAAATATTAAAAAATATTAGTAGCTTATCATTACAAAAACATCCTAAATAAAAGATGATTTAGGAAAAACTAGAGTGTATATATGTTTAAATCTATAAACTCAAAACAAAAAAGCTTAAATTAATATGCTTAAATTAAAACAAGAAGAATATTTACTTATTAAAGCACTTTAAAGTAATGAATCTTTTGTTATTGTTAAAGATGAATCATTTGTCCTTAAAACTTTACTACTTCTCACTCATGCAAGCTCCTCACTTATGCAGTTAAAATATATGCAAAATATCTCCAAAAATTCCAACAACATCATCTTAATTTAGATACACTTTTAAACCAAGATCTTTGAACCAAATAATATAAAAAAAATATCTTTTAAAAAAATATGAACCTAAGATCTAGATTTTGAGAGGAAAATCAAAGTATAAAATAAGAATAAAACACTAATATATGAAGTGAGGAAGAGTGTGTAAAAATCTGAAAAATATTTGGTTTAAACTCTTCCTTCACCTCCTTTTTATAGTGAATTTGGGAAGTTAAAAGGTTTAAGAATTAATTCACATCATTATCAACCATTGAATAGTCACCATAAATTAAGAATTAAATCTAGAAAAACCAATGGTTCTTTGAGTGAGAAAACCAAAGGTTCTTTGAGATTAATTTCTTATTCACTCATAATTTATTTAATTAAAACAAATTTCCAACAATCCCTCATATGAATGGAAATCGTCTCACCGGTTTAAGAACGATTCAAAGATTTGTTGAGATATACTCATTTGGTAGATTACTACATCAGAATAGATAGCTATTGACTTTGAACCTTCCTTGGTGAAATACTATCGGATTTACTCTACTAAATAGTGAACGCGATGTCTTGAATTATTCGCCTTTTATGTAAACCAAAACAATAGTACTCATATAGTTCTCTACCTAGAGATTTTTTTTTTTGTTCTCACTGTTGTGTTCATTTTGGCCCTAAACAACTCATGGATTCATGAGTGCTTTATAGAATTCATCATTTATTAAAATTCTCAATGAAACAATTATATTTCTCACTTATATAAGTGATCTTTTATTAAGAGAATTCTACGATACTCCACTTGGTGTACCAAGTTAAGAAAATCATTAAGAGCTTATACATCATTTATCACGTTGCAACTAGCACTTATTTTATCATAAGAATAAGTAGAAAATAATATTTTTCTAATGCTGCCAAGAATGTTATATGACTTAGTTTTTCATTTGAACCTAAATGTTGAGATCTCCAACCAACTAGATATGGTTATTATTATTACACTCTTTCATCTTTTAAAAGCTTTAAGTCTATTCTCGTCAATGAATTATATACAAGCTCTCTCAATAAATTTTTGGTTAGCGAGATCCGCAATATTTTTCTTTTACTTTACAAAGTTAATGAAAATAATTTCATTTAAGAGCAAGTGTTTAATGAACGAAATCACTATCCATTCACTATTCAACTCTAATATAGAATAATATAAATTATATCTCAAAACTTTACAAACAGTTTAAGTTAATAGATTAAATTGATTTTTTTAAAATATTACCTGTTAATATTCTATTACAGATAGGAAATTTCAAGAGTTTTTTTTGTCTCATCCAAAAACTTCTACAATTCCTTAAGCCATTTGAGAAATACAATTCCGTTTTACAAAATGAACTGTGTTTTTCACATGACATTTTTGGATTTTACACCAGCCTTCCCTGACATTACATCAAGGATTCCTCGAAACATGCCACTAAATTCACGGAACTATAATGTGATGTTATGTAGTGCTACGATACATTCTATGAAAAGGCAGTGCTCTTGTAATTCGTTCAAGGCATCATAACAAGGACTAATTTTACTACTGCATAATTTAAGAACTCAGGGGAATGGCTTAAAATGCTCACCATTCAGGTTTATTACCCAACTCAACAAACTTCATATCATAAGGCAGATGCTTTTCCTCCAAAGTAAGCAATACCTTTTGACCAAAAAAACCTAAAAAAAGCTTTCAAAACCCTTAGTTTGGCATTTCCAACCCATCCATTAAAAAAAACAAAAAAAAAACTGGTTGTTGGGCCGAACTACCCATCACATGTTCATAGTATGGGTCCTTGAGCGTGTTGGCAAATAAATTGACCATCTCTTTGTCCAAAAGTAGGGGATATATTTGAGCAGCTAGGTCTTTCCACCTTTGAGCATATTCCCTTATGCTTTCCTTGTCCCTTTGAGCATATTGTACTTGTATTGCTTGACAAAAGCATCCACCAAGTCTTTCCATTTTTGGATCTTTGTGTTGTCCAATCTCATATACCAGCTTAACACCGCCCCACTTAAGCTATCTTGGAAAAAGTGCATCAGTAGTTTTTCATCGTGTACTACTACTGCCATTTTATTACAGTAAGATTTGAGATGAGTTATAGGGAATTTTATTCCAGTGTATTTGATGAATTCAGGAACACGAAATTTTTTAGGGACAACCACATTTGGGACCAGACACATTTCTGCTGCCCGCACTGGATCGTACAAGTCTACCCCTTCAATGGCTCTAATCCGGGCTTCCAACGCTGCCATCTTATCTTGATCAATGCCATTGGATGACTTGGTCTTGTGGGACTCATTGGCAAATGTACCTATGACTGCAAGGGCGGGTGCCAATGGCATTGGGGTGTAAAAATGCTGGATTGTATAGAGGTTCTTGACCATGTTCACCCATTGTTTCTTCAAGTTGAGCTGTTGCCGGAGGCTAAACAAAAATAGCTGGCCGGTTAGAAGGACCTTCACCAGAGGCATTTCTAAGTGTTTGCTCGAGTAAGCTAGTGAGGCGAGCCACGCTTGCTTTCAGAGACTCTTAACTCTTCTTGGAAATGGGCGTCACGGTGAGCACGCTCTTCATCTTCCATGTTTCTCGCTTGGAGACGGGTGTTGTAGGCTCTTTGAGGACCTATATTTCAACCTGATGCAAGTATGTATGTTATTTACAATTGATGTATGTATGTGTGTGGATGCACATTGGGTATGAATGGTAAAAAACCCATGCAGAATGAATATGTAGGGAGTTCATGCTCTAAAGGAAGGTTCTAGGTCATTACGTGATGGTAGGCCTTCTACCTGGTCTTAAAAGGGTCTATGAACTGTCCAGTGACCACCTCACGTGAAGGCAGTATAGGGGTTTACAAGGAATGGTTGGGGCACAGTATGACCGCCATTACCGAGTAAATACTCAGCTCATAGTTGGATGTTTCACGAATCTGAACCTCGACTGAAAGTCATGAGGCAGACCGCTACTCCCCACCTAACCTAGAATTGGGTTTGTTCACAAAATTAAAATGCTAAAGCAGTAAAAATACGAGCTAAAATTAAAGACCAACAAAAAGGAAAACAATCAAACAAGCAAAGCTTAGTCCGACCAGACAAGGTGGTCCCCAATGAAGTCGTCATCCTGTCGCGGGGGGCGTGACATTATCTGGCGACGGCGGAGGCTCCTGTTGTGCCTCCTGGTGTGAAGTGTGATGTGTTGGGAAGGTTTTTTGGATTTAATCATAAAATTATGATTAAGGTTCAGGAGTCGCCACCTAATATTATGGTCACTAGGAACCTATGGTCTGCGAGAGTTTGAGTAAGGGACTGGTTGTGCAAGGGGAAGACGCATCACCCCCAATGCACCCTACCTAAGGTAAGCTGCATTACTGTTTGATTGTTTTTTTAAGTCAGGTCTCTATTTGTTGGTCTTTTCTAAGGTTTAAGGCAGATCTATCTTCATGAGAGAGTCTCTACCTTATCGGGTTAAATCCTAACCCTTCTAAAGTCTGAATTTTAGCATTGCATTTTTACACCGTGTATCTTTAATACTTAAGGGTATATTTTATCGTGTAATTTTACACCCCATAAATATTAAAGTCTACATCTGGATCCTAAAAAAAATATTGAAAAAAGATTTTTGACATGTTGGCCAAACCCTAATGGATAATCATAAACTGGTTATGATATCCATTTTAGGATTTAAAAAAAAAACATGACAAAGATGCAATTTTTGTTTCTGGTTTTTTTTTTTGAAAAATATGCTTGGAAAAATTTAAGAATTTGGTCGTATGCAACAAAATATTTTTTTCTTTTTGAGAATGTTTTAATTTTTTTTAAAATATTTCAGAGTAAAACCGGGTATTTTAATACCGGGTATTTTAATACCGGATTTGTATTTTACAGTGTAAATGTACAACCCGATATTATGCAAAATTGGTAGAAATATATTTGAGAAAATCACAATTTTTTTCAAAGGATTTTTGGATTTTTTTTTGGAATTTTTTGTTTTTTTAAAAAAAGAAATATATTATATTATATATTAATTAAATATTATTAAAACAGGTGGGCCGGGCCGGCCCAGATAAATGGGCTGTAGACAGGCGGAGTGAAGTGGGAGGCAACCTTGCGGAGGAGAAGGAGCTGCTGTCACTGGCCTGGCGTGAAGTGGCTGGAGGTTCTGGTGGAGGAAATGGCGGCCTGAGTCGACTGTGATGGCTGCAGCTGGAAGAGAAAGAAAAGGAAAGCTGCAGAGAGGAGAGGAAGGCTAGAAGGAGAAGAGAGGAGAGAGTCACGGTGGCTGCTTAGTGGCCGGTTGGATTCCTATGGTGGAGCTGGTGTTCGTGGTGGTATATAGTCTGGGTTTGTTGGTATTCTCGCAGGAGAAGGCAGCTGTTGCAGAGGTGGAAAGAGCTGCAGAAGGCTGACGGGGAAAGCAGGAAAATGGAAACAGGGGGATGGCTAGTTTTTTGTGATTTTTGGATCCGATTTTCTCCTCCCTCGGGCCATCAAATCCTCCTCTATTTGTAGGCGGTGGAAGAGGGCAATCTTTTCTACAATGAAGAAAAATTTCAGCCCTTGATTCAGATGGGAAGGATCCCAAACCGTTGGCTCAAAGAGGCATGGTGCACTATCAAATTGTCAAATCTGCAGCTGCAGGTTGCCTGAGTTGGCCTCTTTGGGGTGGTGCCACATCCGTTTATTTGGCCGTGAGCCGGTGAAGACCATATCCCGACGTAGAGGGATGTCTGGTGATCCCTTTCGTGCAAGTTTTGGCAAATTTGGTGGACGTTAAGTGCATTAAATGCACCTGTAAAGGCGATGACTGGACTAGTTTTTCCGGAAAAATAAGGAAGATAATGAATAGTGACCAGACGACACGTCGTCTGGTCCCTCTTTTTTTTTTAACTCAAAACGGCGCCGTTTTGGGTTTTAAATAGGGATTTCTTCGAAGTTCAAAGCAGTCCTCCCGCTTTCAATTTGTTGCAATTGTACCCCTAATTGACCTAAACTTTTGATTTAATGCAATTACACCCTTGCCGAATTTCAATTGGAACCTTGGATTTACGCGTCTTTTGCACATTAGTCCCTGGTCTCGGATTTTGCAATTTAACCCCCTAATTGACCCAAAAACTTTAATTTTCTTGCAATTTGGCCCCTAATTTCAATCAAATAACTTGGTAAAAATTAAATTTGGTCTCTTAAAATTCCAATATTTTCAATTAAGCTCAAATTAGGCTCCCAAACTTAATTTTTCACCAATTAAGCCCCAAATAAAATTAATTTCACCCATTTAAAGTATAATTAAGTCCTTGCACTTAATTAAATCCTTCAATTGGACCCAAATTAATTCTTAAACATAATTAAAATTTAATTTGGCCCATGATTAAATCAAATTGGTCTCTTAAAAATTTAATTATGTCATTGGACTTAATTTTTATGCAAATTCGTCCAATAATCATTTAATTTGACCTTGAATTTGCATTTTTTCTCCATTCTTAGGCATAATAGGGTACAATTAGGCCTTGAATTTCCTCCAAAATTGCAGCTTGATTTCCCAGTCTGCTTTCTCCACGTTGCCAGCCTTTATTTTATTTTTTTGATTTTTATTTTGAAAAAAGGTGATTTTTTGGGAATAACCCAGAATTGGGTTATGATAGTTGCCCCCCTCTTTACAATGCTTACGATAAAAAGTCGCATAAAAGACTTTAGGTAGTAAGCATTGTAAAGAAAAATAAGGATGGGAGATGATTGACTCATCATATTGAGAAACGATGAATCCTTTTGAGGGCTAGAAAGCGCACTCAGAGTAAAAACTGGAAGATTTTTCTTTTGAAAATTTTGGGATTTTGAAATGATCGAATTGTCATGGGTGACCTACCTAAAGAAAATAAAAAAAGATTTTTTTTTGAGATGGTCTTATTGTAATTGGCGTCCTACCCGCAAAGATTTTTTGAGATTTTTTCAAAATGGTGAAAAATACAGAAATTTTTCAAAGTGGTCTTGTTGTAATGGGCGACCTGCCCAGGTTTTTTCAAAATGATGAAAAATACAAAGATTTTTCAAAGAGGTGAAAAATGCAGAGATTTTTCAAAGTGGTCTTGTTGTAATGGGCGACCTGCCCAGGTAGAAAATGAAAAGACTTTTCAAAGTGGTGAAAAATACAGAGATTTTTCAAAGTGGTCTTGTTGTAATGGGCGACCTGCCCAGGTAGAAAATGAAAAGACTTTTCAAAGTGGTGAAAAATACACAGATTTTTCAAAGTGGTCTTGTTGTAATGGGCGACCTGCCCAGATGAAAGGTTTTGAAGGTTGCGAAGATTTTTCAAAGTGGTGAAAAATGCAGAGATTTTTCAAAGTGGTCTTGTTGTAATGGGCGACCTTCCCAGGTGAAAGGTTTTGAAACATACAAAGATTTTTTCAAAATGGTGAAAAATACAAAAAAAATTCAAAGTGGTCTTGTTGTATTGGACGACCTGCCCAGGTGAAAATTTTGGAGGTGGTGAGAAATGCAAGGATTTCTCAAAATGGTTTCATTGTAATGGGCATGCGGCCCAAATGGAAGATGAAAAGAGTTTTCAAAGAGGTTTGATTATGATGGGTGACCTACCCAAGTGGGAAAAAAATAAAATATCTTGAAGGAACGACATGATAGGGCTTGAAGATGCACTATTCAAGAGATGGAAACCCAAAGGAGCGTTCGAAAAGAGATAGGACTCGAAGGGGAACGAGGGTTGAAAAGCGCACTCGACAGGAGGTAGGGTTAGAGAATGCACTACCTGAGAGGTGAGAGCTTAAAGACATACTATAAAGGAGGATGAGTTGAAAAATACACTACCCAAGGAGTGAGGGCTCAAAAGCACACTCGAAAAGAGGTAGGGTTAGAAAACACACCACCCAAAATGTGAGGCCTCGAAGGCGCATTAAAAAAGAGGTAAGGTTAGAAAACGCACTACCTAAGGTGGTTAAAGGCTCAGAGGCGCACTTGAAGGGAGGCGGGGTTAGAAAACGTACTACCTAAAATGGTCAGGTGCTCAAAGGCGCACTTAAAAAGAGGTAAGGTTAGAAAACACATTACCTAAGGTGGTTGAGGGATCTAAGTTGCACTTAAAGGGAGGTAGGGTTAAAAAACACACTGCTCAAGGTGGTCAAGGGCTCAAAGGCGCACTCGAAAAGAGGTGGGGTTAGAAAACGCACTACCTAAAGTGGTTGAGGGCTCACAATCTCACTTAAAAGGCAAAGAGGTAGGGCTGTAAAGTGCACTAACTGAGATGGTGGTTGCGCACTTAAAGGTAGGCTGTAAAGCACAAAACCTAAGATGGTGGAGGGCTCGAAGGCGCACTCAAAGCAAAAAAGGTAAGGCTATAAAGCGCATTAGCTGAGATGGTTGAGGGCTCAACAGCCCGCTTAAAAAGAGATGACTGCGAGACACCGATTTGAAGCAATGCATCATGATCAATATGCATGTATACTTACCTGAGAAATATAGGTTCCCTTTCCTTTATGGAGTTTTCATTTTCTCAAAAGTTTGAGTCTCTGATAGTAAGCTTTGATGGCTCTTCCGCTCTTGCTTACTCGAGTTATATCTTGTGATCTTGACCTTTAAGAGGGATCAGCATACTTGTTTGCCCTTAAACCTTTATCTGAAAGGTTGCCAGCTCTGCATTATATCTCATGTTTTCTTAGAAGGGGAATCATGGAGTCAGCCTTATGTGTTTTGCTGGATTGCCCCCTAGTTTGATCATGTCTCCAAGTGTTCAATTTGGGTTTTCCTTGGGGATGAGACTATGTGGAAAAAGATCCGGTTATTTACAAGGGGTTGTTTTCAAGAAGAATTTTTGGAATTTCAAAGCTATTCCGAAAAATCATTTTGATGTTTGTTCAAAACAAACTTGTTCTGAAAAATTCAAGCGATTCTCATAGAGAGGTTTGCATGAATGTTGAAAAATTTTGTTTTGCTTTTGGGGAAGTGTTTGGTTAAAAGGGTTCAAGCTTCAATTTGAGGGTTTCAAAGAACCAGTTTTCAAAGCATTCATTTTGCTTGCATGAATAATGACCTTTTTCACACGGGAAAGCAAAGCCTGCCGATCCAGATTGCCTGCCTTTGATCAGAAAGGGCTTGATTGGGCATATAATGTAGGCTTTGGCTCTTGGCTATGAAGAAAATGATATTTATAAGCTCAAAAGGTGTTTAAGGGACTTTAAGACTAAGGATCACTAGTGCTTATATCCCAAACTCTTTTTTTTGTTCATACATTTCTGAACCTTGGAATTGATTTGCAAAATGGTCCACGGTGCCCCCCAATGTTGGGCTTTTTCTTCTTTTGGTTTTGAGCATCATTATATTAGTGATTTTTGTGGCATGCTCAAATATTTTTGAAACTCTTTCATGCCCCCCAGCTTTGTTTGGGCACTTTTGATCATTGAGGATTTTGTTTCATGCCCCCCAGTGTTGTTTGGGCACTTTTATCATTGAGGACTTTTTCATGCCCCTCAGGGTTATTTGGGCATTTTTAGTCATTAAGGATTTTTTGCACTTGCTCCCCAGTGTAGGGTGTGATCTTAGCCAAGGTTATTTTTCAAGAAATATACATTAGGCTCAAAAAGGGACTTCAAGGGATTTTTAGCATTGTGAAAGGATTATCAAAGATGGCCTTTCTTCATTTCAAATGCATGCATTCAGAGTTGGCAAGCTTTGCTTTCTCACATGCGAATATGCAAAATGGTTTCTCATTATTCAAGCAATCAAAACTTAGCTTTGAAGTTATCTCATGGTGTTCGGGTTGTCTTTCAGGTTTTATAGGTGTTAGGATATCACTTGAATTTCCACAACTTGTTTGTTAGAACAAACACCAATTTGATTTTTATTTTGTATTAAAACTTTGATTTTCCAAAAATCCTTGTGAAAACATGGGGTCATGCTTTTTTTTTTTTTGAGAGAAAAAAAAGGGAAAACACCAAAGAATTCTTGGTGTAGTGGTTTTGTGAGTAAAAGATGTGTTCAGTATATTATTTGTATGAAGGTACATCATAAACACAGGAAAACACATGATTTTATTAACAAGAAAGGCTCATTTGACAGAGAAAGTCTTGTGGCATTATGAGCTAAATTGCTAACAAGACTAAAACAGGTTGAAACGAACATGATCAAACAAAAGGAAATAATTGGGTAGGCTCCATCTTCCCATTCTATAGAAGAACTTTGTCCTCTATCCTCGAGAGTGCACATTACCTTCTTCACACTTTGCTCTTGCCATCGATGCTTTGAGGTTTCTAGAGCATTCTGCCTCCAGTGCATTCACCGATCCAGTACCTGAAGCATGATTGGGTAGAGGGTTCAAACTCACGTTTGGAGTTCCTTCAAATGTTATCCACCTAGCTTTGATCAAATGCATGAGTCTCTTTTTGAAGGCACTACAGGTATAGATGTTGTGTCCTGCAGCGCCAACATGGTACTCGCAAGTTAGGTCAGGCTTGTACCAGTTGGGGTAAGGTGGTTGTAGAGGCGTGAGAGGTTCGGGAGCTATATGCCCAATGCTCAGTAGCTTTTGGTACATCTCATTTAAGGGCAGCGGTAATGGAGGTAGATGTTCCTGGACTCTTTGTTGTTTGGTTTGAGGCTCAGGTTTTCTAGAAGCAAAAGAAGAGTTGAAATTGATGTTGGCGATTTGGGGTGAAGAGGATGGAGTGTGGTATTTTTGGAATTGGTTCTTCCTACCCTCAACATGGTCAACCTGTTTCTTTTTACTTTCGAAGCCTCTTTTTTCAGTGGGCGTAAAAATTCTACCACTTTTAACCCCTTGCTCTACGCGTTCAGCTACTGCCACAGCGTCAGTAAATTGTTGGGCCGAACTACCCATCACATGTTCGTAGTATGGGTCCTTGAGCGTGTTGGCAAATAGATTGACCATCTCTTTGTCCAAAAGTGGGGGATATATTTGAGCAGCTAGGTCTTTCCACCTTTGAGCATATTCCCTTATGCTTTCCTTGTCCCTTTTTTTTTAGATTGGACAAACTGGTTCTATCAGGAGCAATGTCCATATTGTACTTGTATTGCTTGACAAAAGCATCCACCAAGTCTTTCCATTTTTGGATCTTTGTGTTGTCCAATCTCATATACCAGCTTAACGCCGCCCTACTTAAGCTATCTTGGAAAAAGTGCATCAGTAGTTTTTCATCGTGTACTACTTCTGCCATTTTATTACAGTAAGATTTGAGATGAGTTATAGGGAATTGTGTTCCAGTGTATTTGATGAATTCAGGAACACGAAATTTTTTAGGGACAACCACATTTGGGACCAGACACATTTCTGCTGCCCGCACTGGATCGTACAAGTCTACCCCTTCAATGGCTCTAATCCGGGCTTCCAACGGTGCCATCTTATCTTGATCAATGCCATTGGATGACTTGGTCTTGTGGGACTCATTGGCAAATGTACCTATGACTGCAGGGGCGGGTGCCAGTGGCGTTGAGTGTAAAAATGCTGGATTGTATGGAGGTTCTTGACCATGTTCACCCATTGTTTCTTCAAGTTGAGCTGTTGCCGGAGGCTGAACAAAAATACTAGCCGGTTAGAAGGACCTTCACCAGAGGCATTTCTAAGTGTTTGCTCGAGTAAACTAGTGAGGCGAGCCAAGCTTGCCTTCAGAGACTCTAACTCTTCTTGGAAATGGACGTCACGGTGAGCACGCTCTTCATCTTCCATGTTTCTCGCTAGGAGTCGGGTGTTGTAGGCTCTTTGAGGACCTATATTTCAACATGATGCAAGTATGTGTGTTATTTACAATTGATGTATGTATGTGTGTGGATGCACATTGGGTATGAATGGCAAAAAACCCATGCAGAATGAATATGTAGGGAGTTCATGCTCTAAAGGAAGGTTTTAGGTCATTACGTGATGGTAGGCCTTCTACCTGGTCTTAAAAGGGTCTATGAACTGCCCAGTGACCACCTCACGTGAAGGCAGTATAGGGGTTTACAAGGAATGGTTGGGGCACAGTATGACCGCCATTACCGAGTAAATACTCAGCTCATAGTTGGATGTTTCACGAATCTGAACCTCGACTGAAAGTCATGAGGCAGACCGCTACTCCCCACCTAACCTAGAATTGGGTTTGTTCACAAAATTAAAATGCTAAAGCAGTAAAAATACGAGCTAAAATTAAAGACCAACAAAAAGGAAAACAATCAAACAAGCAAAGCTTAGTCCGACCAGACAAGGTGGTCCCCAATGAAGTCGTCATCCTGTCGCGGGGGGCGTGACATTATCTGGCGACGGCGGAGGCTCCTGTTGTGCCTCCTGGTGTGAAGTGTGATGTGTTGGGAAGGTTTTTTGGATTTAATCATAAAATTATGATTAAGGTTCAGGAGTCGCCACCTAATATTATGGTCACTAGGAACCTATGGTCTGCGAGAGTTTGAGTAAGGGACTGGTTGTGCAAGGGGAAGACGCATCACCCCCAATGCACCCTACCTAAGGTAAGCTGCATTACTGTTTGATTGTTTTTTTAAGTCAGGTCTCTATTTGTTGGTATTTTATCGTGTAATTTTACACCCCACAAATATTAAAGTCTACATCTGGATCCTAAAAAAAAATATTGAAAAAAGATTTTTGACAAGTTGGCCAAACCCTAATGGATAATCATAAACTGGTTATGATATCCATTTTAGGATTTAAAAAAAAAAAACTTGAGAAAGATGCAATTTTTGTTTTTGTTTTTTTTTTTTTGAAAAATATGCTTGGAAAAATTTTAGAATTTGGCCGTATGCAACAAAATATTTTTTTCTTTTTGAGAATGTTTTAATTTTTTAAAAAATATTTCGGAGTAAAACCCGGTATTTTAATACCGGATTTGTATTTTACAGTGTAAATGTACAACCCGATATTATACAAAATTGGTAGAAATATATTTGAGAAAATCACAATTTTTTTCAAAGGATTTTTGAAATTTTTTTTGGAATTTTTTGTTTTTTTTAAAAGAAATATTTTATATTATATATTAATTAAATATTATTAAAACAGGTGGGTCGGGCCGGCCCAGATAAATGGGCCAGGCGCAGCCCAATGAAAAGGCGGCCCAACAGCGGCCCAAAATGCTTTCGCCGACCTCGGCCCAGAAGTTTTTTCTCTTTGGGGTGGGCCGGACCCGGCCCATGCATATGGTCTGGGCCGAATCAGGTCCAGCCCACCTCCTATGTTAATTATTTCTGCAGAAACGTGAACAATTACTGTTCACGTTATGCATGCAACCAAACGGTTGCAGAAGCTGTAGACGGGCGGAGTGAAGTGGGAGGCAACCTTGCGGAGGAGAAGGAGCTGTTGTCACTGGCCTGGCGTGAAGTGGCTGGAGGTTCTGGTGGAGGAAATGGTGGCCTGAGTCGACTGTGGTGGCTGTAGCTGGAAGAGGAAGAAAAGGAAAGCTGCAGAGAGGAGAGGAAAGCTGGAAGGAGAAGAGAGGAGAGAGTCATGGTGGCTGCTTAGTGGCCGGTTGGATTCCTATGGTGGAGCTGGTGTTCGTGGTGGTATATAGTCTGGGTTTGTTGGTATTCTCGCCGGATTGGTAACGGGTGATAAACTGAGGGTCGACCACCATTAAGGCGTTCATAACTTAAGCCAACGGACGAAGATTACTGCTGCAATGTTTCTCGACTTTTACTGCTGAAAACGGTCTCTGGCTTAAAGAAGAAGAAGATGAACAGCGTCTTCAAAACAACGTCGTTTGGAGATAAACAGTGGCCATTTTTGTTTTGACCCGTGACGTTTTGAAAATTTTATAATTAAGCCCCTGGTTTAAACAGTAATTACCCCTGCATTTCGACGCCTTTTACAAGTTAGTCCTTGGACTTTAATCTGTTGCAATTGTGCCCCCAATTAACCCCAAACTTTGCCATTTCTTTAATTAAGTCCCTGATTGAATTAAATCCAAGTCCAATTAAGTCTAAAACTTGTCAATTCTCCAATTAAGCCATTGATTTGATTAATTAAATTAATTCTGAGCTCAATTAAGTCTCAAAACTTATCAATTCTCTAATTAAACCCTTGATTGGATTAATTAAATTAATTTCAAGCTTAATTAAATCTCAAAATTTATCAATTCTCCAATTAAACCCTTGACATGATTAATTAAACTAGTCAAAAATTTAATTAAATCTTTAAACTTCCAATCATGTTGCCCTTAACCCAAATTTTAATTCATTCTTCATTTATTTCATTTTTACTTGTTTTTTTCATCATTATTATTATTGTTTTATCATTTTTTTTTATCATTTTTAGTAAATAAAATTAAAATAAAAGGGTCAAAATTGGGTTATGACAATACCTGGGTGTTAATTTGTCTTTCATTCCAAACCGAATTACATGCTTCCATGGTGCAACTTTTAAAAATACCATATCTCCAATTTGAAACTCTAAAGGTCTCCGTCGATTATTAACATAACTCTTTTGCTGATTTTGAGCTTCTTTCATCCTTTTCTTTATCACCTTCACCTTATCAACTATGATCTGCACCAGTTCAGGTCCAATTAATTTTGTACATACCATCACCAAGTTTACCAGGGACAGTAACAGAAGCTTTGACAAGATTTTAAGAGTGAGATTCATTATGATTCATTGTCGTTTAAAAATAAGGCAAGCCTTTTCCATTGGTGGATAGGTTTTAAGTAGTTGATTGACTGTAAAAGAATCCCAGTTGATATTTAGTTTTGTTAGCTCTTTTTGAGCAGAGTCCCATGTTGAGTATTTCAAGTTGTTGTAAAAGAGTCACAGGTCTCCCAACAGAGAAATTACTGAATACCAGAATCATTTCAGAAAAACTATCCACTTGCCCTTCTCGCTTCCTGACAAAAATCCATGGACGAATACTCTTGCTAATGCAATTCCTAGTGTCAAACGCATGACTATCTCTTGAACCATCAATAATATTGTGCTATAAACCCTTAAAATTTCATGAAGCTAGTCAATCTATCCATTAATTGAAGACAGTAAAGCAGACTATTAACGTGCCTACGGTGCATTGATGAATGTAATCAACTAGGTAAAGAAGTTATTACAATCACATAAGTTTCTCTTTTATATATTCAACGAGTTATACAACCAAGATGGTTACTAATACTATACCATAAACAACACACTGTTTGGTATTTGCTTCTTCTTCTTTTTTATGATTGACCAATTGTTAGGAAATTGTCATTTTATGGCAATACCCCACCACTATGCTTAGTGGAATATTTAGTGCCACCATTTGTGCCATGTCTCATGGCTTTTGTCCTCCATTAGTGCCATGATTTATGGTCTCTTGTATGTCATTGTTGCCTATAAATAAAGACATTATTTAAGAGCAAATTGAGTGAGAGTGTAAAGAGTAAAAGCAAAGAGAGAAGAAAAGAGAAAGAGGGGCTGCCATTGCAATAGTTGCAAGTGCAGCAATGAGAGATGGGAGTTGAGTAGAGTGGATGCGATCCTCCTCCTCCATGTATTTGTGTTGTATCCTTTCTCTATCTCTAATAATATGGAACTCTCTCACGGATGTAGGCGGTTTGCCGAACCATGTTAAATATTGTGTTCCAGTATGCTAAGCCTCCAATAAGCAACTATCAGTACATCACTGGTCGGAATTCCCTAACAATTGGTATCAGAGCTTATGGCTTAAAGTGGTGTTTAATTTTTGCCCAAAAATAAAAGTTGTCAAAATAGTGTTTTGACCATACCACTGTGTAGAGGAGGAAGAGACGAGCACACTGGTGAAAACGGCGCTGAAATCGAACGTCACACATGTCCGCACACGCCGTCACGTGCCAGCGAGGCGTTTGCCTACGCGCACAGACGCGCCCCACTCGACGCCACACGTCTTCTTCACCCGGATGGGCTGACCTGACCCAAATACCAGATAAACCGACCCATGTGACTGACCCGGATAAGGATGACATCAGCATGACATAACTGTGACGTCAGCATACCCGGTTGGCATGCCATGTCAGCGACCAGTCAGCTGACACGTCATCGAAGTAGGACCCACCAGCCACGTCATCAGCCTCAAGCCGATCTGAGCAGAGCCAAGCCGAGGTGGAGCCGAGGGATAGGATCCAGTGTAGCCGATCCTATGTGCAACCGGATTTGAGATTGAATCTAGGCCATTTATCAGGCCAGAATTGTTTTGATCAAATCTTAGTTGTCTAAAATGCGATTTGGACGATTTGAGACTTGTTTCCAGCTAATTTGATCGTTCCGGATGCAATAGTACGGTCTGATTGTTAAGATTGAGACCAAAAGTGGTGATGGTGAATTATTAAGAGAGATTGCCCGATCAGGAGGTATCTGAAGGTCATCGTGGTGGTCGATGGAGATGAAGAAGAAGATGTCACACACGTTTGCCTAATTATGTGTGTTGAACTGCTAAGTGGGGGAATTTGAATTGCCTTGAGGAAAGGCAAAATTGGGACACTCTGGACACCCGATCATGTGGACAATTAGAGGTGTAGAGTGAAAATTGATGAAGACCAATCTTGACGAATCTAAGTACTGATAGTCTTGCCAGATTTTGAGAAATCAGGTATAAAACCAGGATATTCCATATCACTTGTAAAGGAAAGCCGCAACAACGCTAGCAAATGGTTGTATATACGGAAAGACAATACGATGGATAGATATGGCCTAAGAAGTTCTGTCTAGGAGATTGAGTTTTAAGCGGAACCAGTGTGACCCCTCCAATCTTTCCTAGAAACTTGCTTAGTGGAAGGATTATCCATATGGTACTATTTTCGTGTATATAGCAGTTTGTAACGAAATGGTTAAAGACTAGCAAAATGACGGCATAAGGGAACAGTTGGGTTCCGTATGTTCAAGGATCTGATAGAGCGATAATTTCTCGAAAGAAGCTAGATTCGGTGATTGTGATTTCTTGAAGAGAGATTGATGAAGACCCTGATAATGGAAGAGAAATATAGAAAGGGAATAAAGATTGGCACCCTATTTTGAGTTGAAGAGGTGTTGTGACAGGATGAGCTACTGTCAAACATAAGCAAGGAATAGGGAGAAATCTGGAGAACAGAAATTGCACGAGGGCACACAGAGATTGTGCAGGAGTACTTGTATGATCCAATGAGGTACTATAATGAGACAACAGGTGCAAGGAGAAGAAGAGTTCCCAGATGAAGCTCAGAGCAAAGACTGTGTAGAAGTTGTACAACAAGAAGTCTCTTGTGTTCTTGATGAAGACAACAGGCGAAGACCTTTCCAATGCATGCAATGATGGAAAGAGAGCTATTGAAGAGGCACCTAATTGAGGGGGTGCAAACGCCTGTGATAAAAGGCGATCGCCTATGATGAAAGGCGAAGACACCAAAAAAGAGTTGGTGTAGGTGGAGCTGTCAAGAAGAAAGGGGTAGAATCTCCAAACATAGAAATTAAGATAGAGGATTGCGATGAGTGTACCATAACTTTCTCTTTCTATGTAATCAGTGGCAGTAATCTCTCCCAGAGTCCACATAGTGGTAGAGACTTTTGGAGCTACTTTGATGCATCTTAGTTGAAGGAGGATGCGACCGCCAATGGAAGGCGAAGACACCTTAGAGAGAAGGTGTGAGGGCCATGATAGGAGCCCAAGTTCAAAACGCCCTAGAGTCAATGTGATGGCTGGATATGAGTGGACAGGTGTATGGATAGCCAATAGAGTGGCTATGATGAGTATGAAGACAAATGCAGTATTGACTTTCATAGATATTGCCCCCATGCTAAAGATCAATGAGCTAGAAGACATTTGCTTTGGACTATAAGTGGGTGACTTGTGAAGCTTTAAAACGCGACTGTTATGAAGGAGCAGAGGGCATGCGCAGGTTCCTGGAACAAGTTGACTCTTGTCAAGGTGGTGAGCTCAGTAATGGCATTGTAATACTCGGAGTATGAAGATAGATATGGATCAACCTTTAATGGGCTGCCCCCTGGGTAAAGGTGGAGAGCTACCTGGACTCTTAGGAATAAGAGCGAGAGACTCACGGAGAAGTAAAGCGTGGTTCCTAGGGTGGAACAGAGGGCAGGCGCAACTCCTGAATGAGTAGACTCTTGGAAGAGTGGTGAGCTCGTGATCACATTGAAATACTCAGATAATGATTGTCGCACTTGGAAATAGAAATTTTCGTTTGAGGGGGTGTTGTAAGCCTTGATGTGAGGCTTGATAAATCATTCCGGACCAAGCATGGTTGATACGCTTAAAGGGGAATGTTGTGTCCCAGAGACAAGCATTAACACTCTTCAAATGTGATGTGACAGACCATCTGGTTGTAGTGATCCTTTGGTGTGAGCAAGGGTGTGCTTGGGTGACTCTGATGATTGAAAGGTTTGGCGAGTACCTGTAAACTTGGCAAAAGACGCTCTCAGAATGGTAAGCTTGGAAAAGCTGCAGGATGCAAGCTTGGTTAAAGAAGCAAGAGGACAATTGCCCACACAAATGGCAAAGGGGGTGATTGTTAGGAAATTGTCATTTTATAGCAATACCCCACAACTATGCTTAGTGGAATATTTAGTGCCACCATTTGTGCCATGTCTCATGGCTTTTGTCCTCCATTAGTGCCATGATTTATGGCCTCTTGTCTGCCATTGTTACCTATAAATAGAGGCATTATTTGAGAGCAAATTGAGTGAGAGTGTAGAGAGTAAAAGCAAAGAGAGAAGAATAGAGAAAGAGGGGCTGCCAAGGGCAGCAGCTACAAGTGCAACAATGAGAGATGGGAGTTAAGTAGAGTGGATGTGATCCTCCTCCTCCTCCATGTATTTGTATTGTATCCTTTCTCTATCTCTAATAATATGGAACTCTCCCGTGGATGTAGGCGGTTTGCTGAACCACGTTAAATATTGCGTGTTAGTATGCTAAGCCTCCAATGGGCAACTATCAGTACATCAACGGTTGGAATCCCCAACACCAATCACTAGAGATCTCACCAATCACTAGAGATCTCACCACTTATCATCTCAGTCTGTGCTCAAGTTTTTGTATGATCCATCTGTTTGTAAATCATTTTCTGCTCAAATTACAGTTTCCTGGGTCGAATCCAAATAAATCAAACCAATGCGTTAGCTTACAATTACAAAGCAAGCTGGGCAGTCAGCATAATAACCATAGGAGTTCATTGACTAGCATAATTGATCCTCTTCAAAATCATAGTCCTTCCTTGGATTACGTGGCGGTGACAGCTACGAGCTTGGCCATCTAATTCCTCAAAGGTTTCCATGAACATCGCCACTGTCTTCTTGATCTCATCCATCATGAGTTTTACAAAGCTTTCTCCCGTGATAGCCAACTCTGCATTCTTCAAGAGTGACTCGATTCTCACTATAAAGTTTTCGGCACGAGCCTTTACATTGTCCATGTCACCGATCGTAATGAAAGTTGCACGATGAATTGAGTTCACTAACTCCCTCTTCTCCTTCAATGCTTCCTGCTACTGATTCCAAACCATGTTACACCAACTTCGCACCGAGTGCATTGGGTTTTTTATTAACTAAAATGCAACTAACCAAAATCTTTCTTTGTCCATAAAGGGGGATGCCAGATTATGTTTCTCATCTTTTGAAAAGAAAGTTATCAAAAAGTTTAGATCTAAAAGTTTAAGTGGATTTTTTTTGTTTGAATTTTTGTTTTTAGACTAATTAGAAGGTGATTTGGGGTTGGAAATAGGATTGTTGTTGTTTCTATGGTTTTTTAGAGTGTTTTATGTGGAAACAATTTGAAATTTGAGTTTTAGGGATCCCAAAACTCGAATTCTAATTTTCTAATAGATATGTGTGTCTATTTTTTTTTTTGATTTTATTCAATTAATTTTATATGTGTGTCTATTTCTATTATTATTTGATTAAATAAAAAATTAATTCTAATAAACGAAGCTATTAAACACAAAAAGATGCATGGCCTATGTTGTAAGATCAAATATTTTAATTTATATCTATCTCTTGATTTTTTTCAATTTAGTTTTTATTTATCTTTAATTTTCTTATGCATTTATTAGCACAAATAATTCTTAATTTATTTAATTAAATACATGTATCAACTTTTTAATTTATAATTAGAGTTTTTTATGTCAAAAATTGTTTTGAAAAGCCTACTCATTTATTTATTTTTTTGTTGAAAAATAATTATTTGACCCGCAGAAAAGTACAATTTAGATAGCTAATAATGATTTATTTCTTGTTGTTCTTCACATTTAACATGATATTAAATCAGATTTGAAGGATTACTTTCTTTGAAACATTTCTAGAGGTTTAGAATGTAATTATCAGTTTTGTGATGCTTTTGTTGCTACCTAATAAATGGGACTTACAAATCAAAAGGATTAAAAAATGAGTTGCCTAAGAATTCTGAAAAAAAGTGCTCTAGTTACGGATAAAAGGGTGACAAGTTACTTTGCTATGTGAGTTAACTTTTTATATGTTAGTGTTTATTCTATTATTTTTTAAGTATATTTATGAATTTATTTTAATTCAAGTCTCCAATACAGATTTTAAATTAGCATGAAAATTAATTCATCATATTTATTTTATTTGGGCATTTGAAACCCAAAATTAATTATTGGAGACATTTTTTTAATTTCATGATTTCTAAGGATTGATAAATTCATAAAAGAAAGTTAAATTAAATTTAAAAAAAAAAGCTAAAACTCCTTTAAAAAACATTGTACCTCCACGTTTAAAAACATTATATATTAGAACAATGTAATAATGATTTTACTCCTCCATCCAAAAAACTTAACACATGTTATCAGGGGCATTGAAGTCTTTTCATATGGTCCATTGTTATTATCAAATTAAACGGGAATAAATAAGTCTTTTCTCATATTAATTGCATAATGAAATAAAAAAAAATCATTGGAAGCAAAAAATCTAAACCTATAATTATGGGGTATTTTTGTATTAATTTTTATAGTGGTTTTTTCATTATTATAATGCCAACTAACAAGCAAATTGTTATTTTTTTAAATATAAAAAATAAAAAAGAATGAAAATACACAATGAAACAACCAAAATGCTTTTAAAATAAAAACGATTTAGACCTAGAGGCAATAGGTATTTTTTGCTTTTTACAATGATTTTTCTGTTATTATTAAGTCAGATCAGGGGCACTTTTGGTATTTGCCTAATTATAAAAAATCATAAACAATTAAAATGCACGGTGAAATAACCAAAATGCCTTTAAAATAAAAAAATATTTAAACCTGGAGACAATGAGCATTTTTGGTTGTTTATAATGGTTTTTCTGTTATTATTAAGTTTGTATTTGGCTAAATAAGAAGAAAAAAAAAACCAACAAGGTCGGCATATGTGTATGGCACAGGGAGGCACGTGGGAGACACTAGCACACTTCAAGCATTGCATATAGTGCCTTCTGGTGTTTAAAAATTCCCTTTTACCATGTCGTTGGAAGCGTCACTATGTCCTTTTCCATTTGGAGTGACACGTGTTGGCGTTGTTGCTTTCGTTTATTGTCAATGGGCTTTTCATTTCTTTTTTTTCCTCTCTTGAAAATTACAACTTGACGCTCTTTGTTGTTAGTGTTTCAACTTTAATTCTTATTCTTTTGATTTTTATTTTTTGTTCTTGACTTTTTTGTAGAAGTTTATTTTTTTTTCAATTTCAACCTTCCATCCCAATTTACAAATAGTATTTTATTTAATTTGGTCCTTATTCTTTTGATTTTAAATTTTTCTCCTTGGCCCTTTTGTAAAAAAAATTATTTGCTTTTAATTTTATCATTAAATCAAAATTGATGATATTATATTTTTTAATTTGTTCCTTGTTATTTTGATTTCTAAATTTTTTTTCTTAGTCCTTTTGAAAAGTTATTATTCTTTCTAATTTCAACTTTCAATCATAATTTTTTTTATCAAATTTGATCATCATTCTTTTGATCTGTTTTTTTCTTTTTGATAAATTGACTTTTCTTTTCAATTTAACCCTTCAATCAAAAATAAAATTAATTTTATGTTTGAATTTTAATCCTTATTATTTTAATTGATATTTTGTAAATCCTTTTGTATAATTATTTTTTTTTAATTTTATCCTTTAGTATTTGACTAATTGAGAATTAGACTTCTTGATTTTTTCAAATATGATGCTTCAAGACTAATCACTCATGTCATGGATTTGAAAAGTTAAAATGGTTTTTTTTATAAAAAAAAACTTTATAATTCTCCTTATTTTTTTATCGGACTATTCCAGTCTCATGATTTAGATTGCAGGTTTGGTGAGATATCTCGAGTTGGCTCAACCTTGATTACTTGGGTTACAGGTTTATCATGCTTACTTGGGTTAACCAAGATCGGTTTTTTTATATCAATTTTTTATCTCATTTTGTTCTTCCATATTTAATGGATTATGAATTGAGATATATCATTTGTCCTCTTTTAAAAAGATGTTTTTTTCTCAAGTTATTCTAATCACTTTTCTTTTTAAATTTAACTCATCTACCATCTTTTTTTTTCCCGGTCTGGTTGAATTAAAGCTAGCTTATTTAACTCAATCAAATTTATGGCTCGAATCATTTATTTTTAAAAAAAATATATATGTTCACTACAACTAAACATTGTTTTCTATTTTATTTTATTTTTTGTCTGATTGAATTAAAACTAGCTTATTTAACTTAATAAAATTTATGGCTCGAATCATTTATTTTTTAAATATATATATACTACAACTAAACATTGTTTTCTATAATAAAAAATAATTCAACCCCACGGCAAAGGGCAAACTCCGAGTGCAGTCTATCAAGGAAACTAATGAATTCAAACAAATGCCAACTCAAGCCTAGCTGTCACCATGAGCGTTACCAGATTTTATGCCTCCCATGATTATAGGATCAGTTTCTTACCTTTGTAAATATTGCTATTAATTGTGATTGTAAATCTGCTTTTCCTTTACATAATTTTGAATGCCTAAAATTAGGCTTCTAGGTTGTATAAAGATATAGAGCATGAATAGAAATTTTTGTGAGTTTAAAATACAAAATTATAGTCTATATAACTATTTATGAAACCACTTCAAATAGCTGTCAAATCCTGACATATGATATCCCGTTGATTTCAAGTCGGATCCAATTAATTTCTTACATAAATTATACATGTAAAAAAAATGTGTGTAAAGGTAAATGCAAAAACAACTTAAATTGCTGGTATTTTTGATTGTTTTGTAATAGTCACAAGTTTGAGTTCTTTCAGGATCATTAAAGATTTACATGGTCGTTAAATTCAGGACTCATAGGATTAATCGAGGTGCGCGCAATCTGACCAATTCAAGTCCTGTGGGATTAGTCGAGGTACACGCAAACTGGTCCAAACACCTATGTTAATATAAAAAAAAACAATTTAAATTGCATACAATCTAATTTATTAAAAATATATTTATATAAAAAAAAAAAAATTGATGGCGAGACGCATAGATCGTTTATAAAAATTTGGCATTTAATCCCTTGAAAGAAGGAGGTTTGTCTTAAAAAAAAATTATTAATGAAAGTGCGGGAATTGCCTTTGCATTGTTACTGTTGTCCTAGATCACTTGCCTCCTCCTTTATCTTTTGTGCGTTCACTTCTGCTTCTTGTTCTTTAGTCTATCACTCTTGTTTCCTCTCCTAACGAGTTTTTTCTCTCTAGTATTTCCTACCCTTTTTTTTTCTCTCTTTTTTTTTTTTTGGACTTTTTACTACTTTTTTTATAAGTGAGTTCAAATTTTGTTATTAGAGAATAATATAAATCATATATTGAAATCTCACCTAACAGCTTAAATTATTGGATTGAACTGGTTCTTTGACATGGTATCAGAGTCTTAATGACCAAGCGGTCACGAGTTCGAATCTTACTATTTCTATTTATTTGATAAAAAATTAAGCACAATGTAATATGGGTCTATGTAAGTTTCAAATCTAAAAGCTTTCACTTGAGAGAGTATGTTAGAAAATAATATAAATCATATCTTGATAACTTACTGAATAGCTTAAATTATTGGATTGAACTGATTCTTTAATATTGAAAAGGAAATAAATCACCATCTTTATGAGGATTGATTCCTAGAAATTAAGTGTTGGACACCAATATCACGTTGCTTGATCTATGGAGAGAGGATTAAAATTTGAAAATTGAATCCTGCACCATAATGGAAATTAAGGATGGGTTAGCTGGCTGAGGAAGTATGTTTAACAAGGAATCTATAGTAGATCTTAATTAGGAGTTGAGCCTTATTTTCCTGTGCCAGCCAACATGTTAGAAGACATGTTTCTTTCATTTATGCGCCACCAAGAGATTCAATTAATACCAAAATTAAGCCCTAAAGTTGCATGAGATATTATCGTTTCTGCCTTCCTTTTTCTGCCCAAAAATTTGTAAGCATCATGAATAAAACGGCGTCGTTGCTTTCCATATTCATTAGCCTATTCTTCCATAATTTAAGCAAAACACATCGTTTCACTTAAAGTAAAACGGCGTCGTTTTTGCTTCCCCATCAAAATTAAGTTTCTTTCTCTGATTTAATTGCACCAACTTCAAATTAGTCCTTGCTTTCCCGCTCTTTTTGTTGTTTAGTCCATGGACTTCTGGTTTTCTTATTTTGGTCAATTTTTAACCTTTTTTCCTTTAATTCCTTTCAATTTCACCCTTATCAAATTACAGCATGATGCCCTCTAATTTTTATATTGCTCCCATATCAATCCTTGTGCTCACATCTAAGCCAATTTGATGCTTAATTTAAATTGTTTTTCACTTAAGCTCTTAATTGATTCTCTAACTTGGCTATTTATTTCAAATTCATCTTTCAACTTTAATTTTCTTCAATTTCAGCCAAATTAAACCATTTTAAGCCCTTTTTCTTCAATTTATTCTCCAATTCAAACCTTAATTATGGCCCAAAAATTCTCAAACCTCATTTTTGCCTATAATGCTCAAATATCAATTCAATTTCAACCGTAACAATTTTATTTATTTTTAATTTTTTGTATTTTTTATGATTTTCAAGATTTTTTTACACATAAAAATAACAAAATAACACAATGATTAAAATTAACTAAAATTACTGAAAAAATATTTTTTTTTGGATTTTCTTCTAATTTTTTAAGTATGTACAAAAATAAAGGTAAAAAATGAGTTACTAAATATATAATGTGATATACTTCATGAATGCTATAAATAATGATTCGAAAATAAATTGCATAACATGATCAGAATATCTGGTACTAATGACTTTCGCAACAATCTTACACACAAGCCTAATGGCTGATGGAACCTAAAGATAAAAGAAGTAAACAAATCCTAAAGAAACTAGCAAACTATTCAAATATTCCATTACAATCTGATGTGATTGTTGTTTTTTACATGATCAATCAATCATTTGATGTTTCTAAGACCCACAAATCACCACTTATCACATATATTTATTTCTAAATAATTTTCTGCTCAAGATTACAGTTTTCTGGGTTGAGTCCAAATCAATCAACCTAAGTTTTTAGAGAATGCATGGTAGTGTGGCAGAAATTGTGTTTTATCCTAACCACCAAAATTAACCTTTGGTTGCCAATTAAAACACGGTTTTAGAGTGTGAGTCTCATTAAGCTAAGGTTTAACCACAGTTTCAAGTGAAGCATCTTGCTCCTACTTTTCCTGAGGTTAGACCTCAATTTATTCTCTCCCCACCGACAACTTTTGTGAAAAAAGAGAGTGAAAGAACCACTGTGAAAAGGACATACCAAAATACCACCATCTTCTTCTAAGAACCCCCATTTTCTTCCATCAGAGTTGTCTGCCACTTCTCTTCTTCTCTAATGTGTAGATCAAAATCTTGAGGTCAAACCTTAGTTTATTCTCTCCTCACTAATAACTTTTGCAAATAAAAAAGAGAGAAAACGAGAAAGAATCGTTGTTTTAAAAAAAACCAAAATACCCTCATCTTTTTCCAAGAACCCTCATCTTTTTCTCTAATGTGTAGACAAACTCATGAATTCCATTATCACTTTGTATCAACAAATCTTGGTAAGTAAACATTATGAAGTAATTTTGCCCTTTTTGTTTATTTCAGATGTTTTGTTCTTATTTCTCATGCCAAATTCACCACCTTTTTCTTTACTATCTCTTCACAATAAAAATCAAAGATTTGTCACCTATTTGCTTTCTGTTCTCTGCTGACCAATGCTGTGGCCATGCTTGGAGAGCAAGAACAGTTCCAAAGAGGCAAATCTCTACTCACTTCATT
>Ga0325411_1000420_pt1 | contig 44512 bp, 41 predicted proteins | sample PopdelMetagenome_13_FD_206181 | JGI IMG/M metagenome (GOLD analysis project Ga0325411, IMG submission 206181) | Populus deltoides microbial communities from Bellville, Georgia, United States - Xylem-PdIQD-R4 | ecosystem: Host-associated > Plants > Phyllosphere > Stem > Wood/Secondary xylem...
AAAATACGAAAACGCTATTTTACAAAAGATATTGGATTATTTCACTCAAGGATTATATTAGTAATTTTAATGCACATTAAAAAATATAATTACCAAAATAACCTCACATTGGATTATTTCACTCAAGGATTACATTAGTAATTTTAATGTATGTTAAAAAATATAATTACCAAAATAACCTCACACTTTTGTATCATTTACGATTGTAATGAATGGTATTTGTGCACCTTGGGACACCATAAAACCTCTACAAGAATTAGTGTTCTAGATTGTACACTAACATGGTTAGAAACAGTCAGAAAAGAGGTTACGTTAAAGGGAGGGAGATTTTAGTGTTCGAAGGTGGGCAATTGAGAAGTGAAGTCCCCAAAGCAAAGGGCAACCTGAGAGGTATCTAAGAATTGTATTATTCAGCACTTGAGGGTCTAGCTGCTGTGATCAATCGTGTGACTTGTTCCGTCCCCGTCCCGGGTTCGACCCTCTATGTGCATGCTTGTCACCCCCGCGGTGCCTTACCTGCTCCTGGGCTTGCAGGATGTCCAGTGGGCCGTGGGGAATAGTCGTGGTGCGCGTAAGCTGGCCCGGACACCCCATGTAAATCAAAAAAAAAAATAAAAATTGTATTATTCATCACGATCGTCCAACGCTTAATCATTCCCCGTCAGGATTTTACTCCAATTATACTATGGTTCTGTATTTACTCCTTTGATTTAATTTTTTTGGGGCATGATCTGGTATGAAAAATAATAATAATAATACAATATTTAGAGAGATTTGATAGTGTGGTAGCGGTTATGGTTTAGAGTATTTTGTACTTACAAATTTATTAAAATAATAATTTTTATTTTTTAAAAATTACTTACAACAAAATAATTTAAAAATTTAATTTTAAATAAATAATTTTTTAAGATTTTGCGAACACGGTTTGTGTTTCCTAACACACCCTTAGCTTAAGCAAGCAACTGAAGAGAAACACGTGCGAGGAGGAGGCAGCACTCACTCAGCGGGGAGCAGACAAACTTATTCTTCTACTCTCGATGGAAGTCACGTGCACAACTCAAACAGCCCAGCCCAGCCCAGCACAGCACAGCACAGCACACAATATACCGAAGACAACAACAACGCACAGACCCAAACAAGAGAGACCATCAAACACCATACAAATTAAATTAAATCAAATTATATTTAGCTACATTCCATTTCTCAAGGTAAGCAGCTCCCTCTCCCCCTCTCTCACTCAATCTTAATATCGTTTTTATTGTTAATTAATTAATGTTTTTTTTTTTAATCTTGTTTAGTTTCAATTTCTTTTCTTTTTAATCCATTTTTTTTTTGAAGGCATTGCACCTGCAAAACAAAAAAAATATTAGATGGAAAAAGAAACCAACTTTTCTTTATGCATTTAATAATAATTTATGAAATTGAATTATAATTATTATTAGCAGCAGCTTCTTTCTTATTTTGGTGAGAAAAATGGAGGTTGGACATATAGTGTCAGTCTGTTTTATTAAGATAAGATATCTAATGGGTGCTCCCTTTTCTTCTTGTTTTTATTTTTCATGATTCAAGCAAGTTTTGCTGATAAGAATGGTGATATCCACAGTGTTGTTGGGACTCAACAAAGTGTTCTTTCGGGAAGCTTTGGTGCAGAGTTTATGTGCATCTCTACAAGCTGTTGTTGTTTTGACGAGGAGCCTGCTTTTTTTACTGCCTTCCCTTCTCTCTTCTTTTTAAGGCCACTGCTGCTGCAACTCCCTTCCTTTTGTTTTTTCGAGTTTTTACCACATGCCAGAAGCTGGATTGGCTGTTGTGAAACCTGAGGTTTGTCTTTGTTTTAATCTTTCCCCCCTTAATTAGCTTCATTTGTGATTCCTTTTAATTTGATTTGTCTAGATGTAGACCAGATTTCTAAGTCTTGATTTGGCTTCTTTGTTGGCAATTTGTTTGTGGGATGAATGGTTTCGCAGCAGGATAAATATTGCAGAACTTTTAGGTTACAGAAATATGATTGTAGAAAATTTATAATTGGGTGGAAGTGGAACTCCTGGAACTTGAATTTCTGGATATCCAGTGCTTGCATCAAGCTCCGATGCACACCTTTTTTCTCTCCTATTATTTGTTCATTTTTAGCCTTAAGTTGCCTTCTTTCTTTGATTTTGTTGTGGTTTTCTGTATGAAGATGAAGTCTTACATTTGGCTCCAAACTGCTGATGGTTCAGTCCAACAAGTAGAAGAAGAGGTTGCTATGTTTTGCCCCATGATATGCCGAGAAATTATTCAAGCTGGCATGGGATCATCCAAGAACCATGCCATATCACTTCCACAACGGGTGAATCCTGCCATTTTGGGCTTAATTCTTGATTACTGCCGGTTTCATCAAGTACCCGGTCACTCTAACAAGGTGTTACTTTCTTTTGTCTTTCATTTTCTTCTCTTGTTTTTCAGCTCCTGTAATTCTCCTGCTTTCTTAGATGCTATAGTTTCCTAGAACTCTAATAGAGGACACTGAAATTTTTGGGATTAGAGAAATGCCATCATCTCATATTGGATTTTTTTGGTGTGTGTGTGTGTGTGTGTTTCTGCTGGGAATTGGGGTTGGGGAATGAACAGCATAGCTTGTGGATGATCAAGTCGAGTACTAATGTTATTTTTGCTTCCTCATTCTTTTGTTTAGGAGCGAAAAACTTTCGATGAAAAGTTCATTCGGATGGATACAAAAAGATTATGTGAGTTGACATCAGCTGCTGACAGCCTCCAGTTGAAACCTTTGGTTGATCTTACCAGTCGTGCGCTTGCTCGAATTATTGAAGGGAAAACTCCTGAGGAGATACGTGAAACATTTCATTTGCCTGATGATCTCACAGAGGTGTGTTGCCAACAATAAGTATGCTTACATTCTTTAGCCTGTGTGAGTGTTTTTTCATGTAGATTTGGTTTTCTCCAGGAAGAAAAATTGGAGCCACTTGGAAACATAACTGATGATCCACGAATCCGGCTTCTAAATCGTTTATATGCAAGAAAGCGGAGAGAGTTAAGAGAGAGAGAGAAATTGAAGGTTGTTAACTTTTTTGTTTGACTTTGTGTTGGCAGCTTTTCTTAGGGAAACTTTTTATTTAATTTGGTTGACCTTTGCTTGTATTGTCTGATTTTAATTCTGTAATCATTATAGTATCGAACTCCTCATACCTGCGCATCTTGTTATAATAGCAAATGGATTTTTCATATGTTCCAGAATGTTGGTGTTGAGGATGAGCGTGCGGATAACCGCTCAGTTGAGGATCTCCTATCATTTATAAATGGTGAAGATGGAGGTATGTGTGCAAATGTTTCTTCATCTTCCTGTTGAAGATGGTTAGCATCATCTTCTGACCAAATTGATAGCACTTGATAACAACAGGCTTCTCCAGTTTCTTCAGACTTTGTATTGATATTCAACAATCAGTATATGGCTTACAGGAACATTTGAGAGGATCAGTACTTAAATAGTCATCTTTTAAAGTTTTCTGTGTCTTTGGAAACTTACCAGATGTGCTAACATTTGCAGATTCAAAGGGGGGTAGAAATAGTAAGAATAAAAAGAAAAACCGGAGAAGAAAAGAACAAGCAAAGGACTCCTCTTCAAACAATCCAAATGAAAACCAAAAGAAGGTTTCAATCTCTTTCTCAATCTTCTCCAGTGCATTTCCTTGCTTTATGGGAATGCTTTGCAGTAATCGTGTCATATCTAGTTTTGCACATCATGAATAGCTTATTGGCACAGTGAAGGGTGCTTTTTTCTCAGTGCTACTTTTTTGTTGATGGTTGATGTCTCAGGAGTCGGACACGCTCCCTTCTGTTTCCCCTAATGATGAGGTTAACGATATTTTGGCTGCCTCTCCCAGTAAAACTTCAAATTTTCAAGATTGTTCTGCTGTCACCTTTTCACCTAAGCTTGATTTTGATGACGCTGATATTGATGATGATTTAGATCCTGCAATGAAGGAGGAACTTGACAGGTTAATTGCTATGCTTGATTGTCTTCATTCACTCAACGAGTTCAATTTGTATCTTGTTTTGAGCAGCATTTCATGTGGAATTTTGACGCTGTTGAAACAGCGTTATATTTTAGACTGCAAAAGTTTGTTAAACCATATGTTTTTGAGAGAGAGAGAACTGTCAGTGCTTGCTGATTGAGATTTACAGTCTCTTTTAATTTTCCATAATACAGGGAAGTTGAGGACTTTGCTCGCAGATTAAATTCTGATTGGCCAGAAAGGATGCAGGAAATATTGTCTTTGGACCAAAAAAAAAGGCCTGTACCATTATCTATGAATGGCAATGGAACATCACGTAGATATTCAGGTTCTTTCTTGCATTCCTTCTTTCTCCTCTCTTTTTGTTTTTTGGTTTCTTATGAGTGTTTGCTTTGGTTATTCGGCATCTTGGTAGGTAGGTCCTGTTAAGTTGTCAGGGATGCTCACGTTTGTTAAGAATTAATAGGTTATTTTGTGGCTAAACAACCCTGAAATCAGCAGCACGGGGAAAATGTTTTTGATTCCCCATATAAAGCAATATTTTACATGAATATTTTGCTCTAAATGAGGACTTCCATAGGGCATGGTCGTCGCCTCATGTGCCATGATGTGTATTGTGTCCATTGATAGACTTTGCAGTATAGGAAAAAACTGAATCTCACATTAATAGGAAAAAACATAACTTTAATAATCTCCCACTTGGTCTATATGTTTAACTCAATGTCTTAACTTAACCCCATCCTTTATCTTTTTTAGAAACAAATGCATGAATCATGGAAATAAGTCCTTTAATAACGAGTATTACATTCCATGTATTACAATGCATATAATTTTCTAAATGTTATTCTATATGTGACAACCTTACTCAACAAATAATCCCTATGTTTATTCTTGGTCCTATACATATGAATTTTCTCAAATAAACTATTGTGCGCATAAATATGAGGAAAAAATCACAAGTGAATAATCCCCATGTTCCATTTTCATTACATGATCATTGAATTTAAACGGTAGCATGCCCTTAGAGAAAGGATTTGCGATCAACATTCCCACAACAAATGCAATGTCAAACCTTGTACAGACCTGCTTTCTACAACAGGAGCATATGAAATGTTCTTCATTTCTTTCCTTTCAAGATCATTTTTTCAGGCATTGGTTCAAATTGAACCTATCACCCTTAACAATGAGAGTTACATTTGATGAGCAATCATTCATCCAAAATTTCTCAAAAACTTTATTGATAAAGGTTTCTTGAGAACCAAAAACGCTTTTAAATCTGTCTTTATAAAGCTTCACCCATATCCTTTATGTAAAAAGTTTTAGAGAGATTGTTTCACCTCATGCAACAAAACCTTATCATTGGCCACAAGTAGAATATTATCCATGTATAAAACAAGAAAATAAATCTTACTCCCATTGACCTATGATGTTTTCTACAAATTCAAATGAAGAAATTACATCATGGAATTTAAAGTATCATTGTCGGGACACTTGTTTTAAACCTTATATGGATTTCTTGAGCTTGCAGACCAAATGCTCACCATCACTAGAAGAGAATTCCTCAAGTTGTTTTACGTAAACCTCCCATCTAGATCTCTATTGAGAAATGTAGTTTTCACATTTATTTGTTGCTTTTATAAGTCAAAATGTGCTATTAATGCCAAAATAATACGCAAAGAATCTTTCTCAGGTATAAGGGAGAAAGTCTCTGTGTAATCGATTCCTTTCTTTTGAGTGAATCCCTTAGCAACGAGTCTTGTCTTGTATCTTTCAATGTTGCCCAATGAGTATATCTTTGTCTTAAAGATCCATTTACATCCAATAGCTCTTGCATTATTAGGCAACTCAACAAGATCTCAAACTCTTAGTTTTCATAGAATTCATCTCTTTCTTCATGTCATTGTACCAGAACTTTAATTCTTTCAACTTATAGCCTGTGAAAATGATTCAAGATCATTTTCGGCTGCAATGTTATAGTCATATTCTTGTAGATACACAACATAATCATTAGGAATTGTTGATCTCTTTGTTCTAGTAGATATTTTCAATGTTGTGTCATCATCTTCTTGAGAAATATTTGGTTCATCTGGTTATTCAGAAATTCTTGGTAATGCATGAATTACCTGATCTATTGGAATGTTGTCAACAACTTGTGGAACTTCAACGATTGATCTTTCAACAACAATTTATACTTTGGGGATGTTATGAACAATAACCAATTTATCATTTGATGTTGAAGGTTGTGATTTTGAATGATCCTTTTCACAAATTATGTTCCTGATTTGATAGCTCCTACTGATCAAGTCATTTTCAAGAAACTTTGCATTTCTTGATTCTACAATTCTAGTGTTGTAGATGAACAATAAAATCTGTACCCTTTAGATCTTTTAGCATATCCAATGAAATACTCACTAATGGTCCTTAGACCCAACTTTTTTTTCTCATGGATTATAAATTCTTACTTCAGACAGGCATCCCCAAATGCACACATGTCACAAACTGGGTTTCCAATCTTTTAATAATTCAAATGGAATTTTTGGAACAACCTTGGTTTGAACTCGATTTAATATGTGCACTGTTGTATTTAATAGGTAGATTGGAGTTGCTAAACATACTCCGTGCCATGTCCAATAATGTTCAGGTTTTTTTTTCTGCTACACCATTCTGGTATGGTGAACCGGGCATGGTGTATTTAGCAACCATCCTATTTTCTTTAAAGAACTTTGAGAACGGACCAAGTACTTGCCCATCCTCTGTGTATCTGCTATAATATTCTCCACCTCTATTTGACCTCACAATCTTAATTTGTTTCTCGCATTGTTTCTCTACTCCAAGTACTTGCCCATCCTCTCTGTATCTGCTATAATATTCTCCATCTCTATTTGACCTCACAATCTTAATTTGTTTCTCACATTGTTTTTCTACTTCAGTCTTAAAAATCTTAAAGACACCTAATGCTTCGTTCTTGTTATGAAGCAAGTAAAGTTACATGTATCGTGAATAATCATCTATAGAAGAGATGAAGTATTTCTAACCATGTGAGTCTATGTCTGGATTACATAAATCAGTATGAATGATTTCTAATATGGATGAACTCCTATTGACACCTTTCTTTGACTTGTTGGTTTACTTTACCTTATTGCAATTCACATAAGTTTCAAAGCCAGTAAAAGTATCCATCATTTACTAATCTCTTAATTCTCTCTATGAAGATATGTTCTAGTCTCTGGTGCCATGACTAGAAGAATCCTCGTTAATAACACATCTTTTAATGTGAGTGTGAGCATGTATTGAACTATAAGTGACATTATTTTGCAAAGTAATGCAATAAAACCATCATATAAAATATCATTTCTAACAGTATTAAATTTATAAAATAAACTGAAAGTTTCTGAAAACTTAATGAAATATCCAAAAAGTACAAGTCTTGAAACTAAAATTAAGTTTCTAGAAAATCTTGGAACATAAAAAGTCATTTCCAACTCTAAATCAAAACCATTACCTAGAATTAAATAGCATGTTCATATAGCCTTCACATGTGAACACATCTTGTTTCCTGAATAAATGTTTTGCTTATTTCCCATTGGTTTCATTAGGTTTCGCATACCTTGCAAGGTATTTGAAATATAAATTGTAGAATCAAAATCAATCCACCATGTGTTATAATTAACATCAACCATATTAGATTTATAACAAACAAATGAGAATGAAATACCTTTCTTTTCAAGCCATTTCTGAAATTTAATGCTTTCCTTCTTCATGTCATTTTTTTACAAAAGAAACATGCAGATTTCTCTTTAATGTCAACTTGGAGGGGCATTTTACCTTTCCTTTTTTTATTGGCTTAAGTTTTGTCTCCCCTCCCCCCTGTGTTGCTAGCATTGCACTTTCTCCTAGTTCCATTACCAACCTCCCTTCCTCTTGAACACACATGGTCATGAGTTCATTAATTGATCATTTGTCTTTATGTGTGTTGTACAAGATCTTGAAAGGTCCGTATTGTTGTGGGAGAGTATTCAAGATATAGTGCACAAAAAAGGATTCTAACATCTCAACCTCAAGATTATTTTAATTGAGCCATAATGTCCCTCATCTGCATGATGTGCTTGCGCACACCTCTCACACTGGTGAGTTTTATGGATGAGAACTTCATAATTATGGTGCTTGCTAGTGACTTATCTAAAGTGATGAATTGATCATCAATTTCTTTTAGCAAATCACATACTTTCTCAAGCTAATCAACCGAACCACGTATACTAGTGGATATTCTAGTTTTTATGAACTTCATATTGAGACGATTATATCACTCCCAACGTTCATAAAGTGCAATATCCTTTGAAGTGTTGGTATTAGTAATTGTAGGTTCATCTTTTCTAATTTGCATAATCCATGTTCATCCACCCTAAATGAAGGATAATATCTTCCTTCCATACTTTATAGTTATCACCTTTTAGATCGAGAATATCACAACAAATATAAGAGAAATTAATAGGTTGTATAATTGTAAAAAGAAATTTAAAGTTCGAGGAATAAATAAAATTCCATAATTTACCAATGTAATTCATGCTAAAATTGAATCTAATGATATAAAAATTGCATGTGGGCCAAAATTTTAATTCAAGCATATTCAAATGTATCTTTAAATATATTATCAAATTATGTATGTAATTTATAATTTTGTGGGTATAGATTATGAGAATAATTTGATATTCTATTATAAACCTTTCAATAAAACTATCAAATTATGTAATTAATTTATACTTGTGGGTATATTATAAAAATAATTAGATATTTTAATCTAATTAATTATATAAATATAATAAAAAATTCTTGTGGGATAATATTTATTATATTTAGTATAATTAATTACGATTAATGTCTGTAATTCTTTTTGTGATCCTAACATAGCATAATATATAATTTTATTTAATTAAAAATGTTGCGGCTAATTTCTAATTATTTAAAATTATATAGATCACTAGACATTAAGTTAAGGCATAATTTTATATAAAATAAAATAAAATAATATGCTACCTTTTTTTTTTATTCATAAAAGCAACACTAAATAAAACAAAAATAAAGCCATGAAAATAAATCATACAAAAAATAAAAATGATAACCACGCAAATTAAAATTACATAGCCCGAACATTAAATGATTATAAACCTTTTGACGATTTATAATCATATGAAGCATCAAAACAACCCATAAAATAAAAAAACCCTAAAATGTTTATTTTTAACAAAAATGGTTTTCAATTTATTCCTACCCTACCAGGCATGTTGATGGCAATTTTTTCCTTTGCTACTAGGCATGTTGATGGCAAGGCATCATATTCATGGCATTTATTGAAACTTATTCCTCCATAAACTAAACTTTCAAGTCATAAATAAAGTCAAGTTAATCATTAATTTAATTTGGAATCAAGGTTGTTCTTAAAATTTTTAAGGCATATAAAATACCATGGAATAAAAAAATCAATTGACCACTAAATAATTTTATGACAAATATAATTAAGTAGATTAATTAATTTCTTTGAGCACAAAAATTCCTGGACAAATACATCTACATGGATATAAGGCAGATGTATTATTGTTGTGGTTTTGATATCATCCCTTAGATTTAGTAGATCTAAACATGTTTCTAAAACAATTTGTATTTAAATCTAATGCAGAAAAATAAACAGATAAAAAATATACCTCTTGTCATTGATGAAAAACACTTACGGAGTTTTTTATTTTTTTTAAAAAAAATTTTGGTACTTCTAAACTCTAACACATTCAAGTTTATTTAATGGTGTAATTCTATAAGTAAAAGTCAGCTTAGAAATAAAAAAACCTGTCTTTATATAACCGGAGTTCCATTTAAGTACTATTGATATGCTATTAATTTATGAAATATTAATATGGAGTTAATTTATTGGATCAAATATTAAAATTCTTGAAAAAAACAAAAAAACATAACTTTTAACATGTTTTCGGAGAAGATACTGCACTGTGTCTGCTGCTGTCAGATGCCAGAAGAATTGAGGCCATTATCTGGTGTGTATTGCATGTGAGTATATTGTTTGTTTGACCCACCAAAAATGCAACATTCTTTCTGGGCATCTTCGTACGTTCGAAAAGCTTAGAAAATAGAAGTAAAAAGAACTCAGAGTAGACAACTTGAGCACAATACGCTCAGTTGTCTATATTCTTGTGCGTTATTGGCTTTGCTTGTGACTTTCAGCTGTTTTCATCAGCAAGCTCCTGTACCTTTTGAAAAATATTGCTTCCACAGTTTTTGTCTTCCCTTTGAATGTCATTCAATTTTTTCTCCTCATTTTTCAGAATGCTTCCTATCGGCTTCGTCATGAAGATCTCTAACCTATAGATAAAGATTTGGGGATATATAGTTGCTTATCTTGCAAATCCTTTGGGGACTCCGCATGTTCCTAGATGTTGCTTGGTGTCACGAGTGGAAGTGGAACTTTAATAGGAGAAAACTGGTAGAGTATTGATTTTTCAGTATGTGGTTTGTAATTATATAGTAAGACCTTCGTAAAAGCATACGAAATTTTTGTTCAGGGGTATTCGGGGACTCGATTTTAAATAGTGAACAGAAGCTGCAATCTCCTCTACGCATAGAATGTTTTGATGTTTTTCCCTTGTTGTGCTCTGTCACCTCTGCCATAAAGAGATCATCATCAGCATCTTCATGATATCCTATGTGCTCGTTCTGTGTTGTCTGGTTCATAGATATCATTTAAGATGCTTTCGATTTCTGAAGAAGACATGAAAATGGGGAGCTAATGCTCTCATCTGCTGACACATGTTGGAGTTACATGAAATCCCTTGCCCTTGTGGGATATATTCGAAAAACTTATTGATTATCAAAGACTTGTATCATTCAAAGTAGAATTATCTGGGGTGTCAAATGTCTCAGGGTTTACAATGTTTTATGTCTAGTTAAAGAAATAAAGATATAAAATAAATATGTTTTTGAAATAATTTTAATAGAAGAAAATCCTTTCCGGTAAATGACAATATATAATTTAGCACTCCTTCATATGAATCATTTCAACTTAATATGCAAGTGAATTTTTTACCCATGATGTCACACTGACATACAGCACATGAAGCAGCAGAGATTAAGATTTTAATTTTCTTTTTCTACTCCATTTGATATATTGAACTACGAAACAAAAAGAAGGCAATTTAATCCAGTGTAGTACTTCTTGAAGGCTCCAGGGATGTAAACAAGCACCAAAAGGCCAGGTTAGCCACAGCAAGGGCTCTACCAATGTGGAGCCTCCTAGTAGATCCTCCGTAATCCTGCTCCACCTTTGTGATCTCATTCCTCAACCAATCCACAAGTGTGAAAATCCTCCTTGAATTATAAAACACAGGCACAAAAACACGTATTGGGAATTGGGATCGAAAACCTATCTGAAAATGCCCTTCCTTCCATGAAAACCTGAGCTGCTGGTGCTGCAGCTTTGATTCCTTCTTTATCTCCCTCGAAAATGCCTTCAAAGATGTAAGCTAGGGGAAGAAAGAGTCCAACAATAGCACCAACAAACACGTATGGGCCGAGAATCTTGGTTTTTGGGTAAAAAACTAGACTCTCTTGGAGGGTTGATAGTGGTGGGGAATGCAACTTTGGAGAAAAAAATGCATTTAAATAATGGAAAAGACAAAAAAAGCAAAGTCTTGAGGGCTTACCATGCCACAAAACCAGCTTTCTTTGAAAAGGTAGTGCTTTTAGGGTTTTTCAACGAAGACAGGTCTTCTTGGAGTTTCTGTTCTTGTTCTCTTTCATTTGGAAGGCTTATGTCACTACTTGAAGGGCCAACACCACCTGACATTTTGCTCTAGTTTTTCTTTGGCTAATTTTCGAGTGAACCAGGTTATGTACAGCGAAAAGAGGAAAGGAAATGGAGATACGAACTCTAGTAGTTAAATTTAAGAGGAGAGAGAGAGATGGGAGATATGATCAAGAAGAAAGGTGTGAGGCAAGGAGAGTGTACAAGTGGCAGTTTGTGAGGAGTTTAAGGTGGAGAACTACTTGGCTCGTGTTAGTGTGGAAATCGTGAGCATGGTTTTCATCTTCTTGGTCGAAGTGTTTGCAAATTTTAAGGCCTCAGATTTGCGCCTTGTCACTGTTTCAGCTCTTGGTTCTTACCGATGCAAAAAGCTAGGTTTCGGAGCTTAATTGCCAGTGTTTCCTTTTCTGTAGTGGTGGTGCTACAGGCAATGAGATTAGCAAATGTAATAGCTGAAGTTCAGCAATGGGTGATCTTAAATCCCGCCATGTCAACGAAAATTCTTGTAAGAAATTCGGTGAGCTTTAACCAAGCTCAGGGGAACCTGGGAACCTATCTTTTTTGATAAAAAGGAATGAAATTTTTAATATTTAATTTCATTCAAGTAATGTCTTCATCCATGTACAGATTTTTTGAGAAGAATTGATTGAACATGTAGGTTTTCAATTTGCTCAATTGGATTTAGAAAGCCCTATTCCATCAGTTTCAAGATGTTATGCGTCAAGAATCACCTAGATCAGAAGAATCACCTAAATTATAATGGCCATACACCCACGTTATTAAAAAAATTACCTAGATCAGTCTATATCAACTAATGAACAATGGCTTCAAATGAATACATAGCTACATTCGCTAGTCCACATTTAGGCTCCATTTTCTGCTGAATGGTTACCCCAGCCACCAAAAAGGAACCCCACAAGGAGGAACGAAGCAATGCCAAGAAAACAAAATTTATTACACAAAAATTTGGACTCTTAATCCAAAAATACCTAAGTTTAGTTTTCTATGACAGGAAAAAAAAAATGGCGGAATAGCAAAAAAGGGCGAAACCTTTCTTCAACTTTCTGACAGAAGACCATCGGTAAAACTGGAACCTCTGCTAAGAATGCAACAATGATAATACTGTGCACATCCATAAAATAAAAATATCCCTTTCTCTTCTCCATCTTATATTAAATGATCGTTCTTTGTTTCGGTATATACTTTAACTTGACACCATTATCAGGCTTTGTTTTATACTTGGCTCTACCAGCTCCAGAAGTTGAAGACTCCTGTGCCTCCACATTAACCAACTGATTTTCTGCACTGCTGATATCGTTGTGCTTACTTGTATCCGATGAATGATTTGTAGCAATTTGATAGTCTGGGGATAGAGCCAATTTCACATGTTCAGCAGCAATGGCCTCCTTCCACCCTACAGGAGATATATAGCCAATCAGATTGAGAAGAGGCCAAGCAAATTAAGCTATGAACATATAAGAGCAGAATGATGACACAATACGGTGGGAAAAGGACTATACAAGTGCAAGTGCAAACAAATATGAACTTACTCTCTGCAAGAAAAGCCCTTGCTTCATGGCTTGTAAACTGCAAGACTCCTGGAAGAAGCCCTCCGGGTAGAGAACCATTTTCCATCCCACCAAAAGTATTGTCCATGGCACATGATCTTGGAGAGCTGTCATTGAAGTTCTGATCCTCACCCTTCCCATCAATGTTGTCGTGTTGGCATTCTCTACTGCCATTTTCAACTAGCATTAGATCTTTCGATCCATTTCGACTAACAGGCCTCCAAAGCTTTACTGTTGAACGATTTGTGCCACATTGAACTGAATCAGGTCTGTTGTGCTTCTCCTGCACATTTTTCTTCTTTAGAATTTCATGCTCTACCAGGCAATCATCTCGGGCTCCATCCAAATTGTTACCTTCATCATGGCTACAATCTCCAAGTGTGACAGATATAGAACCAATCAGAACCTCCCCCTTCTTATCATGATCCAGTACGGTTACTACTTCCTTTTGCACTCTAGCTTTCAAACTCTCCCCATTATATTCTGGTTTAGGTTTTCGGCTCCATTTTCTGTTGCCATTCATTACAGGTCCAGGCTTAAAATCCCTTAGATTTCCATGCTTCTGTATGGTGCCAGGTTTTGGGGCGTGAGAATTTTGATTAGCATGGAAACCATATGACAGATGATTCCGCTGTGATTTTAAAGGACCATGCCATCGAGCAACAACAATATGCATATGACTCTTTCCTTGTAACATTGACCGTCCACCACCACATCCCATCTGATTTTCCAAATCAAAATCTTCATCTGTTCTTGGTAGTTGTAAGGGTTCAAGAGATGAGGGAACATCATCTGGCAGAATCTCTGAACCAAGCGTATCAGAATCAGATATAGCCAAAGGACAGGATTGTTCAGCTTGAGGCACAGCCTCCAGTGTGTCCTCGATACACTCCTTATCATCAACCTTATCATCTAGCCTTTGCTCCTTCTCTTTCTGTTCTTTGAGCCTCAGTTTTTTCTGCCTCTTCCTTTCCAGGAGTTCAACTTGCCTTCAAAATTTAGGAAATAAAATGAATAAAATATGTTTAGGGAAACCAAATTCAAGAGTCAAGTTTTTCGAGCCCCACAGCAAAACACAAAAAAGTTCTGGCTAATGGAACATCTATAATTCTAATGCACTGAAGAGGTTTGTTTTTAAGAATTCAGGTAGTACTGAGGAAGATATTATTAGGTGGTGTAATATCTGAGCAACACCCTGATGGTTGAACAACTAATCTTAAACTGGTTCCATAACAGTTCAACGGACAGTCCAATTTTCGGGAGATAGGTTTGAGAGCTTAATAGAAACTAAGAAAACAGCAGATCCAAGCAAATAAAAATCCTGATGAGACAAAAGAGCTCTTATCAGTGTATGTCTCTACTTTATGCTGTGTTTTTTACAGTGGGGCCGTTTGATATTCTTTTACTTGAAATAATGAATCATGTAATTTCCATGAAGATTAAACCATGAGCAGCTCCAACCACAAATGTCAAGTTCATTGAGAGTAGGATCACAAACGCTCAAACAATCAAAACAAGAGAATAATCACAAGGAATGCTTCATTGACTCTCAAATGATCATAAAAACCTAACAAGAAAGAGCAAAACAAATCTCCTCCTGAACTTTTTTTCTGATTATCTTAATTCTTGCCTTCCATCTTAATTTTTTCTTTCCTGTATGATATCATCAATGGATCCTTGGATATGAAAAGATTCTAATAACTATCAAAGATAAACAAGTTCAAGAGCAAACTATACTCGCAATATAAGATACAACATAAAGCAGCATCATAAGTTCAAGGTATAAGTGTGAACTTAGGTTGCACCTTCTTTGTGCAGCTTCCTCCTCCTCCACGAGCAACTTTTGGCACCTCAAAGCTTCTGCATCCTGGTCTGCAAGCCATGCGTTAATCTGAATACAGAGAATCACAAATGCAAGAGCAAAGTACATCAACACATTTCTGAATGCAACAGTGCATAAGGAATGTCTGTGGTGCATGCAACACCAAAGCACTGGTATGTTATGATAACTGGAACTTTGGAAGTAACTGAGCCCAAAAGAATGAAAAGAAAGGAAAGAAACATACCAATTTCTGTTCCACCACAAAGCCTGTGCAAGCAACTATGTTCTTTGTTTCAAGCCCTATCTTCCCAGCTCCTCCATCAAAAATATATTTTTGTATTAATACAGCTGTTCCACATAAAAAGGTATTTTCACTTGCATCATCAAGAGTACTGAAGAGTTGCCCAGAAGACAAAGGAAACCTGGAGGGCCTCCCCTGGACAAGATCCTATCATGAATGAGGATACATCACATTTTTAGGATAAATAATATGGCAGATGAAAACTACACAAAATCCAGAGGAAAAACAATGACAAGGGAGGATGCTCCCTTACCAAAAGGTCAGAACCAGCTCTCCAACAAGATTGAGTAAGTGAAGAGATCCCTGGTTTCCGAATAACTGTCATCAATGACCTTATAATTGAAGACCCTGGAACTTCCTAGTAAGAAATTAAAGAAAACAGGGAAAATGTTTACACAATAATTATAGAATGACAATGGATTGCATTGAAAAGAAAAGGCAAAGACTCCAACTCCAGATGTTTATTAGTCAACGTATAAAAATATCGAACAAATGAAGACACTCAGCAGCTAATATCACTAACTCAACTGAAATCAATAGAATATACCTCAAAAGTCACGTCCTTGAATGATAAGATTTCCTTTGCCTCATCCTCAGAGAGCTGATCAAAATTAAAAGATACTAAAATTCTGCATAAAGAGAGATGGGTTCAGCCAAACCTTCCTAAGGGGAAAATACTTTACCTTATCCCAAAATGCTCCTAACAAGTCCCTATTTTTGGCAGAATCCTACAAGGAAAAACAAAACATCTTTCAGAGCAATTTATTGCATGTAAATTAACAAAGAGAGTAGCTATAAACAAAACTATTTGATAGGAAAAATCAACTTTGACGGAACTGAACATCTGACCACGATGAACACCAGATTTACAAGTTCCAAAACGCCCAAAAAATGTTAAAGCAGCAGGACTAATAAAAGAACAGGCATGTCTGTGAAGTGAAATGAATGAAACCTTATCAAGTCTTTTCAATCGATGATGAACCCGCAAGTGTCTTCTATAGTTAATGGAAGAACAAAATTCTCGGGAACACTTGCTGCACTTTTGCATCTGCGCCTTCAAAGGAGTGAGCAAAGGCCAACCAGGGTAATCTGCGAAAATGAAAACCAAGGAAATCAACAAGCTGATTCAATGTCAAACAACGCCATATGCCAACCTTGACCCAAAAACCCACCGACAGTATCAAGAAGAAACCACTACTTATGAATTATGATTCATTTAGACAATATCTAGTACCTGGCTGATCGAGAGCATGGAGTAATTGGATCCACTGAACAGGGTTATCATTCGGCCTTGAAATAGAAAGAAGCGGCTGTTTTCCAATGGCATCCCTGATGAATGTATCTAGGGAAGATTCATTCCCCTCACCTGGTCTCATCACATCAATAATACTGCTCACAGGTTTCACAACTGGCATTTAACACAGCAACTGCACACACAAAAAAAGAGAGTTAAGAACTGATTGAAAATCCTCAATTTACCAAACTAAAAAGGAAATGGGCTCTAGATCAGAAACATGAAGGATAAACAGTGACAACACTTCCATTTCTATGACATTCATAATGAAATTTCCATAGAAACACATAAAGATTAAAACTTTTTCAAACTGAGAAAGACTATTAAACTCTACAACAGAAATAAATGAAGAATTACAGCTAAACAAGCCAATATCAACATATATTCAGTACCAAATCACCATAAAAATTATAAAAGCCAAAAGGGCATCACACAAAATTCAAGAAATGATGCTTTATATCTGCATTTCTAAGAGACCCCACAATTCAGAATTCAGTTTATCAACAGCTAGACCGCATAACAGAAATTAAACACAAACACACACACACAAAACCCTTTTTTTCCTCAAAAAAATAGCATGGTTTACGCGGTCTGTGATGAGTTCTTGAAGGTGACGTACCCAGTGAAAAAGTTGAAAGAGAGAGAGAGATCGGAGAGATTTGGATTCGCCGGGAGAGAGAACAAAAAAGGTGATGAAATTGATGATCGGCCGATTAAACAAGAAAACAAAGGAGAAAAAAAAAGCGAGAGAGAGTTTTGAGGAAGAGAACTGGAAGTAAGAAAAAACACCCAGCTTTACATGTATATTTTATATACGAGGCAAATATAGAACCTTTTTATCTTTTTTACATACATACATACATATATATATATATACATACATATATATATATATATATATATATATATATATATCACTAGGTATTAAGGTATTGAGACGTTGCAATTTTTCGAACTCTAGGGGTGATGATAAAATCTTGTGTACTATAGGAGTAGAAATAGAATGTTAATAAAGTTTTGAGGACTAAAATGAAGTTTATCTATTAACACAGGACATGATCGTGACATGTGAAAAATTCCATCACACTTGGGGAAGAGAGAATGGATGACATCATGTGATAGACGAGCACAATAAGCCCTATGTTGTTCTTTAATAATTAACTAGTTATGTTAAATCTAAAAGTTTATCCACTCTTTGAATTAAATAAATAAATAAATTATTTTTAATAATAACTAAGTATATATTTGATACAATTAAGAAACAGATATAAATTAAAATATTTGATCTCGATATATTTATCTAATTGTGTTTAGTAATTTTGTTTATTAAAATTAATTTTTTATTTAATTAAATAATAGCAGAAATAGAAACACACATAAAATTAATTGAATAAAATTAAAGGAAAAGGAATATCTCATGAGATTGCACTTATTAGAAATATCATCCAAAAATAAAATTTAATTATATAAAACATAAAAAAATTATACATGACTTACAATAACCTCTTACTAAATACAAAAAAAATAATTAAAAAAAATACTATTTAAAAAATATTAAATACAAAACACGGAAAGCAGAGAAAAAAGGTATTAATTTTAATCCAAATAAAAAAATATTTTGAAAAATATATATTTAAAAAAAAACAAAACTAAACACAGAAAGAAGTCATGAATCACTAGGCTTAACCCATCACACGGGCTCAAATTTTTTTTAATGTAATTGCGCCCCATTATTTTTTGAAAAAAAAACTACCAAACAACGTGTTGTATAATATTTCTTAAATTTTGACTATTATGGTGACTGGAAAAACAGATTTTATATTTTTTGACATAGAGACTCATTTTTAATATATTTTTGACCGAATAAATTTTAAAAAATGTCTAAACACTTTGAGAAACTCATAAATAGCTTTAAAAAAACACACGAAAAACCAAAATCAACTCAAAATCAAAATTCAGCTCAAATCTAGTTTTTTAGGTAATTTCAAGGCATAAAATACACAAGTGGAACTTCTCTCATTAAATAAAACCCCTTAACACTAAAATTGATCATTTTAATGGCCAAACTTGGTCTCAATATCATTTTTATAGTTGTGATTTGATTTAAAAACACAAGTTTAATAAAAATTATAAATTGCAACTCTTTTGTAAATAATATTTAAAAGATTTAAAAATGACTTTTCAATAAAAAACCATGTAAAATCATGATATATATTAAATAACTAAATATTTTTAAAATTATAATTGAAGCAAAATAAAATTTTAACCACACCTCACCACATTATCAAGCGAATCCAAAAGGTAATGGACAATGATGTTTTTTCTTGTTATTGGCATTTTTGTTATTTTCCTATGAGTTGCAAAGATTCAAAATTCTTGGATTGCTAACAAATGGAGGGCAAATCATTTCATTTATCTCCCAAACAGCCTGTATGATGATGTTTCAATCACTAACTTGAAGCAAATATGCATTTATCTTCAGCATTTCAATCACTTCACTTCTATATATATCACAATATGTGTTCTTGTTCTATACATCAGGCATGTCCATAAAAGATGAGCCTTCCAATCAAAAACTTTCAATAGCTATCAACAAGCATAGTGTAGTGTAGTGTTTAATTGCTCTCTGTCTTTCCTGTAATGTTGAGTCCAATCAATTCACAAATGCTGACGCCACTCAAGAATCGCTTGATGAAGAGCATGATTAGGGAGTAGATTACAGTGCTCAAGTTTAAGATTTGTCATTGGTGAAGTGTTGTGCCCGCTCTTCAGCCATCCTCTAATAGCCTCTGCTTCATATGTAAAACCATCTGCGGCAATCTGTGGATCATCCATGACTTCCTGCAAATCCAACATAACAGCCATGGTCATAACTCAAAAACAAAAATGCTAATAATAGAACAGTAGGATTTGCTTAGGTTTCATGTTTAATTTTTGCATAAATACAAATCTACAGTGATCAAAGAGAGGGAGCATGTTCAGCAACACCGACCCATGGATGTGATTATTACCTGAAGAATAGGACAGACAAAATGAGATGGAATCCGACTTGGCTCCTTGGGTCCTGAATCAATTCCTGAAGTCTTCATTGGCTCAAGCACTCTCAAGATTAACACAAGATCTGGCCTGTCAAGTCGGTTCTTTTCACAGCACCTCAAGGCCAAGTTAGCTAGCTGTTCGGCTTCCTCAAATGGCCAATTCCCACCAGAACAGTCCAGCAGTGCTTTGAAATTATCTTTTTCTATTGCACATTTTACTTCTTTCAATATGTCCAAACCAGCTCTCCCAGTCAAAAGCTGTAACAGTATAATTCCAAAAGAGTACACATCTGACTCTGGAGTAAGCATCCCGGTCTCAAGATATTCTGGATCAATATATAAAGAGGTGAAATTGGGGTTGGATTTATTACAAATTCCAGTTAAGTTTGAACCGCTTTCACTTTGTGAGATCAAATAAAACATGCCAAAGTCAGTAAGTTTACTGACAAAGTTAGCATCAAGGAGGACCTTGGATGGTTTTAAATTCCCATGTATGATACAAGGCTTGTTAGAGTGTAGGAAGACAAGGGAAGAGCATATCTGGACAGCAATGCGTATCCGAGTTTGCCATGGAAGCGGAGGCATCTTGTCTTTGCAGAAAAGGTTATCTTCAAGGCTTCCATTTCGGACATACTCGTAGACGAGCGACCTAGACTCTGGACAGGTTCCAACTAACATTACAAGGTTTGGGTGCCTCACTCTACTAAGAATCTCTACCTGAAATTCAACAAAAAAGAAAATCCATGGTCAAAAAGTTTTCTGATTCCTTCATATAGCTTACCATTTTCATACTACAGTAACTCACATTGCTGGACCATGAATCATTTTACACACACAAACACACGGACAATCTGTCTATAGCTCTCGCAGGATCTAATCTGTTTACAAACCAAGCACCCGTGGGATGCATATTTATTAGCCCCTCAATCATTTGTTTCTTCACAAATTATTTTAGATTCAATAGCTCTCATCCTGGTCTGATATAAAAATTGAACAGATCTTCGAAATAATATTGAAGATATATATCCAAACTTCATAACTATAGGCGAATGGAGTAGCAGATTAAGCAATAATCTCAAGGCAAACAGAGGGAAAACCTTAAAAAAATAAAAGACTAGCAAGGTTAATTTTATTTCTTTGCACAAGCTTTAACTTTAATCTCTCAATTATCACCGATCACATGTCTCATCATGATTGATTGTTTCAAGCAATGATTCAGCTGGTGTGTAAATAAATTGATGGTATTATAGAGATGGGAAAACATGATTACCCCATTTTGAAAGTCCAAGAGGCTTTGAGAGCTGTAAGATGGAAACATCTTGATGGCAACAAGGAGATGGCGAAGGAGCCCTTTGTAGACACTTCCATATTTTCCTTCACTGATTTTCCAGGATGGATCAAAATAGTGAGTTGCTTCATTGATTTCCATAAAAGAGAATTCAAGGATTTCTGACTTGCTGCCTGCAGCTGCCGCTATAGCTGATCTTTTTAGCCTTCTAACTTCCTGTCTTGCATTTTCATACTCCACCATTGCTGCATCCCGCCTTTCCTTAAAACTTATCAGGAGTTGCACAGCTGAGATGATCTTCTGCTCCAACTCCTCCACTGTATTCTGGGACTCTGCAATTTGGCTCTCAAGTGCAAACTTGTGCTCCTGGACCATCTGGAGTTCTTTTAAAAATTCATCACGCTGATTCTTTTTCTTTTCCACTTCTTGCTTTCTTCTATCCAAGGCTTCCTCCATTTCTTTTCTTAGGCTAATCTCCTTGATGCATAAGTTTTCTAATGCTATGGCCTGTAAGAGTATAGGATGGCAACAAAGTTACTGTGAAAAAGAAGAAGGTATTTTCCAATATTCACAAGAAAGAAACATAGAACCTTAATTAGTAATATTCTTTGCTAAAATTTGGAACTTCTCTTTTCCTAGTGGAAACAAAAGTACAGAACGTAATCAAGTCTGAAACAATAATTTATGAACTCAACAGCGCCAGCAAGTCAATAGCAAAAGATGAAAAAAGGAAAAGAAATAAAAATTTTGCCTTGCATTTGGCCTCCATAACATTGTCTTCCTCTTTCCATCGCTTTACTGCCTCCACAAGAGCCTTTTGCTTTGAGTCCTTAGTATCCATAATTGCTTGTTCCAATCTAGAACATGTTTCTTCAGTTGTTTGAGTCTGAGTTTTTTCTTCCTGCAAAAGCCATGGAGCACTATAACCTCATGAGGTGGTTTAAACTAGAATCGAACAATTGGCTTTAGTGACATCTATAAAGACCACATGCATATGTAGAATGTATTTGTAAGATAATTCGTTGTGTAATCCTCAAGATGATGACCTCAAATTCAGCCTTATCATGTCAAAGTTCCTGGAATTCAACAATTCTGATGGTAGCTCATTGATTTCTTCATAGTACACATAAGAACATAAGAAAAAAAAAATTAATGAAAAAAAAAAGATTTTATAAGAATGAAGTATTTGAGAGATTATTGGGGAATAGGACATCTTCCAATCCAACAAAACAAATCTTAAAACACAATCAATATAAGAGGGCATTCCATTTACTCTGAATATCTGCTCCAGAAGTGCCACATGGAAGCAAGGAAACATGTGAGATAAAATGGTTTACTGTATTAAGATGTCATGCCATACCATGAAAATCAAAATCACAGATGAAGAGAAAAACATCTCATGACTTTTGAGCTGAGGAAAGGAGCAGAGAACCAGTTTCTCTAACCTCATCTGCCAACAATGGAATCAATTTGGAAGCGCTGAGTATTCTGTTGGTTGATTGACAAGAATGAACAGGATAATAATCAAATCTTCCCAATATTCCTTCCAAGTCACCAGCAACTTCCTCTGCATCTGTACAGCTCTGCAACAAAGTTATTCCTCTAGCACTCATTAAGAAAACAAGTCTTTGAGCTCTCCACATGAGAAACAAACTCAATAGATTTGATCATCAAATGCAATCTCTGCGTTGGTCAGTAAGCTTACCGAGAGATCTATCTAGTTGTGTAAGAGACTCTGATCTCAAGAGTCTCAATTGCTCAGTATCTGAATCTGAACTCAGCAGCAGCAATGGAAGAGAAATCTCTGTCTCGGATCCATAATCTCTACCTTCCCTGTTTTTTTCACATTCCATCTATGAGCAGCATTGGTGGTTGAATCAAAGTAATAGCAATAACAGAAGGAATTCAAGCGGAGGAGATACTCCAGACTGGCCAAGCCTTAACAGCAAGGCTATTGCACAGCATTGATGAGATGCCTATGTTTTAACTGAAATGCTATCCATTCAGTTCAATTCTCGTTCAATTAGAATCTATGGAGATCTACAATTGCGGTTTTGCTAGTAAATTTCAGAATCCAAGTTAATGCCATTCAAATCATGTGCTCGTACATATGTAAATGCAATGAGTCTCATGGATAGATTCTCTAACCATGATCAGTCTGATCCAGTGATATAGAAGTTGTTGATCAAAACAGACCAAACAACCTACTAGCCCAAGATTTATAACACAATTCTAACTCGGTGGACCACCAACCACAACCAAAGAATCAACAACAGAAATGGTCTGCTAGTTCAAATAAGCACACTAAACAAACCAAGAGTGAAATTTTATCAAGTCAAAAGCACCTTGTGTAGATAAGAGAGCCTCTGCAAACAAACCAGATATGGCAGGAAGTTGGTGCTTGCTGGCACACAATTATTGCTTTCTTGGACTTCATTTCTCCCAGTTTCCTGAAACAGAAACACACTCAAATTAACTGGGAGTGGCGTGAGTTCTTTATATCAGCCATGCTATGTGAAGAAACTTATTAAGAAGAATCTAAACATCATTTCTTAACATTACTGTAGCATCATGAAAATAGTGACAAAGGAGTAATTGCACTAAATAGTTCATACTTTGAATAGTATTTATCAGCTGCTGCTCCCATGACAAGCCACCTAATGTTGTATTGAGCAATAACCTCAACAATTCCCTTAGCTATATCGTCCATCTTGATCCATACTTTGTCTGCTTCTACCTACAATATAACCAAGTTTATCAATAAACTGTTTTGAATGTCCACATATGTATTGAGCCTGGCCTGGCTTCCAAAAGCATTTGAGTTTAAATCACATTTGGATAAAGTAATTTTTTTTTTTGTGTTCAATTTAATACAATTCAAAGCATTAGTGTTTAACGTCTGGGACTCAAACTTCTATTCCAAAGCTGACACTGACACTCCATCGTGACTAGTTAGAAAAGACTGAAGAATCAGAAAATTACCCCTTCTTGAGCAAGAATGAGACGGTATTGATCCAAGACATCATGCATCTTTTTCGTTTCAAGTTCTTGGAATGCCTTGACAGCATCTTCCTTTAGTTTATTGACAGCAAGTTTTCTGTGTGCTGCATAAATCCCAAGAAGATCAAAACAATTACATCAGGCCATCCACGACAAAATTAAAAGAGGCAGAAATCGAAAACACATTTCTCTTTACAATCTTCATAAGCATGTGGTTTCCTTTTAAAAACCCAGTTAATTGAAATTCTCAAAAGCTTCACATCCTAGGAAATTCGATTCCATTCAAATTCAATAAAAAATCATCGGGACCAAAAAAATAATGCCCTTTGATTGCAATACGTTGTGGATTCTTTGTTATCTGGGAGCTGTGATGAAACAAAAGCAAGCAAACAAATAAATAAATAAACAGAAAGCTCTGCAGACTTCAAAACAAGTAATCAGCCATCAAGCTTATACAGCACTGATATTTTATCCCTGTATAGCATAAACAACAGCACAGGATGGATTAATCATTAATATTTTAAATTGCCTTTTTCAATATATAAAATATGACCTTTAAAATTCAATTTTCCTTTCCTTTTCCTGAATTCTCTCAGGGACCAAACATGGAATTAATCAAAACTAATAGCAACATTAAAATGGATGAAAAATCATTAAAAGAAAACAATAAAAAATGAAAACTCACTGAAAGACACAACATTTGCAGGCCGGTGAACATAGAGGAGACATATCTTCTTGCCTGCAAAACTCTGTAATACCCAAAAAAGCAATCTTTTACTCTTCTCTACATTCTTGCCAACTGCAACAAATATAGTCTCCTCCAAATCAAACACTCTCTCTGCCTCGAGCCCATCAACACCCTCCATCCCTTGTATAATCCGATCACCTTATCCGTCTGTTAGGTGAGAGCCTAGTGAGTGAGTCAATCAACAGTTTCCTCGAGTCGCAAACTGGGTGGCTAAAAAGGAATAAACTTTCCTTTTCTAGTGTACTTTTTGTGACGTGGGGTTAGCTATTCTAGCTTGCCAACCTTTCGAAAAAGTATCGGAGAAGATGATTTCTTTCTCCTTGCATCAGTATTTTTTCAAGAGTTTCTACAAATCTTAAACTGGAAGTCAAGACAAAAGCTAATATAACGAGTGATTTGAGGACAAGTGGAACATCTACCTGGCAAATGGGTTTTTGTTTGTTTGTTTGTTTATATACGCCTACCTACAGTTTCACTATTTCATTGACCTTCTCAAACAATCAATTTCTTACATGACAGATTCAACTCAACTCCTTGTTAGTTTCTTGGTGTTGCCTTAGATTTCTGTGTTCAGACAAAGAAAACTTACAAGTTAGGGTGGGCATGCCAGTTCCTAGCAGTTGAGTTGATATGCTGACTTTCCTATTTTATCGTGAACGATGTGTTGGTGTCTTTTTTTTTTTTACCGGGCCATGGTTCCTTGATAATTACAATCTAAAAAAACTTAAAAATTACTTAAAAATCTGAAATCTACCATAAAAACAGATCTCATTTTTATGTATTTTACACTTTGATTTTCTGTTGTTGAATTTCTTCTATCCTCAACAAAACTTGACAAGTTATCAAATTATATAAGGCTATAATTGTATAATTAAAAAAAATTAAGGATGAAAATAAAAATAAAAATAAAAACTTGGTTACTTTACCTAGTTTTTTTAATATATTTTTTAATAATTTTAATTGTAATCGTAATGTGATGCAATGCTTTTTTAACCATTGAGCTTTAAAGAGGCTTTAAGCCAATTTGTCATAACAATCGAGAGTTGTAGTTATATTTTAAGATATTTTTTATTTAAAAATATATTAAAATAATATTTTTATTAGTTTTTAAAAATTAATTTTTATATTAATACATCAAAATATTTAAATGATAAAAAAATAAAAAAGGGAACGCGGTGCACCTTAGCTTCTTCTCAAACTGTCATGCAGTCGTACCACCTGACCTGTCCTTCTTTCCCTGTGCTCCTTTGACTCTTAGGTTTTAAGTTTTTAACGTTCAACAAAAAAAAACTCTAATCCCCTCCCCTGACAAAACCTTCTTTTCTTCCTCGTCAACACACAAATACTTTAAACCAAGGGATCATGGAAACAGCAACACAAAACCCTCCTCAGCCCTGCATCAAGGACCCTGCTGACTCCCCAACCACTACCAACATTACCATCTCTGATTACCATGACCTTCTCCCTCAGCTCCAATCTCTCCAACAGTCTTTTGACAACATTCAAAGCAAGTCCTCCTTGATGGAGGAAAACCGACTACTTCAGCACGAAAGAGATGATGCACTCAGAAACAACTCCCAGCTCAATTTAGTCATCCAAGAGGTTTCAAAGGAAAGAGAGTCTTTTCGTGACCAAGTTAGCTAACTTGAGGCCTCTTCCAAGGAAAAAGAAGATGGGTTTGTGAAAAGGATTGATGAAGCATATTTGACAACGGAAAAAATTGAAAAAAAGCGAAGTTTCTTAGAGAGACGAATGATAAGTTGGAGCTTGAGATAAATGAGAGTAAGGAGAAAAATGGGTTCTTGTTAAAAATCACTATGCCTTCAGTAAGGCCTATGAAGGATTCTTTGGTAAAAGTGAGAGGGTATTTAGTGTACTTTGATTAACTCTGATAATTACCATTAGTTTTGTCTTGAGCCCGTGCCCGAGCCGAGCAAGCAAAGCTCGAGTCCAATGCCACTTCGCATAAGTTCACTTGTGTCACTCTTCAATTTTTCAATGAAGTTTTAGAGTGCAACCTATTTTAATCCAATAACCATAGGCTTAAAACAAATTTTCCAACATGCCTAAATGGATGGAAATGGTGAGACTTAGGTGGAGAAAAAAATGGCCACACGACTGCATTTTTCTTAGACCACTTTATGCTTATAAACATGCTTGATTTTGCTTGCACGGGAACACAAATTGGTTTTTACATGTCAGGCCAGACACTGAGCGATTACAAAGCCTTGCGCAAAAACAAGCTCAAGAAATTGTAGAAACTACATTATGCATAAAAGATTTGGAAGACGAGAGGGTGCTAGCTCAAAATGTAATCATTGGTTTGGTTGAGATGGAATGACTCTTTTATGTGCATTCATAAAGCAAGCTCTTTCCCCTGTTGACTTCAATTCTTCTTGTGTTTTTCACAATAAGGTTGAGGAACTTCTGGGAGAAATAAAAGAAACCGAGGCAGAAGTTGTAAGATGGAGAGAAGCTTGCGAGTTGGAAGTTTTCAGCAATTAAACTTGGTCTGAATTCTGTTTTTATTTATTTGTTTGTGTAAGATAAGAAAAAAAATCCGGGGAACCTAAATTTCCATAGAATCCCAATCTGTAGGGAGACATGTAATGAAATTGTCATCGGTTTCTTCAGGGCTCCAAAAGTTTTCACAATCACTTGTTGAGCCCTGATATTGAAATGCTAAAAACATAACCGAGGGCCTATCAAAATATGACCTATCTTAGGGACCTTGATCTATCAGGGAACTATTTCAATTCTTCAATACACAACTGGTTGTACAGTTTTAGCCATCTTCAGTTCCTCAACCTCGGCTTAAACAATTTCCAAGGCACAATCTCAAATTCAATTTGGAACCTGACTTCCGCAGTTAACTTGGACCTGTCAAACAACAACCTTGAAGGGGGGATTCCAACATCGTTAGGAAGCCTTTGCAACTTAAGATCCATTGATTTTCCACGTGTTTCATCGGCTCAAAACATATCCAGAGTCTTAGATATCTTGTCAGGATGTGCAGTCGTTTGGAATTTCTGGATTTGATCGGTTGTCAACTTTCTGGTCATTTGAACAGTCGACTTGGGCAACTCAAAAGTCTAGTCACACTCCATCTAAGTGCTAATTCAATTCCAGGTCCACTCCCAGAGTCCTTGGGAGATCTTTCATCCCTGAAAGTTTTGGACCTTTCTTTTAACAAATTGAATGGATCTCTCCTGCATTTCTTGGACATCTTGAAAATTTGAAAATATTACAGCTTCCTTCTAATCTGTTTGAAGGTGTTGTTTCTGAAGATTCCTTTGCGAATCTCACAAAATCGAGGGAGCTTGATGCTACTAGAAACCAACTAACGTTAAACGTTAGTCCTGATTGGGTTCCTCCTTTCCAGCTAGAAGTTATAGGACTGGCTTGGCATTTAGGCCCATGATTCCCCCGTGGCTTCGATCACAAAAGAAGTTTTGGTGTCTGGATATTTCAGACTCGAAAATTCCTGATACCATTCCCAATTGGTTTTGGAATTTGTCTTACCAATGTATTCATTTAAATTTCTCTCACAACCAAATCCGCGGAACAATTGTACCAGCTGGGGTTGCTTTTGAGTTTGTCAAGGGTTCCACTCTCATTAAGTTCGAATTGTTAGAAATATTTAGTTCTGGAAACTAAAGTTTAAGTATAGGAGAAACAGATTCAAGATAGCAGAGTTGAGTAGAAAGATCAATAAATATTCATTAATTTCGAATGCCTATATATAGGCTTACATAGAATTTGGAATGGATTGAAACTCTCAACAAACTTGAGAGATTATTAGAATTGAAAATAACAAACTACAGCAGAATGTTACTGCTACAAATCCTGAAGAATCAAAACAATAATACAAAATTCAAATAACATAACTGCACTTAACTCTTTCTTACTCAAGGCATAATCTCATAATTCTAACACGAATCGCATCGAAGGTCCATTACCTCGTGTTCCCTCTAATGTTGCTGCACTAGATCTTCCAACAATTCTCTATCAGGCTCTATTTCCCATTTTTTGTGAGATAAAATGAACGAGTCAATGATACTGCAGTTTCTTTAACTTGGAGATAATCTTTTGTATGGAGAGATACCAGATTGTTAGAGGCAGTGGCAAAATTTAGTTGCAGTAAACCTAGGCAACAACAGGCTTACAGGTGATATTCCAAATTCTATTGGAACTTTACGGTTTCTTCAATCCTTGCACCTTGAGAACAACAGCATCTCTGGACAAATACCTTTGTCACTTGAAAATTGTACAAACTTGGAGTTTCTTCACTTGGCTGAAAATCATTTAGCAGGAAATATTCCAACATGGATTGGAGAAGGTCTTTCTAAGATGAAGGTTATTATCCTCCGTTCAAATAACTTCAATGGTTCCATCCCTGAAGAAATCTGCAGACTAGCTTCTTTACAAATCTTAGACCTTGCTCACAACAAGCTCTCCGAAAACATACCGAGATGCATTAATAACTTCAGTGCCATGACTACAACGAGTGAACATTCATCCAACGGCATATCATATAGTATATCGATGGGGGGGTTTTATGAGAATGCTGCGCTTGTGATGAAAAGAAAAATAGTCAAATATGGCACCATTCTGAATATTGTAAGAAGCATGGACCTCTCCAGCAATAATTTATCTGGAGAAATTCCAGAAGAAGTGACGAGCCTTATAATATTGCAGTCATTGAATTTGTCACACAATCATTTCCATAGAATAATCCCTGAGAATATCGGTGCTATGGGATCACTAGAATCTCTTGATTTTTCTGTGAACCAACTTGTAGGTGAAATCCCATCAAGCACGTCAAGATTGACATTTTTGAATTACTTGAACCTCTCCTACAAAAACTTGAAAGGAAAAATTCCTTCAAGCACTCAATTACAGAGCTTTGATGCATCCAGTTTTCTTGGCAACGCACTTTGGGGAGCCCCCCTAGAGGAGAACTGCACTGTCGTTAATGAAACATCTGCAAAAGAAGTTGAATGGGGTGTATGTGAGCATGGAACTTGGATTTGTGGTTAGCTTTTTGTTAACATTTGGCTTCTTGGTGATTAAAAGGAGATGAAAGCAGAATACATGTACTTTCACTTTTTGGAGAGCTTGAGGTACAAATTTGGGGAAGTTGTACACAAGTTTTGCTAGACGTCATATTAATCCTTGAAGTGTCAAGTTACAAGAAAATCTGCTTCAAGCTTATCTCAAGATCAACCCTCGTTTCAGTAAGGTGGTGCCTTTAGTTTTCGACAAACCATAATCTTGGTGATCTCTCTCCATGTGTTCAACACTTATCTCTCTCTTTTTTTTCCTTTTATTAGCATGTAGTACTAGTAGGTGAAACCCCTCCAAGCATGTCAAGATTGACATTTTTGAATCACTTGAACTTGTTCAACAATAACTTGACTGGAAAAATCCCTTTAAGCACTCAATTACAGAGCCTTGATGCATCAAGTTTTATCGGCACTTGGAGAGAAATGCACTGCAATTGAAGTAACACCTAAACTTGAAAGCAGAGAAGGACAGGAGCACAAGGAAGTGGTGGATTTTATGTGAGCATGGCACTTGGATTTGTAGTGACCTTTTGGTAAGTATTTTGCTCCTTATTCCAACAATACCTATGTGCTTTCTCTTTGTTTGCCTGATTAACAAAACGACCACAACAAAAGCATTAACAAACTGGAGCCTCTATATATATAGTAGCTGTATTAATTGAACTTATGCATTGGCTTTGATATTATCGGAAACAAGTCAAGAAGATTCAGAAATTCACATATATCTCTCGATGTATACTAAGAGCCACAAGAAGATTGATCTTTTTTGATGTCTTTGAACATTTGATACAATATGACTGAAGCAACCGAGTATGCCGTGTGCATGGCAGAATTAAGCTTCAAGTTGGATAGGCTTTCTCCCAGCAAAACTTTTCCTTTCTATGTTGTCTCTTAACCTTGAAGTGCTATGAACAACACTGCGAGTATCATTATCAAGGGATCCGTACGTGCATGATGTCAAACTTGGACGGTCTAGGATGGATACTCACGATCGACACGCTAACAACAGCCCAAAACAGCAGCACTTGAACTAATCAAACAACAGCCGTTTTCAATTTTATTTTTCGATTTCTTACCAATTGTTGGTTGGAGAGTGGTATAATTTCGAGTCTTCCATCCCCAAAGAACTCTGCAGTCTAGCTAATTTACGAATCTTGGATCTTTCTCACAATATGCTCCGTGGAAGCATACCAATATGTGCTCATAACTTTTATGATAATGCATTGCTTGTGTCGAAAGGAAACACGGTAGCTTATTGCAGCATTCTGAATATTGTAAGAAGCGTAGACCTTTCTAGCAATAATTTGTCAGGGGAAATCCCAGAAGAAGTGGCGCGCCTGATAGCCTTGCAATCATTGAATTTTTCACACAATCATTTCACTGAAAGGATCCCCAAGAAAATCGGTGCTGTGGGATCACTGGAATCTCTCGATTTTTCTGCCAATCAACTTGTTGGAGAAACCCCCCCAAGCATGTCCAGGTTGACATTTTCTATTTGGTTTTTCTGTGAGCTTTTCGGCAGTGTTGGGCTCCTTGGGGATCAACAAGAGATGGAGGCACTTGCACTTTCAGTTTTTGGACCACGTGAGGTACAAATCTGAGGATGTTGCGAGCAAGTTTTGCAAGATGTACTCTGTTTCGTCAAAATATCATGTAGTGGTTGATTCTTGACAGTAATCATTTTGATGATCTCTTTCAACGTGTTTAGAAATAGGAATAACAAAAACACTATTCCATGCAAGTGTCTTAAATAGCATTGAGCATAAGAAAAGCAAAACATATCCTTTATTTGGGTGTGTTAGCAGAGAAGAAATTTCCTCAAAACTAATTGAATAGAGAAATTTTGTTCTATTGATCATGCTCTTTGTGGCAAAGTTTTCAGCAATCAGGATACACTAGCATCATGAGTTCTCTTTTCTTTTCTCTTCCACAAGTAACTCGTGCTAGTGATAGATATAGATTCTGAATCAAGTCTACCATACCCTATCTAGCAACATGATCATTAAACTTCATCCCTAGCCTCGCAGTCTTATGGGGATCGTTGCCTCTTCACAGGTACGGAGATATATTAACCTGAGCTGTGTTAATGTTCGTTATTTTCTTGAAGCGGGAGATTTTATCAAATTCATGGATTTTTAATGAAATAAAGAGAAATCACGTGATTTTTTACATGAACACATAGCTATTTTATTAACTTAAACTAACAAAAAGATTTGTCTGAGAATCCATAGATCATCAGAGACTAATTAAGATTACCCTTATAGGTTGGGGACTTTCTTTCTTTTTTTTTTGAGATTTTCCCTGTATTTTTCTTGTGTTTTCTTGTTCTTCTTTTCAATGAAAGAAAGGGAAATTGGAAGATGGGGGAGGAGAGTAGTAAGAGTGTGAAGAAGGTGATGTCGCCTGTGATGTGGAGGCGTTGTTTGGAAGAAAATAAAGGGGGTTACGTCAAGTGTTACTCCCAGAATTGAGGCCTTCAAGTCTTCTTCTTCTTCTTCTCTCAACAACCCTTCTTCTCCTACTCCTCTGGAATCTCAAACAAAGAGAGCTTGAAGCCTTTTTCTTTCTTTCTTTCTTTTTTTATTCCAATTTTTTTTTGTTTAGGGGAGAGGCTTTTACGGTTACCTTTTGCTCCATGGCTCCATTTCTACATCCTCCTTTCGTGATACCAGGATAGTCTTAATTTGTTCTGAAAACACTCACTGTTTGAGGTGACCATTTGAATCTCTTTGTTAAAAGAGATCAACTTTTCTAGGGTTTCTTTTCATGATCTTTAGGTGGTAGTTTAAAAGAGCAGGTGTTCCATACTACAAAATGATGTCATTTCTATGACGGCAGAGTTATCATTGATTCATTGACGACAGAGAAGTCAAATCCGATCAGGTACACAGAATGATTCGAGACCCATTGACTTTTGGAGATTGAAGAACACTGTGGATACTAACTCCGAAGAGTTTCTTGATGGAATAAATCAATGAATGTGCTATATTAAAAACCTAAACCTTCTAAAAACCGCTGAAAAATAATAATCAGCTGGAGACTGTAGAGTACTTTCTTTGGTTTAATGACGGGAAAAAGAGAGTTGCGAGTTTGGCTTTCAACAAGCATTACAACTCTTCCTACATGTCCCAAAGTAATCGGGGGAACCAATCATATACACAGGGTTCTTTTCGCATTCTCCGAGAGCAGCCCAGCTTGGACAGTTTTCATCTTCATCGGTGCATCCACTTCCTTCGGAGTCAGAAAAGACCTTAATGGCTCTTAAATAAAACTTTTTGGTGGCGTACCACATTTCGCCCTCAAGGACAGGGCATCTGGAATGGGAGCTACCCATGTCAGGAGATGTATTCGGATGCACTGTGAAAAACAGAATTGCATTCCCTTTAATCGGTCGAAGGGAATCGCTAATCTTTGTACAATCAGACCAAATCTTGTTTTTAACCTGTGACAGATTGAATACTGGTGTTAATGAGTGGTGCTGAAATGAAATCCTCCATTTATGAATGAACCCAAAGAAGATTTCTCACCAACCTCTGACTTAGGGAAGAATATCTCACCACCCTGGGTGACATTAGAGAGATAAAAAACCAGAGTTGCCATTAAAGGCTCGCTTGAAATGATTGCAGATTTGTTACCAAAATAATCAAAGTTGTTTTTGGCATCTTCAATTCCATAATGCATGACCTGCAGGGGTTTGCTGTTCTCTGAAGTGCGATATAAGTCATGCAACAACATGAAACACTAAATCATATAGATGCGCAGTTCACGGAACAGAACAACTATTCTTTGGTGACAAGAGCCAGGGTGACCAAACATACCTTTTGGAAGGAGAGTCCAAGCTGAAACTCTTTCTTCAATCCTTGAAAGTATGTTATCCTGCAAAGAAAAGAAGGTTTGTATTCAAAGTGGTGAAAATGTCATATAAGTCTTGCAATAGAATAACAATTTCAAATCTAGCCTGACTAAGAGCAAATCTCAACATATGCTCTTCAGCCTTTTTTTTTTTAAGTAATATTAAAGTGACAGATCGGTAAGTCTCTGTTTACACAGAGCTCTCTCCCAGCTAAAGATTGTAAATTTTCCTCTCATGAAAGAAATTGGTTCCTACTTTATCAAAATGAAATAAAGTGGCCCACAATTCAGAGCCTCCGAGTTGGATGTTGAACCCAAACGATCAGAATGTACTCTTGGAAACATCATTTGACAATTACAAAACTAAAGACCATTATCACACTATTTTCAAGCAGAATAAGAAAAGGAAACAAAAATGGCTAACAGAAGAACCAGTTTCTCATGACATAGAAGAACAAGTTCCTCTTGATTATTAATACTCAACTCAATGATAGAAAGCATCTACTAAATCTTCACACAACCTCTGAAAAACAGCGAATCAAAATGAACCAAATATAATATGAAAGAACAAAATCAAAGCACAATCTGCAAACAAAAATCTAATGGTAGGTGATTATCCATAATGTAACAATATGCAGCATTAAATGCACATGTTTGTAAAAATATAATCATACAGAAGCTTACATCCATGTTTAGAAGAGAAGTCGAGCTTGCAAGAAGCCTGTTTCTCTCAATTCTCCCTGAATCATCATCCTTTCCCTCAGAAGTTTCTTTTGTACCCTGTGCCTAAGCACAAAAAAAAAAAAAAGCAATTCAAATAAATTCCAAATAGATAAAACAAAGGCTAAAAGAGAAAAAGACAAGGGCATACCAAAGAAATAAGATGATCACATTCCTCGTCTGTCAAAAAGCCTTTGTACACGAACACCCTAATTCAAGGAAAAGAAAGTCATACATTTTTTAGTAACCGAGCCATTGAGCACCACAGTATTCATTCTGCGCTATAATTCAAAGACGAATGCTCAGCCAGACATACTTAATTTAAAAACCTTAATACTTAACACAACCAACAACAATTCCCAATTAACAAATATCAGATTTTATTGGGGCCATAGCAACAAAATGACTCCTTGCATTATCCACTGTGAAAAAACAAACGCTCTACAACAACTTTATCAAATCAAAGTACCTGACCTTGGTTGCCAAGAGACCGTGACAACTCTTGATGGGTCTACCCAGTTGGTTTGAATTGAGCTTCCAAATTGTATCATTGTTTCAAGGTGGGACTCCTTGTTCCTTAATTCCTTTCGGCTACTGAAGCAGAAAATTGCAAAGAAAGACATGGTTATTGCTGTATAAAACAAGTATACCATCAAAGAAAATCACTCAGATAACAAGAGGCAAATCTCCTATCAGGTTATGCACACAATATCTATTCAGCTGTAGAAAAAGATCGTTCCTTTATAGATCAGAAGATAAAAAGCACCAAGAAGCTCCCAATCCCACCACACACAAAGTGTTGTAACAAAAACCCAGATCAAGAACAACACAATTATTCAGATGTCTAATTAAATCAGAGATAAAAAAAAAAAGTAAAAAGTGATGTTCCATTAGAGAAATTAAATTGTGAAAGTACGCTAAAACAACAAACTTGATCCTTCATTGGAAAATAAGACATGAGAAAGGAGATGAGTTTCTTTACCTCTTTCCGAAACAGAGGGAGGATTGAGTTGTAAGTGTAAGCACCATGAAGAGAAGAAGGCAGACAAAGGAAGCCATGGATTGGAGATCCAACTCCAAAGAGATGCAACGCCAAGATTTTGATTTAAGACTTGCTCCCTGCCTTATACAATCTTTCTCAGTCGTGTTGTCAGGGTTGTTTCTTTTATTTAAATTTTTAAATTAAAAAATATTTTTTTAATTTTTTAATTTATTTTTAATATCAAACCATTTAAAAACATAAAAAAATAATAATTTAAAATTAAAAAATTAAAAATAAAAGTAACACCCTCTTAAAATAATATTTTAAAAATATAGTAATAGTTTTTTTAAAAATATTTTTTACTTAAAAATACATTAAAATAATATTTTTTTATTTTAAAAAGTTTATTTTTCATATCAAAATAATTCAAAACATAAAATAAATTTAAAAATTTTAAATTTTTTTAAAAAATACATTTTCAATTGCTACCTAAATATATTACTGAGGTTTATTTTTATATATAAACAGTAATTAATATTTTCAACTGTTGTTTTAACTTCTTTTTTTTATAATGATTGAAAATATTAGTATAATTTATCTATATTTTATAAAATAAATTGTATTTATATGAGATATTTATAAAAATAAAAATAAATTCTACGTAGCAAGTAGGATTATTCTCTAAAAATATTTATAAAAAAAAAAAAAACAATGCCAGTAAAATATTTATACAATTACATATTCTACTTTAAAGAATAAAAATTAACTTCTTTTATTTATAAATTCATATATTTTTTTTATAGCACAGAAAACTAATCTAATGATATCAAAAACACATTCAAACCACAAACATATTTTTTGGATGGGAAATTAACTCGAATTCCTACCCGCGGCTGCATGGTGAGAGATATTGGATCAGTGCCATCTATTTCTTCCATGTATCATGTTCGCAACATAGATCCAATTCTCAAATTTTTCATTTTCTTTTTTTCAATCCTACATTTACTTCTTAACTCAAGAATCAATGGACATATAATTTCAATTTAATGTCTTTTGCAGCCAACATATCCCCTCCGTCTCCATGATCAATCATCCATCCCTTTGTGATTTCTTGAGAGCCATGTGACCAGATACATCTTTGTCAAAAAGACGTTCAATCAATTCATCCCAGTTCTCTCTTATCTTGCTTGTCTTCGAAGAACCAAAAGAAGATTCCCCGCTAGATCTATGCGAATCCTCTCCTTCTTCCACCTCATCGAAAGTTCCATACTTGGAAGGTGAATACGCATGGGGAACTGATAGTGTAACAGCCCTTTGTAATGCAGCCCTGTACTCCTCACTGTGTTCTCGGGCCAAAGTCTCCTGCCGCTCCATCCTTTGCTTTGCTGGGATCTCCATGATATGATCTTTCTCTACCATTATCTAAGTCGAGGAGAACAAGACGCACATGTCATGATACAAGCTTGCAAGTAATTTTCTTAAAACCAAAGTTTAAGAAACCTTGGGCATAGGGTGGGTGCTGCTGAAGCTGATTTAAATATCAGCAAGAAAATACTCATACCAACTCCCATATATTTGTGTCCGCGCTGGAATGAGTGCAAGTGAATTCAAAAGGTTGTGGAAGAATACTGTTTCCAGTTGGATTGCTGTAAATTCACGCGTGAACTTACAAAATATGCACATGAAGATCAAGCTACTAAAGATAGGCTATGGAATTTCAAGCATTCATCCCCTACCCTGGCAACAAATCGCAGGGGAAGAAGAGGGTGGTGCTGGAAAGTCCAGAATTTCAGCATCTTTTACTGATTAACAACAGTTTGCCACTTTCAGAGCAGCAAATAGACCCTCCCAACAACCAACGTGCCAGCAAAATAAAGCAACTAATGGTTTGAGAACCTGGTCCCAAAAAGATCAGTTTAATACTAAGAGATTGAAAGCTTACATCCATAGCCCTCTGGGCTTCTCTCTCTATCCAAATGATTGCATGATCAGAAGTAGCATTACAGGAAAGAACTATATGCTCAAACCGCCCATCTACTGGTACCGCTGTCCTCACAACAGGAGGGATTCTTCCCAATCTGCAAACCACGTAGAATGTCCAATTGTCAAAAACTCAAAGATCTTTACCGGCCAAAATTGACTAGAATATCTACTGAAACCATAAACTGGTAAAGGCAACAAAGCTCGTGAACAATGGACTCTAAGATTTTTTTTACTCCAATTTCAATTGTTGATAGATATAAAAATACTTGACCACCAACCCACCTAGACTAGTTATATGATTCATGCTTAGTAAAAACTAGCAATATGCTCCACTTTGCTAACCATATGACATAACGAAGCTAATACCCCTAGGAAATACCTGAAAGGCTTCCTTTCAACAATGTGATATAGGCGGCCAGGTGCATACAGTCTCCTCGGATCTTTGATCATTTTCTCATCCGGAATACAAGTATCTCTCATGCACCTTAAACATAGTAGGCACGGCAGACTGTAAAACAAAAGGAAAACTAGAAGAATCGGTGAGTTGTTATAATACTGGACAACACATAGAATAAAATTTTGAAAAAGGGAATTTCATGTTGTTTAGAGTATCAAATAATTAATGTCATCACCTAACTACATTCTTAGTCGAAAATAAGTTCAAGCACTTTGTCTACAAGCCTCCCTTTTGTTAATCTTCCATTAGTAAATTTTTTCCTGTTGTGCCTCGAACACAACAGAGAAAATGCAGATATGGTCTAGCTTCTTCAAGAAGATTAAGGAAAACTTTATAACCTTCTGACCGATCAATGATCAAACTTTAATAATTAAAGAACTTGATCTGTACCAGAAAAGTGACTTGAAAATGTCTTCCAAGGGCGTGGCTGTCCGCGGCAAGAAATCATCCTGATCCAGTAAAATAATCCACAGGCATTTAGAAACTTCATCAGAAGTTGTTCAGAAAAAATCCAACAGACGTAAGCATATCTATGAGCATCAATGTACTAACACCAACCCATGGACAGATTCTTTACAGGGTTTTCAAAACTAAAAAGAAATGCGTGCGTGAACAAGTAAATCAAACATTTCAAACCTTTATTTGCAATAAAAAAAACTAAACTCATCTTGCAGCAACAGTTCATGACCTTGTCACATACTAAATATTTCATTCTCTTTCCCAAGACAAGGAAACAAGCTTCGAATCAAGGGAACACCATATTTACTGCTTCCCTGTGAATAGCATTTTTCTAAAGGTTGAAGCATGAAAAATTTAGGAACATTTTCTATGATATTGATCAGATATGAAACAGTAAGAAGCTATAGTAAAAGAACCTTTTTCATAAAAAGAAAGGTACATGTAATGTTACATATTGATAACTAAGGGTATTAGCAATGCAAAAGGTACCAAAAAACCATCTCAACCTAAAAATTTAAGTTGTTGGGTAAAATCTCAAGATATGATTTATATTATTTTCTAACACATTTCCTCAAATGAAAGCCTTTGAGCTTGAAACTTGCACAAACTCACACTATCTTGTACTTCATTTTTATCCATTAATGTGAATGGTAAGATTCGAACTCCTGATTGCTTGACCATCAAAGCTTTAATACCATGTCAAAGAATCATTTCTACCTAAAATCTTAAGTTGTTAGGTGAAGTCCCAAGATATGATTTATATTATTTCTAACCAAAAAAAATGTGTAAATTTTGTTAAGGTTTCTTTAGATGCATATCTTCATATTGTTTTTCATATGTATGAATTGGAATAACAACTTGCCTGAAGCACTACAGAATTGATAACATCTGCATATCTGACAGCCAAATTAAGTGACATGCATCGTGCAGGTGCAACTGCGTAGCATCTGATCCTCCTTCTATCAATGTTTCCCAATTTATCATGATGTAGCACTACCACTAGTGCCAACATTGCTGCTACACCTGACCCCAGAGAATGACCTGTAAAAGTCAATGTGTAATTCGGATACTTTTCCACTAATTCCTTCAAAATGTCACATTCCGCGTCCAAAACCCAACCAGCAGCCTTCAATAGCCCATTGTGGACATACCCACCATCAATTTTCCTTTTCCCTAGCTTATTATCCAAAAGTACAGCATAGTCACTCTCCCTTGCCAAATTAAGGCCCCTGACAGCTAGAACTATATCAGCATGGTCATGATCAAGATACAATATATATGGTGGCGCCCTTCCATGAGTATCTTCGTATGTTTTTCTTAGGATTAACCAATCTGGCTTTATTCCATACCCTCCAGGAGGTTCCCAAAGAGGTTGCCGAAGATCATCTTCATAAACAGCTAGAATATAGCGGCAAAGGCGAGGAATTGGCTCGAATTCTTCAGCAGTTGCAAGACCCCAAGTCTCGCTGTCATGACCTGCAGTGTGGAGACATCGTTTCCACGCCCATCGAGCACAAGCTAGACAATACACACACTCAAGGAGAGGTACGCCACATAAGATTGACATTGGTACCTAGAGTCTAACCACTCTAACATTGATCAAGAGGCATGTATTTAGAAGGAAAATGACAAAAGAACCTGGGGAAATAATATCAAAATAGATGGATGATTCAAAATGTGCCCCACTGTAGGATGAAAGAATTCAATTGGACACCAATATGACTCCTTATTAGGTACTAGAAATTGATTCAAAATGCGAGGAGAGATTTCAAATGGTTTGAAAATGGTGAGAATTTCAGTACCAGAGAATGTGTTTTAAATTGTATTTGAGCTATAAACTGAGTAGGATGAGTAGCAGAAATACCAAGTCCACAAAAACTCAATGGGCCAACAACATCCAGGGTATTATGAACAGTACAAACAGAATCACACACCAGAATCTTTCTTCCAATAACAAAATGGTATAAAAGAATAGATCTCAATTCTCACATCAAATAAGAATAGAGTGACAGCAATGGAAATTGTCAAAAACAATACAAAAAACAAGTAAAAGAGAGAAATTTGACAGCATCAATGAAGAATATGTACAGGATTGAAAACACCACTCGCCAGAGCTTGAAACTTTACAAACGAATGGCGATTGGAGAGCCCAGAAGTTGACTTTTTGAAACAAAAACTGATCCGGGTCTCCACTGCTAAGGTTCTTTGTCAAAGCTTTTGATACCCAACCAAATTAAAGGAAGAGAAAACAAGACAAAAGTAAGAGATACAGAGATACCCGAGAGCAGAATTTAGCTGAGTAGGTGAAAGATCAAAACTTTAGAGGCCAACAATCATGGAAGCCACAGAAGAGATTCCATTCAAATAATTTGAAGCATGTGCTTTCTTTCTCTGCCAAGAAAATGACAGCTTTCTTCTTCTTGATGAGAGAGATTAGACATGTACAAGGGGTTTGACACTGTAGGCTGGGTGGTGGTAGTGGTATGGCTGAGTTGTAATGATTGAAAAATTTTAAAATGGCAGGAAATTAAATAGAGTGGAATTAATTATCAGAAAATTTGAAGGGCTGCTGCTAAGTTCTAACTGCAAGTCAAAGGGAGATTTGAAGATGGGCAAAGGGAGTTGCTGAGATGGATGTTTGTAAGTGTGATTTTGATCGATTTTTAAAGTATTTTTTTAAGAGAAAGATAATAAAATAATATTTTTAAAAAATATTTATTTTTAATTTCAGTATATTAAAACAATTTAAAAAATATATATATATATATAAAATTTTAAATTTAAAAAAAAAATTAGTCGACTTTGATGGAAGGAAGACTTGATGAGAGGACTAAAGTTCATGTAGGGAGGACATGGACACATGAAACATTCAATCATTAATGGCAATTTTCTTAATAATGGTAAAGGCAACCAATCCGACGTTAGTCTCATTTTATAATTTTTCAATATTGCGTAGAGATTATATTTTAAAATATTTTTTATTTTTTAAGTTTTATTTTTTAATCAATATCAAAATAATTTAAAAATACTAAAAAAATTAAATAAAAAAATTTAAATTTTAAATAAACAATATTTTGGCCTCTCACTGTCAAACACCTTATTAATGGTTAATGGTAAAGCTATCCATTATATTTTTATAAAATTATTTTTTAATGTAAAGCATATTTTTTTATATTAACATGTGAAAATTATGTAAAAAAATGTTTTAAAAAACATTAATTTAATTTTTTTATATGAAAAATATTTAAAAAAACAAGCTGAAACAAAATATATATATATATATATATACTTTGACAAACTATCTTGTGTATCTCATAACTTCAAAGAAAAGCAAATTTGAATTTCAATGACTGTGATTTATTTAATTATTATAATGTGATGAAGAATATTAAGAATTCTGATTAGATAATATTTTTTACAGTTCTAACTTGATCAGATCAACATGAGTTTTTAGTTAAATTGTTTACTTTGGATGCTGTCTTTCGCGCTGTTGTGTCATGAGATACATTTGCATGGGTTTTTTGGACGGTTTTGTTGCGAGGTTGAAGACAAATATGGCTCCCCTTCCAATTTCGCGTGTTCTTTGCAAGGGAGTTGGGGGAAACTTCCCCTGCCTCCGTGAAAAAAGAAACGCATATGATCGGTTTCATAAAGAACAAAGAAAAAAGAAAGATTTGTGATTAAAAATCTTTATTGTTGCATTTCATTTTCTTTAGTTATACTTTGATGTGGAATTTTGTTTCAAAACTAAAAAATAAAAAATAAAAATAATTATTTTCTCGAAAAGCTTTTTCATCGGTCTTCCTGAAGTAAAAGAAACTAGTTTGAACGCGAGTCCTTTCAATGCATGTCTATAATACATATATCGAGGACTTAATCTGGATAAGAAAATAAACTAGTTTGAACACTTATTTGAAGCTTGCCCCTTTAGCTTCCAACTGAACTGGGCTAGTTTTTTTTTTTTTTTCTAAGCCCATTTACAAAGGAAACGAGAAGCCCTTTCCCTAATAAGCTTAAAAGATTAAATTACCCCTTACCTTTCTCCTATATAAACCAGTAGACTGTAACAACCCTAGCTTCTCTGCTTCCGCTCATACTCGCCGCTGCTACTGATTTGAGCCAAGGTACCGTCGCCAAATCCATGCTCTTCTTTCGTTGAGCCCTTTTGGGCTTTATCTATTCATGTGGCTGTAAATTGCCTTTCTTTCTTGATATTAAACTTGTTTTAGGCTGTAAGAAAATGGAATCTTTACACCAATCTGCAGCCTTATTCTGATCATTTTCATGTCTCAGGGCTTAGTCTGTTTGTGTAGCTTTCGAGCTGTAATTTTCCAAGCAATTTTAAGCGTATCACTATGATTTATTATATATATTTTGTTGGTATAAAGCCGATATTTTTTTCCCATTAGTTTGCTAATTTGATTGTAAATATTTGTGATCTCTTGTTTGCTGGTTACATTGTTATTCATTTCAGGCCTTTTTTCTCTCTCTCTCTCTCTTGGATACAGTTTTGAGAACGCGTTTGTGCATTATTATGATTTGTGCTATGGAAGCTTGCTGTTCTTTGTTTCGTGTTGTATAGGTTAGAATGTAGTTGTAGTAGAATGAGCTAACGTTGTGATTTCAGTACTTGGATTTTTAGTGGTTTGAATTTGATTCGTTTAACATTGTGATGTTGTTTTGATTATGTGCTGAATTAATCTTTGCTGTTTCAGCAATGGCTCCAAAACAGCCAAATACGGGTCTTTTTGTGGGTTTGAATAAGGGGCATGTAGTCACGAAGAAGGATTTAGCTCCACGTCCTTCTGATCGCAAAGGGGTAAGAAACGTTATATCATGCAAGTTTCACTGTTCAATTTGTTTAATCTGGTTTTGGAGTTACATTGTACTCTTGAAAGGAGACTGTCTATGTTGAATTGTTTGTAATACATATTTGTAAGTTAAGATTTTTTTGTTGTTAGGGATTATATAACTGGTCTTCCTTGGATTTATCTCTGGACATTTTAGGCCATTTGAGATTAACAATTTTCTCAATGGGACTTTATTATTTTTTTGTATAATAAATTGCTGATATTGTGATATGGTCTCTTCCCCATGCATGTGTTGAGTGCAGAAATCTAGCAAAAGAGTTCTCTTTGTCAGGAGTTTGATCAGGGAAGTTGCTGGCTTTGCGCCTTATGAGAAGAGGATCACCGAGCTCCTCAAGGTTGGCAAGGACAAGCGTGCTTTGAAGGTTGCTAAGAGAAAGCTTGGGACGCACAAGAGAGCTAAGAGGAAGCGTGAAGAGATGTCCAATGTTCTTCGCAAGATGAGGTAAGCTTCTTGGATATTCAATTTTCCTTTTGTTGCTGTAGCTAATGTGTTTAATAGATCTGTAAATGTACTTGAAATCCAATCTTTTATTCTATCTAATGATTTTTTATTGCCTTTCGCGGTAATGTTTCTTGCAGGGCTGCTGGAGGTGGTGAGAAGAAAAAGTGATTTGATTTTGTAGTCTCTGGCTATTAGACGCTTAGTTAGAGGATCGGTGTTGTTTAGAGACACAATGCTTGGAAGCTTGTTATTTTAATTTTCAGGAAATTTTGTTGCTTTTTAATCCAGAACTAAATGTTATGCACCTCGTTTATGATCTGTATGTGTTTAAATTAATTGCAGCTACTTGAATGGGTGATTATGGAAATTAACTTCTTTTTTTTTTTTTGGAATCTCAATGGGGACAATGAGAGGTAGAGTATATGAATAGATCATTGATTTGGTTTCTTGTTCCTTGCTTATCACTTATAAGAATTAAGTTAATGCTAGCATCAATAGTTAGCGCTTTCAAAAATTCTCAAATAGCTTTTCTTACCACTATGGATTCTGCTAGTGCATGATGGCCTGTGCCTTTTGTGTATTTTTTTACATTGATAGGGTTTCTTGAGGCATTTCATAGCATCTCATGCTGTTCTTGGACCATCTCCGTTCTATAAAGTGCTTTGTTATGTTGGAAATGATGGATTGGATATGATAATTTCTTATGTGAAGTTGTTTGTTACATCTTTGATAATATATAAATCAAATTTTGTATCAGTATAGAAATTTTTGTCCTATTAAAAAAGTTTAAACAAGCTTGCTTAA
>Ga0325411_1000421_pt1 | contig 44403 bp, 28 predicted proteins | sample PopdelMetagenome_13_FD_206181 | JGI IMG/M metagenome (GOLD analysis project Ga0325411, IMG submission 206181) | Populus deltoides microbial communities from Bellville, Georgia, United States - Xylem-PdIQD-R4 | ecosystem: Host-associated > Plants > Phyllosphere > Stem > Wood/Secondary xylem...
CCTTAGGCTTCACAATATTAATTGTTCTTCAGTCAACGCAGAAGTTCTCCTAATTGTAAAATCGCGATTGAGACGTGGAAGAAGGATGTTGTAGATTAACTACTAGTCTCTATTATTTGGTTATGACGGCAATTGTAAAACCACCGTAGAATAGTTAAATTCAACTTTATTAAACTTTAAAAGTTTTTTTAAGATTATTAATAATAATCTATGGAGGCAAACATGATATTTAATACAGAAAAGGGTTTGATTCGGTCCCTTTCTTCTTTGTTATAATCAACAAAGTTTCAAACTTACAATTATTTTGACCTAACTATTTAATATTTTTGGGTCTATTTTGTTCTGTATTAATCTAAAAACCTTCAAATGATTAGGTGGAACTTGCTGCCTTTGACAGTAATATCCCTGTCCCAGACACCCATGGGACACTCTATTCCTCCTACTGAAGTTATAACTTACAAGATTTGACCAGGCAAGTAGGTTAACTCGAAAGAGTATGTCGGTAAAAAAAACCTGGTTTCTTTTTATTAAAACAATGTAGTTTCAGACTTTTTTAAAAAAAAAATGTCAAAAATTGATTTGATTCCTTGAACTTGGATTTCAACTGAGTTGGATCTTATAACTGCCTCAAGCAATCCATGAACCAAAATTATGCAAAATATAAAAATAATAACAAGGCAAATTTGGTATATAAATTATAAATTTAAAATAAATACGATTAATGGTAAATGTGTTCATTTGAATTTGTAATTTATACATGTATATTTCATAATAACAAAAAATTGATTGAACAAGAGACACTGATAGTCTATGAGTAATCATCATGACAGATCTTATTTTTATGTGAAAGTAGAAACAATGCGTTAATATATAATAATCTCTTTAAATACCCTATAAAAACATGAACTTAGTTTTAAAATGATTTTTAAAAAGGTTAAAAAGAAATACCGAACAGCAACAGTACTATAATGACTTCAAGATTCATCAGCGAAATAATTTCAAACTTGAGTACAAGACATCCATGTAACTAAGCTTGATTACCAGGTACAGGACATTACTATAATAACTTCAAGATTTATTAGCAAAATAAGATCCATATAAACATCAGCACTCCATCTTTTCTATTCCTTACTCCTTTCAAGATCTCAAGACTGACCTACATGCAGATGGATCCAGTCATACCTAAAGTACTGCTAATTGTAGCTGGTAAAACGTATAGTTATGCACACCAGACTGTAAATGCCTCAAGGTGACAGCACGGTGAAAAGTTAAATACCTAAAAGACCAATCCTTCTAGGTCACTGGATTAGCAGCTACCATCACGGCGAACTTCTGATAACAGCATTTGCTATTCATTTGAAGAAAAGAGGATCCCCTTTCATCTGCCACATCTCAAATAATTGCTTGGAATACTTGATGGCCAGTCTCTTGCAATCATGGAAGCCTCCTGGGTCATCTGCAGTCAACTCCAAAGTTGATTTCTTCAGCTTCCCTTGGGGATCCCCATTGGTGAGAAACTCAACCAAAGCAGTACCCCTGGAGAAATGTGTTAGGCATAGCAAAGCCTGTTATTATGAACAATGGTAACAAGCAACAAGTGGAAGTTAAAATAGAAAAGCATAGAAAGATATTTTCAGAGAAGTTATAATACTGGTGCAGGAGCCATAAATAATGATCACAAACCAAGATAGAGCAGTTACTTAAGAGTACAACTAGTGGCAGATTTTATTCTTCTTCTAGGGTTACTGAGAGAAATACTAACTCATCCATTTGTCAAACAGACCACCTGAATTTTAAAACGTACCAGCTGATTATAGCAAGTTGATCAATACAATTACTTATGCATGTGGGGTTCTTACAAGGACTAGCATCATATTCTTTTCCACTCTCTTCCTTGCTCCTGGTAAAGTAACACCCAATTTATGCTTGCACTTCTACTTTCAACTCAAATTTCAATCCAAAAGCCCCAATTCCTTCTCTCTCTAATTTACAAGAGTACAAGTTGTCGACCAAAACAGAAAAAATAATGGCAAACATGCATATATGTCCAAGCCTTTCCTATGTCAGTGGAGTAATGAGCACCAAGCCGGTTTGCTTCTATTATTTTACAAAATTAATTGCTTCAGGACATAGAGAAACTCCTGAGAACGAATGTGTAGTTCATCGCTGAAAGAAATGTTTCGACACGACAGAGTAGGGTCAAATAATCCTCATTGTAGAAAATGATTCTGAAATAAAAAACCATCAATCATATAATCCCAGTGGCACATAAAGACAGAACAATGTGCACAATTTGCCATACCTGGCTGCATCAACCTCATCAAATCCTTGATTTTGGAAAGTTGACACGAAGTTCGATGATTTCTGCACAGCAGCCTGCTGTCCGAACAGAGCACAAACAGCCCTTAAACGTAGTTCTACATCTTGCTCTAGAGCAGCAACCATGTCGGCTTCAGATTTCCACTTTTTATGGATTCTATTAGCTGGCGTTGTAGAGAAGTCAGTTGGAAAATCAAAATCATCAGAGTCGGAGGAGCCAGAACTCTGCTCGCCATCAGAACCATCCAAAACAAGCTCCCTCCGATGTATTTGGGAATTCTGTCCAACCGTAATTTTCTCCCCACTTTGTCTCAAAATTGCTGGAGATTGCCTTGATTGATTAAAAATATTTCTTCTGTCATCACTTCCAGAAAACATGGTTGTTGCTGCACAATAATTGACAGGAGCACTTTCAGGGCCTTGAATCAACACTTGGCATTTTGTTGCCCTGGGCTCTTTGATACCACAACTATCATCCTTAGAATTTGAAGGGGAGTTTCGTTTTCTTTTGAGCAATATGGTCTCATTGTTGACATCTTCCAGACCTAAATCTGCTTCATGCTGATATCCTTGCTTGGTCAATTTTTTTCGACTCAAAGTTGCACTCGAAGAAGAGTCATCATCACTGTCATTAATCTCTATAATGTCTGGTGACTGACGTGTCCATCCACCTGGCAAGAAAAAAATGCACTATCAATATCTGGTTGTCATAAACATAACATTGCTAATTGTAATCACGTGATATCATCTTGTAGAAATGCTCTCCAGTTCAAGTGGCAGATGATACCCTTAATACCCCACGCAAAACTAGACCACTCCATAATTTGATGTGCCCCTGATACCCAGTAGGTAGTATCACACATATACTAGTCAGTTTAGTAGTCTGCCTAGTGTAATTGCTAGTGCATTTAAGCTTGTATGAGGTTGTCATGAGTTATTGGTAATCCAGGTAGATATACTGGTTGTTTGATTAGTTCCCTGATGTTAATGTTCTGAGTAGTTTGAAAGATATTTTTCCAGATGAGATTGAGATGGTTTAATCCAATTCACTTATTCTCCGTCTCTTTAAGGCTCACCGTTCTTTTAAAGTTCATTTGCTCACGGGAGTCAGAGATGAACAAGAACTTTCTTGGACTACGAAGGATTTTGCAGCATAGTTTCTTTTGACAAAGAACTTCAGTGGAGTCGCACGGAGAAATTTAAATTCAATAGAGTTCCCAAATCACATATGACAGAAACAGTACGCTGAATATGACGGACCACACATTCTCTAAACAAAATATGAGTGAAAAACTAAAGCAAGCATAATCAACTTAACTAATGTATTCTTATAGTTCTCTGACCAAAACACGAGCAAACGAATATAAACAAATATAATCAATTTAACAGATACAGATACAAGGATCATAGCGATACCTGAAGCACCAATGTTTCCATCTCCATTCGCCGGCAAGTTGCTCCCAGAACCTCCACTTGCCCCTAAAACCATGTTCTCATGATTATCAACAGCAATCGTCTCAGCTTTCACATTACCAACCCTGTCACTGCCGTTTCCATTTTCCATCATAGCCCTCTCTCCCAAACCCGAACCCTCACCAGAAACCAAACCTAGGCCCCCCAGATCACCGTTTCTGCTCTCTGGTGAGTGAGACCTAGGATCACCATTTGCCTCAACGGCAATAGTATCATTGGAATCACTGCAAACCACTTCAGTTTTCACAGTGACAACATTCTCATTCAGAACAACCTTCTCTTCCACAACCCCCCTAGAAACCCTAACATTATTTACGGGCTCCTCGGGAATCAACAACATCAAATCCTTCTCTAAAAGGAAAACCCTCATCTCCAGCTCCTGAAACTTACTCTTGTACGCATCAACTTCAGTCTCTACCTTCAATTTCGCACACTTCAACTCACAAATTTCCTCTCTGAGCTCTCTTATTATCCTCTTATCCTCTCCACTAATCCTCAATAAATCATTAAACCCTCCTTTCTCTTTCTTCAACTGCAAACACTCTCTTTTACACTCCTTCAGCTCAATCTCAGCTTTCAATCTCTCCGATCTCTCACTCTGAGCCTTTTCTTCCATCGATTCCTTCTCTTTCTTCAATGACTTCTTCTCATTTTCCATTTCTTCTTTCATGGCCAACAAAAGTCCTTCAATTTCCGCAAAATGATGAGACATGAAAGCTGATTTTAAAGACCAAACCTTTTCCTTTATACTTTTATCAGTAACACCTTCTTCAACACCTTGTGAATGTGACCCAGAAGCCATATTTAAGAGACAAATATACAAACACACAAAGAGCTGGAGTCTTTGCAAATTTTAAAGAAAACCCAGAACGGAGTCAGACGTTTTCATTCATAAAAAATATAGAGATGATCAACGGTTCAAGGTGTTTCTTTACATGTTTTTAGTGTCAAAAAATGAAGATTTCTTTTCTTGTGGGTTTCAGTCTCTTTCGCTACCTGAAGTACGGATTTAGTGCCTGTTTGGGAACCCAATTCTTAAAAAATTTAAATTATTATTTTTTAATTAAAAATAATTTTTTTATAGTTTTAAATTATTTTAACATACTAGTATTAAAAATAATTTTTAAAAAATAAAAAAATATTTTGATACATTTTTAATCAAAAAATAATTTGAACTGCAACCTCTACCACAATCCCAAACAAGCATACTTGTATTTGGCATTGCGTTTCGAAAACGTTTTTGAAAAATTTTAAAAAGTATTTGCTTTAAATTAATATGTTTTTGATATTTTTAGATAATTTTAATGTGCTGATGTGAAAAATAATTTTTAAAAAATAAAAAAATATTAGTTTAATGTGTTTTGAAATGAAAAACACTTCGAAAAGCAACTGCTACCACACTCTCAAGCACCCAATATGATACGCGGTGATGAATGTTTTTTAAAATATATTAAAATATTATTTATTATTTTTTAAATTTTATTTTTAATATTAACACATTAAAAAATATAAAAATAAAAAAAATTAATTTAAAATAAAAAATCTTAATTTTTTTTAAAAACATGATGACACCATAAAAACAGAGAGTACCTTTATCTGCTTTTTCTAATTCTCTTGTATTTCATGCGGGTTGTATTTTTAGGCTTTTAAGTATGGTTAAAAAGTTTTTTAACTTGACTAGGGTACAGGTTTATTTGTTTATGTGGTGTGGTGTGTATTTTAATTCAAGCATTCAACTATCAATTTGAAATTGTTTGATTAATTAATATACATATTATTTTATATGTGTTTGTAAAAGCTACTATAATATCAAATATATACTAAAAACTTTGATTAAAATAAAAAAAATTGAAATAACATTATTTTTTTATTAAATGTTTTTTTTATAACTTAGCTTGGTTATTTGATTAGCCGTTTAGGTGGAGTCAAGTCTTGTAATGATGCTTGTAAGAGGTTATTCATCTTGTAATTTTGTTGATTTTTTTTCAAAGCAGACAAATTTTTACTTATAAATACGGTCAACGTGTTGTTCGAAGGCATCATTTGAGAGTATGATCGAACCATATTTTTTTAAAAAAATTTAGTCTTTATTTTTTAAAAAACAAAACTTAAAATTAATATTTTTTAGTGTTTTTTTATATACTAATGTCAAAAATAAAAAACAAATCATGAAAAATATATTATTTTGATGTATTTTCAAGCGAAAAACACTTTGAAAAAGCAACCTTTATCATATTCACAAATAGGCTCCTAGAGGGAAATCCTAAAGTCATCTATTATTGAGGTTTTGATGGCTTTCTTAGAAAAAAATTTAATGTTTGTGTAACTGTTTAAGCAAATTTACAGCAATTTGTGTTTTGGTATACTTATTTTTTCTATGGGCATACAAGGACCTCTTCTGTATGTTTTACACATGCAACTCCGCCTTGTGTTGCATACCACATAACTCACAACCAATCTTAAGCCCGGAAAAAGAAGAGGAGTTACTCATGCAAATATGTTGCTTCAATCTGGTCTTTATTTAAGGTACTCAATTGTCAAAATATGTGTTTAAAGTAACAATAATGACCAAGAATGATAGACATTAGATACGGTCATTTTATAACTTGGAGTTTGGGGCATGGTTATAATCTAGTTCTGTGATGGTTCTTTGCATCTTGTCTCTCTTTTAGTTATTTAGATTTTCAACCTTCAAAATAAGTTCAATATTTGTTATGTGTCAAAGATGCTTCAAGATAAAGTTTTTAATGCAAATGTAATATTGGTTTGACATGATAAATATCATTTTTCTTGTGCCTTGAATAAAATGATAGTATGGTTAAAGTAATATTAATTTAACAATAAATTAGAATTAGGATTTATAGTATTTGCTCTTTTTATTTAAAGATTGGTGCATATAACGTACTAGTTAACTTACTAATAGAGTCGGTAAGCTTACAACTCTCAACTTGACACATCGCATGTTGGGTTAGGAAAAGGCCTATAAATGTGGATTAGGTGGCTGAAACATTTTGTGATAAAGAGCTACATCCTTCGAACAAGGAATGCATTGAACAAGTCCTCTCAAGAAGGACATTTAAGGCTAGGCTAACACATTTCAAAGAGCTAAATCAATTGGTACATTATATAGTGTAGGATCATATTCTTTATTGTAGTTTCTTTGGCAATATTGATAGTCATTCTTTTGGCTTTACTCTCACCAATTTCCCATAAAAACCAATCAAATAAGAACTCTAGGTCTTAGTTGCCCCTGTCATTATACATTCAACAACCTCAAATTTCAAGCTTTAACGTTCAACCACCGATCCAGCGGCAAGATCTGATGATAGGGCATTCATCTTTCATCGCATGCTCATGAAGGGGCCTGGAAACACTTATTAGGTCATATGAAAAGCTTAAGGCTTTGTAATTTTGATAGAACATTTTGCACTTGCACACTTAGATTTCAAAGTTATCCACCTCACATTTGATACAATTGATTACTTAGGCAGCCTCAATGTTTACGCCAAACATGTAGCATATAAAGATAAAGAAGAACTCAATGTGGTTGGTGGAATTAGGTCATTTGTATTTGCTCGTGGCCTTGTTGTTTTTGCACAGACTAATCCATAACCTACTGATGTGGATGGAACTTACCATGTTAAACTTCAACTTAGATTTTCAAATTGATCTTATACAATTATAGGATGAGGCAAGGTCAAGAAAATCAATATTATATCATCTGACTTGACAGATCAACTCGGTAACTTATTGATTCAAAGCTTGGCTTATAATGTATTAATTAAATAACATTTTTTTTTACCAAAATGACATTGTCTCGAGCTTTTATTCTTTAAAAAAAGTTAGAGCCTGGTTTAATATTGGTCAATTCAGTTGACTCGTGACCTGGGTATGATATCTTAACGATGGTTAGAAAACTATTATAACAAGTTAAATGTAATCACTTTTTAGAGGATCTCAATTCTATAAGCATGAGATAAAGAATCCCATATATATGGTAGATATATAATAAGAGTATTTTCCAAGTGCTTGAAATTAAAGTTAAAGCTTCTTATTTAACTAATTGACACATTAAACCTAAAAGCATCTAACATATGAGGGAAATGCAAAAATAATTATTGTTGATAATTTTCATATTTTCAAGACAATACTTAACATTTACTATTATTTTTTTCTTAAGGGAAAATATTAATCTAACTAAGTTTCCATAGTTTCCTTTCAAATTCTTTTGTGTGTATAAGATTGACTAGTTACAAATATCGAGATTGACTAGTTACATATTATATGGTGCACCATGTTGCCAGACCAAGCCGGGGTATTTTACATGAAATCATATGTTATCTTTCATGTGTCAAACCTAAATTCTTTATTGAGTTTTAACTGGAAATCATTCATTTTTGCACCTGTAAATCCATGATAAACCTTTCCCTCCTCCACTGTCCTAATTTGGACTTAATATGGTAAGGAAGAAAGCAAATTCATGTGGCATCTCATCGTAAATATCTAAAGAGGATCCATGGCTTGAAGCCAAACATGGCGTCTGAGCACTATTGGTTTGAAGTTATCTAGGGTCATGATAATGCAGGCTTGTCCAATAAAAAAATATAGGCTACCCCAAAAAAGAAAAACACAAAACCAAATTTAATAAAACAAATCACACCTAAACCCAACCTACAAGCATTGCTATTAAACCCGACATAGTCTGATCAGATTGGTTAACATGAAAAATCCATGACTCAGAGCCTGCTTTGGACTAGATTTAAAGTATAACTAAAATTGACAATGACCTTGTCACAGACACTAAAAGATCAAGAATTGCTGATTAGTAAAAATGAAAAGGGAAACAATGCAATGACTAATGATCATTTGAATTTAAAAGAATCAAAATGTACTGCGTGATCGTTGGAAGAATTGGAATTACAAAACTACACTGAATGAACAATTTTCATTTATTCACCCACACATACCATTTTATCATGTTCTTTCTTGTTAGTATAATTAGTTAAGTTATCTTTCCACGTGTCTATTGAGGCATAAATTATGTAATGTCTGATATTTCTTAGCTTATATGTAATAACAATGCTAGAGGGAAAAAGGCATGAAAAAACGATGAATTAACCAATTTTGTCATCTTCTCCTTTCTATTTTCTCTTTCCTCTTGTTTTATTCTAATCTATGTTGTTCTATTATGTTCCTTTTCCCTTTCAAATTTATTAATTTATAGCTTAGAAACTGTATTGCATAATCATCTGTAACACTACTCTACTGGATTCCTTATTGATCGGAGATCATTCCATTAAACTTGCAGCAAGTGGTATTAGAGTAATTGATCTATAACCTAATACTATGGCTCTTGACAGTAGAACACTGGACCTAAAAAAGAACTAAAAAGTTTATTGGAAGCTGTCAACAAAGATCAAGCACAAAATTATAAACAACTGATAAAGATGTTGAAGACCTATAATCATATGGTGGAAGCTACTAGGACCAACCATGAAGCTAAGATTGATAAACTCAGAGAAATTATTGGTGGATTAGTTTATCAATAAACAACTTTTCTCTGAAATCTACAAATGCCCATAAAGGAGACTAATGCTACCAGAGATAAATAAGCAACTCATGGTAGAACTTTAATGGCAATACCTTACTTATCTAGTGAAAGGGGGCAGGTTCACTTAAGACACACAAACTAGACTTAATTTTCTTAGTTTTGATGGAGTGGAGGTTCATAAATTGTTATATAGGTGCAATCAATATTTTGATCTAGAAGAGATTGAAGAATCAGAGAAACTCAAGTTGATCTTTTATTACCTAGATGGTATGGCCATATATTGGCACCAAAACTATATGAGAAGTTTGGTAGTCAGAAAGTAACATAGAAGGAGTATGTAGAGGTATTATGTGTTAGATTTGGTAGACAAAAGGACCTTTTAGAAAAAACTCATAGAGCTGAGACATGCAGGCAACCTATAGATTTATATACATGAATTTGATGTTTTTATGTAATAGGGTAGACATCAATAAAAGACAAGCACTAGTTTTTTTTATTGAGGGATTGGAGATTGAAATAAAAGATCCAGTAAGAATGTTTGAGCCTAAATCTTTAAAATAAACATATAATTTATCTAGACTATAGGACAACACCGTATCATACAAGCATGACTATCCATGGTCTACCAAACACCTTCCTCATATTATAATACCAAACACTCAAATCAAAATTAATTCACCATAAAACCCTTTTAAAATTCCTCTACCCTTTATTCCTAACCCTTCAAGACCTTAACAGGTTGGGCTGCTACCTACACCTACCCCTAGATATACACAAAAACTCAGTAACAAACCTACCAACCCTTGATGAGTAAGGAACTAGAAGACAAAAGATATAAAAGTCTTCGTTTTTGGCATGACAAGAGATTTGTACCAGGGCATAGATGCAAAAACAAAAGACTCTACTTATTTAATGATGAGGAAAGTGATGATGAAGGTATGATAAAATAGACACATACCCCAAATACAATTAATCTCCACATTTCCTTTAATGTTTTAGAGGGTACGGTGGGTTTCATACCTTAAGGGTGACTGGTACTGACAAATATTTATTATCCATACTAGTGGACTCATGCAAGACCCATAATTTTATCAATACAATGGTGGCTGAGAGTTTACATTGCAATCTCAACAGTATCAATCCTCTCACAGTTAAAACTACCAATATAGAAACTATGAGTAATACAACTATGTGCTGTAATTTCAAGTGGAAAATATAGGGGGTGAATTTTATCGCAGATGTATTTGTGGTTGATTTGAATAACAGTGACATGGTATTAGGGGTTCAGTGGTTGGCTTTTCTATAAGACATCATATACAACTACAAAGAATTGTGGATGCCTTTTTATTGGCAGGGTTAAAAGGTGTTGTTGTAGGGTTTAGAAGTTGCTAATTTGCAAACTATTAGGCTAGAGAAACTTAATGGATTGCTGACTAACTCTTCTCAGTTGGTAGAAATTAATTTGTGTAGTATAAAGATGGTGGTAGAGGAGGAAAGTTATGTGTAACTCATGTCTACTACTCTTATTTCCAGTGTTTTTAAACCTGTCCCGGTGGTCGATTCGGCTCAAGGCCCGGGTTACCTGGGTCAACCTTATTTTTTTTATAAATCAAAACGATGTCATTTTGGTAAAAAATAAAAAAATAGTCAATGAGTTGTAACCGAGTTTTTGACCGGGTCAACTCGCCGGGTCAGCCGGGTCCCGGGTCAACCCGCCGAGCCAAGCCATGTTTTAAAACTATTTTTATTTCTATGATGGAAAATGATCCTACATTAGAGGAACTACTAATGAAACATCAAGATGTATTCAATGAGCCAAAAAGATTGCTCTCACAAAAAGCCTAAAATCATTTAATACAACTAAAAAAGGGTTTACAGCTTGTCAATTTGAGGCCTTACAGGTATTCAGGCTTGCAGAAAGATGTCCTAGAGAAAATGATCTAAAAAATACTAGAAGTGGGTATCATTAGACCTAATAACAACTTTTTTGCATCACCAATAGTTGTGGTAAATAAAAAAGACAAATCCTTGGGATTATGTATGGACTATAAAGCTCTTAATCGACTCACTATTAAGGACAAATTTCCAATTCCTTTGGTAGATGAATTGCTTGAAGAGTTGACGAGGCTACTGTTTTTTCTAAGATAGATTTTAGATCTTGATACCACCATATCAGAATGGGCCCTAAGATGTATTTAAAACTACATTTTGAACTTATAATGGTTATTGTGAGTTTCTAGTTATACCCTTTGGGTTATTTAATGTACCTGCAACATTCCAGAGTCTAATGAACAATGTATTCAAACCACATCCCGAGAGGTTCATGTTGGTGTTCTTTGATAATATTCTGATATATTGTAAGTCAATGTAAGAACATCTAGAGCATTTGAAGGTGTTGTTTGCATTTTTAGAGCTTCATGGACTGGTGGCAAACGAAAACAATTATGTTTTGGTAGCTACCAAATGACATACCTAGGGCATATAATCACTAAAGAAAGTGTCTAAAGTCCCACAAAAAATCCAAAAACTAAAGGAATGGCCTTTACCAAAGAATATTAAGTAGCTAAGGGGATTCCTAGGGCTCACAAGCTACTACAAAAGGTTTCATGAAGGGATATGACACCATTTGCAAACCACCAACACAATTACTCAAGGAGGAAGTATTCAACTGGAATGAGGAAACAATAAAGGTCTTCAAACTTTTAAAAAAAGCTATGACCAAGCCTACTACGCTGGCACTATATAACCTCAATAAGCCCTTCATCATAAAGATTGATGCCTCAGGAACTAGTTTCGAGGTTATTCTGATGCAAGAGGGCCACCCCTATTATTTTATCATCAAGTCTCTAAGACCACCAACAAGTGCTATCAACCTATAAGAAAAAAATGATGGTCATACTACATGTAACAACCAAATGGAAACAATATCATTGAGGAATGCACTTTATAATCAGAACTGATCAAGTCAGCCTCAAATACATCCTAAAACATAAGGTAACTTTTTCCTCTCAACACTTTTGGTTAGCTAAGTTACTAGGATTTGATTTTGACATTGAGTATAAGAAGGGAAAAGACAATGCTACAACTTATGTATTATTTAGGAATTTAAGTGGTGAGGTATTTATTATGCAATATCTATTACAACCACTAGCATTATAGAGCAAATCAGGGAGTCATGGGCAAAGAATTGGTTTATTCAAGCTATTATAAGGGACTTATAACATGACCTTATAACACACCCACATTATAAATGGATGGACAATCACTTCAATAAGAAAGACAAGATTGTTGTGGGTAATAATGAGGATTTGCAAAACAAACTTGTGGCAATGTACCATGACTTGACTGTTAGAGGATACTTCAGAGCTACAGTCACACCAAAGAAGGTAGGTAGTCTTTTTTTATTGGAATAAACAATAAAAGCATGTGAGGTAATAAATAAGGAAATGCCTTATTTGCTAGAAGAACAAGTCAAAAAATGTCTTAAGCCCTAGGTTGCTACAACTCTTGCATATTCTCACTATAGCTCTTGTTGCAAGTTTAATGGAATGATCTCCAATTAAGAAGGAATCTAGTAAAGTAGTGTTGTAATTGATTAAGTAATACAGTTTCTAGACCAAAAATCAAGAAATTTAAAAGGGAAGAAAAACATAATAGAACATTATAGATTAAAATAGAATAAAAGAATGGAGAAGATGACAAAATTGGTTAATTCATTTTTTTTCCATGCCTTTTCCTTATGGCATTTCTGTTACATATAAGCCAAGAAAATATCAGACATTACATGATTTATGTCTCGATGGACACATGGAAAGACAACTTAATTAATTTTACTAACTGAAAAGAACATAATAAAATAGTGCGTATGGATGAATAAATGAAACGACTCATTTAGTGCAGCTTTGTAATTCCAATTCTTCTAATGGTCATGCTGTGTGTTTTGATTCTTTTAAATTCAAACGGTCACTCGTTATTGTCATTATTTTTGTTTTTACTTTTATCTAGTAGTTGTTTTTGATTTTTTAATGTCTATGATCCTTATAAAATCATTAAATACACACATGTAGTGCCATATAAACTTAGAGTTATATGGATTTTGTGGAGGAGGTTCCAAATTTAATGGTAAAGAGATTATATTTGTAGTGATGATAGGTTTAGATATAATGTCAATTTTTTAAGACAATGTCATTTTTACTTTTCTTTCATATAAAATAAAAATAAATAAATTGAACCAAGTTTCCAGGGAAACCCATCTGAGCAGTGATCCGGAACGGTTCTCGAAACTATGGGGGAAAACTATGCCCACAAAAACTTGGTTATGGGACCCATAACAGGAGAGAAAATGGTCCATGAGAGAGAATAAGCAAATCATTAAAAACAAAGTTAATTATTAACCAGAGAAGAGAAACAGAAGAAAAGAAAAGAAAGGTAGAAAACAACATCCACAAATTGACGCGCATGCTGATCTCTCTCTTTCTCTAAGCAACTAAAAGAAAGAAAAATCAAAGAGGAGGAGAAATGGCGAAATCGAGCGCAGACGACGAGGAGCTCAGGAGAGCCTGCGAAGCAGCAATTGAAGGCACAAAACAGAAGATCGTATTGTCGATCCGTGTCGCCAAGAGCCAAGGGATCTGGGGCAAATCTGGCAAATTAGGCCGTCACATGGCCAAACCTAGGGTTCTCGCTCTCTCCAGTACGCCAAACCCGACCCCCTTTCTCTCATTTTCACATCATTCATTAATTTCTTTTCAATTGAAAGCATTTTTTTTGCAGCAAAATCTAAGGGTCAGAGGACGAAAGCCTTTCTTCGAGTATTAAAATATTCAAATGGAGGAGTCCTCGAGGTGAATAATGTTTACTTTTATGGAGATATGCCTGTTCTTTTTTTTGTTATTATAGTAAATATTATCTACATGTCTTATCCACTACGAACGAAGCGAAGCGTAGGTGATCAATATGTGGTTTTGAAAAAGAAATAATGGGCTGTAAATGGTTGGGAAGGAAAATAAATTTAATTTGTATATAAAAAAGGAAAGCTATTTTAAATGTTTTATATGATATCTTACTGATTTTGATTCAAAAGGTTATAGATAAATGTCTCAAGCTTGTGTTTTGACTTAATTATGCAGCCGGCAAAGTTATACAAACTCAAGCATCTGTCGAAAGTTGAGGTTATAGCTAATGATCCCAGCGGATGCACGTTTACCCTGGTAATGCTTCAGCATTCTTACATGGGGTTGTTGTTTACTGACTTGCTGCATTAAGGAAGGACTTTGGGAGGAAATGGGTAACTTTTTATTTTTTATATTTCTGACTGAACTTCTCACAGGGATTTGATAACCTTAGAAGCCAGAGTGTTGCTCCGCCACAATGGACTATGCGCAATGTTGATGATAGGTGAGCGGGGTTGGAAACTCCACTTCATTTTCTGCTTCTTTTCTTAGTGCTTGTTTGGTAGTGTGGTTGCACCGCTCTTGAAAGTGCTCTTCAAAGTCAGTTTGGGGCTGAAAAAATTAGTGCTTTTTTGGGTGCGTTTGGATGATTGTGATACGAGGATGTCAAAACTATAAAAAAGCATCCCAAAACGGATTAATTAGATGCCTTTTCTGCTGAAAAGCACTTTTACAAAAATACATTACTAAACACACCTAATGGATAAACAATTCAAGATTTTGTCTGCTTAATACTGATTTTTTATGAATTTATTTTACTAACTGGCTAGTGCTTTCATTTTTCATTTTCTTTCTTATTTTTTTTTTTGTTGAAGGAACCGCCTTTTATTTTGCATCCTAAACATCTGTAAGGATGTACTTGGACGTCTTCCAAAAGTTGTTGGCATAGATGTTGTGGAAATGGCACTTTGGGCTAAGGTGTGAATGATGATTTTCTACCTCTCTATTTATTTGTTTTAAGAGTGATGATTGGTTTCTTCTCCATCTTTAAGTATTACAGTGTTCTATCGTAGTTTATGATTAACCTACTCGAAGGGAACTTTTTGATTTTCTTGCCTGTTGAATCAATAGTGCTGCTAGTTATTTTGCTGTCGCAGCAACTTTCTAGACACTGTGTTCTGAATGTAATGTATAATCAAATTGGCACGGCAATATTTCACATTTTGGATGTTATTGGTGAGATTGAATTGAAGCGCATGTTGCTCTCAAACTTAGAAATGATTGGTTATCTTAGATCATGATGGATGCCTTTGTTCTCAAACTTACTTTTGATTTAATACTTGAAAAAAGGAAAATACACCCACCGTTCCCAAGCAAACGAATCAGCAAGATGGAGGAGGGCCTGTTGAAGCTACAGTTACAGAAAGTGACTTGAAAGTGTCTGTTGAAAGAGAACTGGTCTCTCAAGCTGAGGAAGAGGACATGGAGGCTCTTCTTGGCACGTAAGTCTTTCCTTTCTTTATTCTAAAGCTTTTCAGTCAGGTAGAGAGTTGACACATATTTTTGACAGAAAAGCACTATACTGTGAAAGGTTTTAGCAAAAGGAGGGAAAGGAACAACATGTTTTTGGTCTAGATGTTTGAATATTTTTATCGAGTAGCCTTGATTTCTGACTTAAAAAGCAAACATCCTTTAACTCACCCATCATTTACTGTCTGCACTCCCACCCTCCAAAGTTTCAGTAGATGGGGAGTGGATCTATCCCAAGTGTTTCATTTGCTTGAAAATTTTCCATATTTTAATTTAAAAAACTCAAAACTTAATTTACATCAGAAAGTGCTTGTTACCGGGCAATAAATGGCCCACGCTGGTTATGACCTGCATTTATATGACTTCTGTTTGTGTTGATCAAATTTTTTAATGAATATCCTCTTAGATCCCGTAACACAACCAAAATAGTATTCTTGTTCAAGGTTAGCATGTGTAGGTTCTGTGAAAGTCTGTTTGTGCTTTTTTATTTTTACTTTTTCTTTATGCTAAATATGATTGTTTTTCCTGGTACCAAATACATCTCCTTTATGGAAATAATGGCAAACAATAGTAACTCTTTTGTGTCACCTTTTGTTTTTAATTTTTTTTAATCTACCTGATGATTTCAAGTATACAATGAAATGCAGTTATGTAATGGGTATTGGTGAAGCAGAGGCATTTTCAGAAAGGTTGAAGCGTGAGCTTCTTGCCCTGGAAGCTGCAAATGTGCATGCCATTTTAGAAAGTGAACCTTTAGTAGAAGAGGTATGTCCACAAAGACTTAATTTTGTGTATGAGTTTATTGTTGTTTCTCTCTTGCAGAGTCTTTTTCCCTTTCACTCTTGGTCTGTATTATACTTCGTGAAATTTTATCCTGGTTGACTTTTTGAAGATTAAGCTTTTTCATTAGTCTGTGATGTGCTTTGCCACAGCCTGTGGAGCTGTCATAGTGACAGCTCTTGCTCTTGTAAATTGATTCCTTGTCCTTTCAGGTGTTGCAAGGGCTTGAGGCAGCAACAAATTGTGTTGATGACATGGATGAATGGCTAGGCATCTTCAACGTGAAACTTAGACACATGAGAGAAGACATTGAGTCGGTAAGTGTATGCTTACATGAAAGTCTGCCCAAGTAGGGTTTCTATAGTACCCCCCCTGTTTTTATTATACCATGTCAGTTTTCTAGGAAAATGTGCATGCTATGAGGAGAAATTGTTCAACTTGCATGTTAGTGGTTTCGTTACTTTCATATGTCTGCTTCAAAAAATATCTCAAATTACCTAGCAAGACACATGTTTTGGATCTATGCATATATTCAAACGTATGCCCTACATCTTTCTCTGCTGCTGCATGATTATCAATTTTATGAATCCAGATAGAAACCCGCAATAACAAGCTGGAGATGCAGTCTGTAAATAACGTATCACTCATTGAAGAGCTCGATAAGCTTCTTGAACGACTGCGTGTCCCTTCTGAAGTATGTTGTTCATCACTTTGATATCACTTTTAGTGGCAATACATTCAAATTTTGCTTTCCTCTAATCATGTTCTGTTGGTTGTAGTATGCAGCTTGTCTAACAGGGGGTTCGTTTGATGAGGAACGCATGCTTCAAAACATTGAAGCATGTGAGTGGTTGACTGGTGCTTTACGTGGTCTTCAAGTGCCTAATTTGGATCCAATCTATGCAAATATGTGTGCTGTATGCTCCGAGCCACTTTCTTCTCCCTGATTTTTTCTACTAACAAAATGATTAACTAGGTTGTTTAGAAGATTATGTAAGAGAATAATTGGCTATGCATCTAGATGCACGAGCTTTTTTTTGATGATTAGTCATCTATGTAAAAGTCATCTGAATTACTCACTACACATGCATGGCAATTCTCTCTCCTATTGTTAATGATGTGATGCACCATGCTTTATGATTTCCAAAATGATCCCAAGAACACAAATTGAAGGACCCTTGTCTGGTGGGTAGTAATTTTTGACATTCTTTTGAATTCAGATTTTAGGATGGAGCTAGATAACAGAGTTATTTGTTAATGTGAGTACATTTTGTGTACTGTCTTTTTCTAAAATAGTGGATGATATTATTACAGGTTAAAGAAAAGCGGACAGAACTTGAAAAATTAAAAACTACATTTGTCAGGAGAGCTTCTGAGTTCTTGAGAAACTACTTCGCAAGTTTGGTGGATTTCATGATAAGCGACAAGAGTTATTTTTCACAAGTATTTTTCAGCTTTCTGATCTTTTTATACAGATCACAAAGATTATTATTGGGTCTCGGAATTCTAATATTTGCTTGTGTGCTTTGCATGAAACAGCGTGGACAGTTGAAGAGGCCTGATCATGCTGACTTAAGGTACAAATGCAGGACATATGCTCGCCTTCTACAGCATTTAAAGGTTCATGACAAACCTTTTGCAATAAATCTCATAAGTTTACTTGTGTTCTCTCTCTCTCTCTCTCTGGAAGTTGCTCTTTACTAACATTTCCCTGTTTCTGTCACCAGAGTCTCGATAAGAATTGCTTGGGTCCTTTGAGGAAAGCATATTGTAGCTCCCTTAACCTGCTTCTTCGCCGGGAGGTCAAGCCACATCTTTTTATTGACTAAACATTTAGTTTTTACTTAATTGTTTATGAATTTATTTGGGTTTAGTGGTGCCATTTTCATTTAGTTTATTATGTTTTTTTTTTTTTTTTTGCTGCATTTATGGTATTTCAAATATACCATTTTAAGAGTTATCTCATTCATATGCAGGCTCGTGAATTTGCTAATGAGCTTCGTGCTAGTACAAAAGCATCAAGAAATCCAACTGTCTGGCTGGAAGCTTCTACAGGCTCGAGTCAAAGTGCACATAATGCAGATACATCTTCAGTTTCTGAAGCTTATGCAAAAATGCTGACAATATTCATCCCACTCCTTGTAGATGAGGTTACAATATCTGCATACATATGTTGGAAATCATTAATGTTGTTGCCTCTTCCATGAATGATTTATTGCTTTGCAATTCAAACTGCAGAGTTCTTTTTTTGCACACTTCATGTGCTTCGAGGTTCCTGCACTTGTTCCCCCAGGAGGTGTGGTTAATGGAAATAAAGGTGGGAATTACAATGACGACGACGACGACGACGACGATTTGGGTATTATGGACATTGATGAGAATGATGGCAAAGCTGGTAACACCTCTTAGATCTGTATTCATCCCTCTTCAAATATGTATAAAAGTTTGCCATGAAAGCTCTGTCACTTCTAGAAGTTAAACAGTGATAATTTACTTGATTTTGTAGGTAAAAATTCTGCAGATCTGGCAGCACTAAATGAATCTCTTCAGGATTTGCTTAATGGAATCCAAGTAATGTATACTTTGCATCGTTCCTTATATGTGTGTATGCATTCTTGCATGCACCTTACATACATAAAGAGAGATGCCCTTGCATATGCATGTGCACGTTTTTATTTTTTTGAATGAATGTATGTATGCCATGTTTAAACTTTTCTTGTTGTTGGTTGGTGCTTCTCAGCATCTTCACCCCTCTTTTTATGGCTATTATATTGCTTACTAGCAGTAGGTATTGCTGAGTGATTCATTGCTTAATTTTAAATACTATTATAACCTCCCAAGTGCTGATTTGTGGAGGGTCGTGGATTTTTAGGATGATTTTTATGCTGTGGTTGATTGGGCATACAAGATAGATCCCCTGCGCTGCATATCAATGCATGGGATTACAGAGCGCTATCTCTCTGGTCAGAAAGCTGATGCTGCAGGATTTGTGCGTCTCTTGCTTGGTGACCTAGAGTCAAGAATTTCTATGCAATTCAGTCGTGTACGTGCTTAACATTCAACTTAAAACAAGTGATATCCATACACATTCCAAGCTTCTTTAATAGCTTGTTTACCTTGATATCTACATTGCAGTTTGTTGATGAAGCTTGCCACCAAATTGAAAGAAATGAGCGTAATGTGCGGCAGACGGGGGTTTTATCCTACATCCCAAGGTAATTTGGATCTGATGGATGTGTTTCATGTTGTTCAGGGTGAACTTGCATCTTTTCAGTCTGTCAAATTAAGATACAAGAATATTATATGCCACAAGAACTAATTAATTATAAATGTGTATCCTAACAGATATGGACCATCTAGCTAACATTGCTGCGAAATGATCAAAGTAGCCAACTTTTATGATACTTATTTCACTTGGTGATTTGCTGTGAACTCTTTAAGTGTATTATGCTCACTGCTATTGTGTTCAGGAACTAACTGCTACTCTTAACTCTTGCCTGTGATTATAATTGACTTGCATATTTTACTGAGTTCAAGTTGGATGTGCTTGGCTGCTTAGGTTTACGATGAACAGCAGGAGCTGTATTTTAAACTAACAATACTTGGATCTTTGCAATGATTTTGCAGTTTGTTTACATTGCGTGCTATGATAAGTTCTTTTGTTTCATGCTATATGATATGTAACATTGATCGAACTTTTATTTTTATCATAAAAATGATGTAACCTTGTCTTGCACAGATTTGCAACTCTTGCAACTCGTATGGAGCAGTATATCCAGGGACAATCTAGGGATTTGGTTGATCAGGCATACACAAAATTTGTGAGTAGTCTTTTCTTAAGCGTTTCTTTGTGTTTTTTTTTTTTTTAAAGAGAATCAGACAGTGTGGTGTTGTTTCTTATTCCCCCCCTCTTTTAAGTACAAGTTGAAATGAAATTTACAATGTGGATGTTATTTGACAGGTTAGTATTATGTTTGTGACTTTGGAGAAAATTGCACAAACAGATCCAAAATATGCGGATGTCTTCCTTTTGGAAAACTATGCAGCATTTCAAAATAGGTACATCTCTCTCTCTCTCTCTCTTGTTTTGGAAACTTTCCTCTTTTTGTGAAAAATCTTGATTCAGGAAAAAGACTTTTCCCCTTCATCATCAAGTCTGCTGATTAGAAACAGTTGCATGCAGCTTGTATGACCTAGCCAATGTAGTGCCAACTTTAGCCAAATTCTATCACCAGGCAAGCGAAGCTTATGAACAAGCTTGTACACGTCATATCAGCATGATTATTTTCTATGTAAGCAATCGTATTCCTGGTCTCTTTTTGCCAGTCTTTATTCCAGTTTTGTCTTTCTGGTTTCTAATGTTTTGCTGAAATTTAAATGATTTTTGCCTTAACTTTTGGATGGTGCTTGTCCTCATCAAGTTTGGTTTCTGCAGCAATTTGAGAAACTCTTCCAGTTTGCTCGCAAGATTGAGGATTTGATGTACACCATAACACCAGAAGAGGTTAGTTTGTGGTGATCAATTGTCATACATAGTACACCCCATCATATTAGCTTCCCAGAGTTTGTTATGAACTTCTATGAAAGATATGATAGTGTTATACCTCCTTTTCCTTTCTTTCTTTTCTTTTTGTTGCCATGATTTGCATAAGATGGAAGATACTAATCCAGTCATCAAAACAATGATAAATGGAACAAAAACATGTCTTTTTTACATCTTTTCTCCCTGGCCTTGCTTGCTGGGCAACCTGTGGCTATACTCAAAATGTTGTTTTTGAGTTCTGCAAGCCTCTGCTGGTTAGCACAAGAATTGCAGTGTTGCATGCTCAGCTCCTAAGATCTAATTGATTTGGCAAGAAGTTTGCCAGTTATATGGATACGGTTGATGCTAACATGGTTCCAGCAAAGAACTGCTTGAAGCCATACTATCACATCACTGTCAATGGTTTAAGATTTACGAGTTTCAGCTCAAACTGTTAAAATGCTTAATGTCTTTGCCTTTTATTTTTTTCCTTTTAGATCCCATTCCAGCTTGGATTGTCAAAAATGGATCTCCGAAAGATGTTAAAATCTAGTTTATCTGGGGTAAGTTAACGCCTCCACTATAATCTGATTTGTCTCTGGAGTCTGGTCTCGAATCTAGTGTTGTGATAACATTGTTTTTCTGCCACAGGTTGACAAGTCTATTAGTGCAATGTATAAGAGGTTACAGAAGAACTTAACTTCAGAAGAACTATTACCTTCTCTGTGGGATAAGTGCAAGGTAATTCACTTGCTTAATATTTGAGGATTAGATCTTTAATGTTTCTTGAAAGTCATCTGGTGGAGCAAGTAATGGGTGTTTGATCGTTGGAAAGTTCTTGATCAACAAAGAATTTGAGTTATGAGCAAAGCATGTAGTAACCTACAAATGGAAACTCAACTTACGTGGTTTGTTCTTGAGAGTTTTTGGGGGTCATGGAAGGGAAAGGTGGGTTTAGAACCCCCAACCTTTATTCGATTTTCATTCTTGATGAAGGGAGGGTAAGCACTTTGGAGGATAGAAAACCCACAAATAATAGAAATTGTCATCCATCCATCTTACCCTTTCGGTGTTGAGGTTTGTTAGATTCTTAAATGAAACAAATGCCCTCAGTTTGAAATTACATAGTAATTACAGCCCCCTCATTAAGAATATTTTTGTAGTTCAGTAATTGATCTTATATTTATTAACACTCGCATTCCCTTCTCATTTGCTCGCTTTCCCTTGCACATCCAAACAGGGGAATGCTAGTGGTACTATTTCCTTTCCTTACCCTGAAAAAACCTTCCTCATTATGGAACTTGTTGATGCTGGCCAAGGGAATCATTTTTTTTCTTATTGCAAACAGTTTGTGCTCGGATTCATCTTCTGATGAAATAATTAATTGTGTTTTGCGTCTCATTCAGTAAACTGCTAATAAAGCCATATAGTTAATAGATCTACTTTTATCTTAATTTGACAGAAAGAGTTCTTGGACAAGTATGAAAGTTTTGCACAACTCGTTGCAAAGATCTATCCCAACGAGAGCATCCCTTCAGTGTCAGAAATGAGAGAGCTTCTGGCTTCCATGTGAACTTTGTAAAGGGTTTTCTGCTGTATAATTCTTATTCTTAAATAGGACTATGTTAACATACTGTAATTATTCTTTTTGGTTCTTGTTTTCTAGTTTTCCCCTTATTCGATTCATTTTCCCAATCTCAGAGTCTCTAGTTGAACTGGGTCGAGTGGAACTTTGTTCCTGGTGCATTATATAAACGGATCCAATTTGTAGACGTGCCACTTTTCTGTCTAGCAAATTTTGATTTCTTGTAATGTCATGTCTCAATCTTGGATTTGATTCGTTTGGTCGTAGTCGAAGCACAGAAATCACAGCCAGTGGGACATTAGATACTCGGCCTATAAGGTTCCCCTTCCAGTTTCCAGTGTATGATGGGAGAGGCAGCCGAGTGGGCTTTGATCAGATTGAATTTGGGCTCAAAGGCTTTACAACTGGAGATTATCCGGTTGTGTTTACCGAGACCCGCCCGACATAATTTGATGAGAAGCTAAATAAATAAATCACCTTATAGAAAGTGTTTATCTAAAACAGTTTATTTCAAATATATGCTTGTCTGATTCGATTAATACTCAAATATAAATTGCATATTTTGATTCAAGTCTGACCATTATTGTTAAAAAAAACTCAAGTGAAAAAAGGGATCCGCATGAAGGAAAAAGGTTTCTCAAATTTATTTGCATGGTGCGAGCTCAAAATAGACGGGAAGGGTAAAAGGGATCTTGTCTTGTCTTCTCAAATCACCTTACATAGATGTTCTAAAAGTTGTATTAACCTGGATTAACCAGATGTTCTAAAAGTTGTATTAACCTGGATTAACCCAAGTGAGTCGCACTTGTACGTGCTGGTTGATCCTATATCAAGTTTTATAACTGTACTTTTTTGTACTGTTGGCCCACGGGTCTAGGTTTGCACCCATTTTAGTGCCATGTTCGCTTCAGCATGTAAGGAATGAATCTCTATTGCCCTGGACTTGGTTTGTCGCTTAATGCCATGTTTGTCTTCAGAGTAGAGTTGCATTCCTTTAGTTCTGGATTTCTGTTTCAAGGATTGAGCTTTCGTGATCTTCCTTCCCATTTGAAGCAATACTTTACTTACTGTACAGTTTTTCCAAAAAGAGCACGAATTTGACGTCAAAGAGTTGGTTTTGCTATGAGCAGAGGGTGTTTTGCAGCAAGTGGAAATGAAGAAGGCAGAAGACTTGGGCGTCGATTTTTTCACGAATTTGAATTGCCTTTTCAACATTCTAATACTATTCCACCGGGGACTGGCAAATAGCACTTTGCTTCACCTCTTGAATTATTGCTCAAAATGGAGAAATGGTTCGGGGACTTAGCCAACGATCATGTAAAATTGCATTTTGGTCTCCTCAATTATTGGGTCATTTTTAAAAGTCTAAAAGCGTGATGTCCATTCAAGTTCAACTATCTACTTTTCGTTAGAAAGGAGAAATGCAAGGCATGTGTAAGACCTCTAGAGAGAGCGGCATGGGCACCAAATGAGCTCTAAACTCATTCCCTAGTCTACTATATTCATGCTTGTCTCACAAGTCATCATATTTATGGTGTACAGCTCATTCCCGTCTTTTAAAAGTTGCAACTGATTGAGTTGGGTCTACGACAAAGTGATTAGCTATGAATCTGGACAAAGAATAAGCCAAACTTGTGTTATGTCCAGTAACTTCTGATGCTGAGAACTTACGTTACATGGGATGTGACGTTGGGCTTTTTTTAGCTTTTCAGAGAAGATTTTCTCAGGAGGCAATAAAAAATTAATGACTACAGGGAGGGGAAGACTTCTAGTAGGAAAAGAATTTCCAAGGCCCTCTGAAAAAGAAATTCACGATCACAAATGGAGAGAAATTTACAGAAAATTACTAATATGACCATAGAACCACCGTAATAAATTATTAAATTGTAGTTAGTTTAGGGTTTTGTTTTACAGTAGAGTAGAATTTAATGCTCTTAATATCTTTCTTCCAGGAATTTCCTAGCCATGAACGAAATACACCCTTCAAGCGACAGCATCACAGTGATCGGTTTGATGATATTTAGTGTCAGAACACAATATAATCATATTTTAATGTTTTATAGTAGAGTACTGGATTTTTCTTAATATACCAGTTACTTTCAAGAGTACTGTTTCATAATATAATATAAACCATTTTCTTGGAAGATTTTGCTGGTGATGATGACGATGGTGCTGTCGATGCCCTCTTGGAAGATGAAAAAGAGGATGAAATTGATCTCCTCAAGCAGAAGCAACACAAGACTACAAAATCCTGAACACAGCAGAGATTCGTCATTGCATGGAGCATGATGTCGCTGAACTATCTCCCGTCCTCTCTCTATATCAGAAGGTGAGGCAAGCATCTTACTCTGACATTACAATCGATTTGTCAGTAAAGTTAATGGCTAATGGTTTACTGATGAGTCTCACGTCCGTGAAAAAGTCGGCTTGCTGGTTGGAACCGCAACTTTCACGTTTTGTGTCAACATTTGAAGCCAAAATGCTATCAGTATAAATTGTTCATATTTCTAGGAGAATGCATTTTATTTGTTTTGGGAATTGAGTTGGGGAAGGGGGGATGGTATCTATTAGACGAGCAGGTGAAGAAGAAACAATCACTGATTTTGCAACTTCTTCAAGTACTGAGAATTTTATTCAAATTAAAGAAAGGAACTGCTAATCATACATCAAAGAAGCTTGCATACAAGGAACACCGTGCTTTTCCACTACGAGTCCCATGCATGTAACTTCAGGTCCCCTTAGCTCACTTCCTGTCAATTTTAGAACTTTATAGTTCATAGTGGCAGCACATATAAAAGAATGGGTTAAGATAAAAAAAAAAAAAAATTGCTCTCATCTATGCTTCCTTAATTCTATGCATGCTATGAGGAGGGGCAAAAAGACATAGCATCCATCCATCCATCCATCCTGTAGCTACCTGCCTACCACCTATCTTCCATGGCACCAGGAGAGAGTTTTGAGAGTAGGAATATACAAGCTGACGAAAACAGGACTGCTCCAGCAAAACAGGCAAGATCCAAACTGGTAGCCAATGGTATATTCTTGAATTTCTCCAACATTCCCACTTGAAGTATCATCATAATGGCATGCCCGATTTTAGACTTGGCTTGTGAAACTGATCGCATTTCAACCCATGTTGGGAGGGACTGCAAGAAGAACCAAAAAATCAATACTTGGAATTTATGAATGAATTATTTTGGATTAATAATTGAAAAAAAAAAAAAAGACTCACCTTCAAAGAGAAGAGGCCAAACAAGTTTGAGTCTGGCAGCGATAACGCTTCATCTTTTGGATTCTTTGATCCCACAAACATGACGTACAGCCCGGCTCCAAAAATAAGCATGGCAGTTCCTACCAGAAACGAGTCTGCATTCAAAATAATAATGGAGCACGATGTAGTTAGAAAAAAAGAGAAGAAACAGAAGCATAAAATTGGTTTTAATTCTAAGAAAACAAGAGGTAGATAATATCTACCTATGGCTTCTATAAGTAGATGCACCAAGTTTCCTTGATCTGAAACTCGAGATAGTGTGTTGAAATACTGAAAATATGACTCCAGAATAAGAAAGCAACCCTGCAATATTATGATTCAAAAAAGGTGGTATTAATTAATTATCAGCAATATTGGAATATATGTTCAAAGAAAATATCTCTTGTTTATAAGAAAGAAAATATCACTCAAAAATAGGACCATCTCATTCAAAATTGCTCCAACCTTCTACTGATATCCTTTTACATATATATTTTAACTTCTAACGAAGATTAAAAAACATAATTAATAAATAAGATTTTAATAAAAAATAAATACTTTTGTAATATAATTAGAAAAATATTTTAGGCCAATCAAAAATAGAAATAAGATAGAGAAAATAATATTTACCTCCACAAAACACAATGTTGAACCAAGCAAAGACCCCGCAACAGCAAATAACGTGAAGAATCGACAATCAATTATAGCCTGCGCAGTTGCAGTCGATCAATTTAAATTTATCCATTGCTTTATAATCATAAGTTTTTTCCCCACAAAATGCAAATTCATGTATGCCAAGCAAAGTTACTAAAATAAAGTTTGCATGCAAGCATATTGAGGAAATAAAATCAGTTGCAGAAACTCAGAAATTATATGATATACAATGCATGCATAGAAAAAAGCTGCAGATCCCTGCTATTGTATTTGGTCAAGGTCTATCCTGTGTGTGAATGGAGTGCACTGAAAGTGTAAAATCTTTAAGAGCTAAATTGGTATTTTAGTAAGGATTGCTTTTTAAAATATTATTTATTTAAAAATATATTAAAATAATATTTTTTTATTTTTTAAAATTTATTTTTAATATAATGAACTAAAATAAATAAATAAATAAATAACACAAAAACAAACACAAGGGTTGCAGATGGGCCATCATACAACTATGATTTTCTGCAAGATTTTCCCATTGAAGTTTTGAACATTGAACCTTTCACACCTCCACACTTTTAGGGTCTTTAACAACTAAATTGTGAAGCGTACATGAAAAAGTCTTATACCAAAAATAAATAAATAAATCAATCAAACCAAAAAGGTTCATGGATTAATTTTTTTAGAAGAAAAAAAAAGCTACAAATCAATTACTAATAAAAAAGAAATTACCTTCTCAATGAGCTTCTGGACCTGGAATTTCCACTGCTTTGATTTCAAAGCCGGTGGCCTCACCACCTTAAGCAAAGCATTACTAACTGTAGCAAGTAAAGAAGCCAAATCTATTAATCCTCGCTCAACCCTTGGTGGCTCTACGGTGAGCAAAGAGCCCTGTGAAGTAGCCACAGATGCTTTGACAGCTACCGTGGATTTCCTTTTATGATCACCATGATCCCCAGAAACCATCTTCTCCCCATTCAACCCTGTAGCCTTGCCGGCACATTTTACCGTAGAAAATGGCGAAGAAGTTGCGCTAGGAGGACCAACATGACGCAAAGGCTTAGACGAACGTAACAACCTTGTGGTTGACATCGTTCTTTCTACGTGGTTGCTCTTTTTTGGGTTTAATTATGTTTTGGTGGCTTTTGAGGGTTTGGTGGGCTATATATAAGCATGGAGAACGTTGAGAAGGGAAGATTCGAGGCATATTAGCTGTTAGTGTCGCTACATGAAGGTGGGGCTTTTACACTTTTTTCCTTTTAGGACACCACAATTTTGCCCATAACCTATGAATAATCAATTCTTTTAATTTCATTCTGAAATAAAGAGTTTTTTTTTACCAATTGGGTCCTCTAACGTTCTCACACCTTTCTCGAGCTCCTTCATTTTCTATCTAGTGTGCATGTTTTATTCAATAGAACGGTAATCTCTCGAGAAAATATTGGTGAGTACAAATAAAAGTATAAAATCTTGAGTAATCAGGGGCCTGATTGATGAATGTTTTAGTTTTAGATAAAATTGAGAACTTAATAAATTTGAGATTTTTTTTGTCCCCTTTGTTTCCTTGGAGAGGATGGTTTTGATTTGTTGAAGTTTCAACCTCACGTGCTGTTCTTCGTTCTACAACGTGTGGGTTCAAATGAGTTGTGAGCCGAACGCTTGTCAAACAGCATCTTTTTGGGGACTTTTACAGGGTATAGTCGGGGTCGGTTTTCCATGAAGAAGAATAATTTGTTTGGTTCTTCGAACTCTGGCGTGCAGAATGAACAGGATGCTTCCGTCGAGGAATAGTTGTCGGCGCACATGCCAATAGTTGAACGAAAAAGAATGTTAGTTTTGCAACCGCCTAGATGATCATCTAGTAATAAAAATTTAAAATTAAAAAATTTGTTTTTATATGATTTTAAATTTAAGTTTTGTGTTGCTTATATAATGATTATTGAAAACTTATATAGTTGTTAATTTCAAAATCTATGAAATTAATTAAGGTATTCACAAATTAATTCGGACAGCCACGTTAAACTAAAAAAAAAAAAAAATGTTAGTTTTGCCATCATTTGCCTGGGAAGCTCATATACTTGTCGTGATGGCATGCGAACACAACCAAAGCTAGCTGTTCCTTGTTTTTTCCCCCTTAGGATTAAGGTTTTGGTATGATTGGAATTATACTAGTGATTTAAAATGTTTTTCTATTTATAAATATATTAAAATAATTTTTTTAAAAAAATTATTTTTAACATTAGTAAATCAAAATAATATAAAAATATAAAATAAATTAATTTTAAATAAAAAATTAAAATTTAAAAAAATACAATTTGCACAACATTTCCAAACAAGATCGAGATACTATTCGATTAAAATATAACTACTATTACTTTTTCTTGAAAAATGGTAAAAGAATTGGCTCGATTGATGCATTCGATTGTATGTGTATTAAGTTTTTAACACCATGTATGTGAAAATAAAAATTAGAAATAGATAACATTTTTCTTTAAGAAATGTCATAGAATTTTATTGAATAAATAGTGGTTTAATATCATGTTATTTCGTGTCTTCAAAAGTCAAGTTAAATAAAAAAAGATTTCAAGCCTTAAAGAAACAACACTCTATAAAAAGAAAAAAAAAAGTCATTTTTTTTCAATATTAATCATTGGAAAAAAGAATTTTTGAACTAGAGAAAATCTTCTCTTAATTTCCAAATTTCCATCCACTCCTTTGAAATTCCGAAGTCCCAAGGCATTCACTTAGACACAAGATTTAAATTAAAATACAATAGTCACCATTTATATGAATTTTTATTTCATAAATCCCATGATCTCTATCCAAAAAGTAATCAACTACTTATGCATTCTGGATTCAAGCCTCGGCATGTTTGTCTATTATTCTCGCGGTGTCTTACCTGTTTGCTAGGCTTGCAAGATGTTAAGTGAGTCCGAGAATTAGTCGTGGTGCGTGTAAACTAGTTCGGACACCCCGGATTATCAAAAAAATAAAAAAAACATCTTACAAGAAAGCAAACTATACACACATCTCACAAGCACATCATCTTGGACTGGCAAAAAAAATCTTGCTACATGCACAAGCCAATGTCAACATCCGGACCTTTCCCATAGACGAACGCGCAGATCCATATTCACCCTCCATTGTAATTTACGGCCCCAAATTTTCTTCAGTTCTACCTTATCTTACGATTTCTTTTGTTTTTTTCCTAAGAAGGCCTTATTTCAGGTTGAAGTACCACAGATCCAAAACACGACAATTGCTCTTCTAGATATTTATTTTTATTCCAGCTAAAAAAATGGTTTTTTCTTTCTACTTTTGTAGTAGTTTTTCAAAAAAACCTAAAATTAAAGGGGTCAAGTCTCACTCAAATTTGATGATAAATCATAGATTAATATATCATATCACTTAGATTAACTAATTTGACTCCGACATAGTTTAAAAACAAACCCAACATGTACCATGTTTTGACAAGAATTTAATGAACTTATAATTTATATATATGTATGCGCACTTCATAAAAAAAAAAAAAAAAACAGTTTGATCTTTAAAAATTGAAACAGCCTGTTTGTGGCCATGTCATGTTTGTTTAAAAATTAAAAAAAAAATGTGTATTTTTTTTTAATCTTTTTTATATGTTAATATTAAAAATATAAATTTTAAAAATAAAAAATATATTATTTAATGTACTTTCAAATAAAAACACTTTAAAAATAAATTACCGCTGTATGACAATACCAAGCACTACTTATATAGCCAAAATAATAAAAACAAAATTCTTCAAGGAGAGCTAATTGAACCTTTTCAATTTTTGTGTCATCCATGACCTCTAAGTGATAATCAAGTTAAAACAATATCTTACAAAACACAAAATAAAAACTTCTCACACCCATATCATCTTGTGTTGGCAAACAAACTTACAAAAAGGATGATATTTAAGATTGTGATGTAGAGTATTTTTTTTAATTGTTTTTCACTTGAAAATATATTAAAATAATTTTTTTTTATTTTAAACATTAACACAATATTAGAAATCACTAAAAAAAATATCATTTTAATAATTTTTTAAAATAATTTTTTTTAAAAAAAGTCTAAAAACAAAAACATAAATTAAAGTTGTGTCAAATACTCGTCTAATGTTAACCTCCGAACCTTTTTCATAGTGCAATCATGTGATAGATTAATTCACGGTGCCAGGGACAAACACACATATCCATATTCACCTCATTGTAATTTATAGCCTAATATTTTTTCATAGTTCTACCTAATGGTACAATTTCTTTTGTTTTTGTTTTTTTTTTTTTCTTAAAAGGCCTTCTGTCATGACCTAGATCCTAGGTCCATGACCAATAACATATAAGTGATGTCATAAAAACACCATACCTACGCTAAGCTTCATAACATACATATCATAAAACAAATTATATAAGAATTTTACAGCGTTTCATAATATTTTAAAATATAATATTCCTCAAAGTAATAAAATTAAATAATACTTTAAAACTCATTATCATCAAATAGAAAAATCAAATAATCCATAAAACTTATTACATTAGATAAAATCCAATCATTGAACAAAGAAAAATATAATAGTGGAACATCTAAGACAACAAATCAAAACTAAAAGGAAAACCTCATAGAACAAGCAAGGTATACATACCAAAATTAAAGAACCAGAAACACTCAACAAAGTTCCTTGCTAACAGAAACTAAGAGTCTAGAATAATATTAAAATAGAGGGGTGAGTTCAATCAATTCAATGAGAGAATAACATTTAATATACATCTTAGATATTAATAATTTGCAAGTCATACATATCTTGATATAAATATACATACTAAACATATTAACATAAAATAGTGAAATATATGTCAGAGATCAGCTAACATTCGAAAGTGACCAGATGACATCCGAAGATGATCACCATGGGAGGATCAGTCGCCACAGGTTAGTGCCTCTCTTACCAGCTAAGTATACAGAATAATATGTGCACATAGACTAATTACGCTATTTTAGCATGGAGTTACTGACAAGTCCTATATCAAGACATAATAGATGTTCGTATAATTATCAAAGTAAACGAATGTCATATTGAATAGAATTTAATTCAACAGAATGAGAGTGTAAATTCAAAATTAGATGAGTACTTAGATAATAAAATAACATAATAAATATTCAAGAATTAATTAATTGTACTCATCATATAATCAACATACATATATTATTTATATTACATGCATATTAAAGATTATCTCACTTGCCCAGAAAACAAAAGCAAAAGACAAACAAATGCATAACCGAAATTACTAAAGATCGTTAAGAGGAACGTTATAGAACCTATAATGGAGATGGATAACACTAAAAAACAACTTGAAGAAAAAATAACATAAAAGATTAAAAGTCTAAACTTAGAAACCAAAATATAATTATAAAGCCAAACTGATTCTTAATCAATTTCCTAATAAAAAATAACAAAAGAGGAAGATATTTGTTTCTTCAACCCTCTTTGAACTAAAACTTAAGTTTAAAGCTTATTTCCTTGGTATTTTGGGAGAAAGTTACGGTAGAGAGAAGAAAACAGGAAAAGAGAGAAAAACAATTCTCTAACAATTTTTTCTTTAAATATCTAAGTTAGTTGGGTTGAGTTTGGGCTTTGGTCTGATGAGTCAAAAATATAGGTCTTACACCTTATGTCATGTTGAAATATCAAGGATTTGAAACATTAATATTGCTTTTCTATATTGATTTTTATTCCAGATCTAAAACATTGGTTTTTTCTTTCTTCTCATTTTTATTTTACACTATAAATTCTAATTGTCATAATTGTTCGACTTGATTGTAGGTCGATGAGTCAATTCAGATTTATCTCAAGAGAATGTCATTTCAATTTTTTTAAAATAAAACAACATCATTTACAAAAAAATAATAATAAAAAACTAAAACAATATCATTTTAAATAGTTTTTTAAAAAATACTCTTGAAGATGACTTGGCCGAGTATCATTTGAGTTTAACTAAATTTAACTATAATTATGGATTAAATTATCATGTCACCTGGTTTTTACCAATTCAATTTTATTGATGGGTAAACATGTATTTGATAATTATAATAATTATATTGAAACTTAATATTTAACAATTGAAAAGAGTATAATGAGTGTTTATATTCTATCATGAACTTGAAATGTAGCTTGGGCTTTGAAATTGGACTAGTCTATTAGGATAAATAGAATTATCCAGGCCCTTAGACAATAAAGTTCTATAAGCTTAAAATCAAGAGCAGAGATTTTATGAGTTTTAATCCAGACTCTCTTTAAAATAATCATGTTATCGATAAGATAAAAATGCATATTCTCGACTCTAAGAGCAAAGTTATGATCCAGGCAAAAATTTCAAGTTTCGGGTCTTTCTCGGCATGCCAACCAATTAATGAAAAAATTTATAATATTGAAGCTGTAATCATTATATATTTACGTTAAAAATCATCTTAACCTAAAAGGTCAAGTTTTTAGATGGAGAATAGTTATATATTACTCTTTAACATATCATCTCAAGTAAAAACTCTTTAGGCTTAAAACTTACATAGACTCACACTACCTTGTGCTTAATTTTTATTAATTAAAATGAGAAGATGAGATTTGAACTCAAAATCACTTGGTTATTAAGGCTTTGATATCATATCAAATAATCATCTCATTCTAAAAGCTTAAGCTTTTAGATGAGTTTTCAGTAGCAGTTCTATATTACTCTAGAAATTTATAATAAAGGAGATAAAGACATAAGTAAAAAAATAATATCTTGTATAGTTCTTCTAATTTTAACTTGCAGAATGAACAAAATGCTTTCGTCAAGGAATAGTTATCAGCGCACATGCCTATAGTTGAAGGAACAAGAATGTTAGTTATGGCATCATTTGCTCGACAATCTTGTATATTTGTTGTGATGGCTTGAGAGCACAACCAAAGATAGCTGCTCCTTATTTCTTTTCCTTAGGATTAAGGATTAGGTGTCAAAGAACTAATTCAACCCAAAAACTTAAACTTTTAGGTGATGTCCCATGATATGATTTATATTATTCTCTCTAACATACCCCCTCAAGTGAAAACCTACCTTGTGCTTAATTTTTATCAGATAAATGAGGATTGTGAGATTTAAACTCGTGACCGCTTGGTCAGCAAGGCTTTGAACCATTTCAAAGAACCAATTCAACCTAAAATCTTAAGTTTTTAGGTGAGGTCTCATGATATGATTTATATTATTCTCTTTAGCACACTCCTCAAATGAAAGCTTTTTGGGTTTGAAACTTGCACAGGTCCACACTACCTTGTACTTATTTTCTATCAGATAAATAAGGATGGTGAGATTCAAACTCGTGACCACTTAGTAAGTAAGGCTCTAATACCATGTCAAAAAACAAATTCAACTTAAAAGCTTAAGTTTTTAGATGAGATCCTATGATATGATTTATATTATTTTCTCTAAGGTTAGGGAGGGCTGCTAGTCGCATCAAAATATGATTATTATTACTCTTTTCAAGTAAAGGCAAAAGGATTAGTTCGACTAATGCGCTCGGATTATATGTCCATTATATTCTTAATACGATCTATGCGTTAATAAAAATTAAAAATAAATATAATATTTTTTAGAAATGTTTCTAGAATTGTATTGTTTTAAAAGTGATTTGATATCATTTTTTAAGTAACTTCAAAATTTAATAGAAAAAAAAATCCATGTTTTCAAGAAGACACAACAACACTTCATAAAAAAAAGGAGCCAATTTTTTTTTAATATTAATAATAAAGAAAAGAATCTTGAACTACACAATAAAAATAATCTTTTCTTGATTGCCAAATTTCCATCCTTTCATTTGAAACTAAAAACTTTTCACTTAAAAATTTCAAGGTATTCTCTCAAAGATCTGTGTATGTTTTTGTCAAAAAATAAAATAAAATAATTTGACATATCTAAACATTTTCTTGACCTTTATCTTTTTAATTAGTATATAAACATATTTGATACACATTTCACTTAATTTAACATCATCAAGTATATGACAACTCAACTCTTTTATAATCTCCTACATCATATTGTGAATTAGTTTGACATATTCATATATTTTTTTAACCTTAATCTTTTTAATTTACATAAACATGTTTGTTAAACATTTTACTTAATTTAATATCATCAATTTTGTATCTGACAGCTCAACTCTTTTACAATCTCCTACACTGGATCATCATTTAGTAAAAAATCAAAAATAATTTTACAAGAACTGAAACTTTTTATAAATAAGAATTTTTATTTCATTAAATCTATGAGCTCCACACGGCAATCAAGGTAAAGCAATATCAAAACAAACACTTCTCCCAAGCATATCATCTTGTGTTGGCAAACAATCTTACTGTCGCCAAGTGTGAACATCCGGACCTTTCCCATAGCACAGTCATGGGATAGAGTGATTTACGGTGCCGAAGACGAACGCGCATGCCCACATTCACCACCCATTGTCATTTACGGCCCAGAAAAGTGCCAACTCCTATCTTATCTTACGATTTCTTTTGTTTTTTTTCCCGTGAAGGCCTGATGTCATGTCGAAGTACCAAGGATTCGAAACACGATTTTTGCTCTTCTAGATTGATTTTTATTCCAGCTATAAAAATCGGGCTTCTCTCTCTTCTCCTTTTATTTTGCTCTTGGAATTCTAATTACTGTATGTTGATTTTTCAAATTAAGAATTGACCAGCTAGAGTATGATGATCGTTAAAAAATTATATGTCCTGTTTTCCTGCTTGGAGATAGGCAAAGACCAGGACTTGAAATGCAGTTTGGGCTTTGGGAATTGGACCAATTTATCAGGCCGGAAAATTTTATCCAAGCCCTTATCCTGTCTAGGTCTACAGGCTCAGAAATAGCTCTGATCCAAACTCCCATCTTCAAAGTAATCAATACTATAGATTTGTCATTGCACCCATTCTGGGTTAAAAATCTCTGAGAGTTTCTGATAGTGTGAGAGGTTCCTCAAAGCTTAGCTGTGTTACCTTTATGGTGCCTGACCACAATCCTAAACTCATATCATTAGCGACCTTGTTAGTTTATCAGGAAAAAAGTGACATTGCATTTTCAAGGAAATGGTTATCAAATATCAAATAATATTAGATGATGATACTGATACAGTAAAATTTCAAAGGCTGATGACAGCAAAATTCTAACCAGGGAAGGTTGTGGAAATGGATGGGAGGACGGATAGATGATGTTCAACCCTTTAGAGATACAGACAATACCACTATAGAGAGGATGAACAAGGATTTAAACTCTCAAATCTCATTGATACAGAGACATTATAAAGAAATTAGTGTTTAGGATAGCTCACCACTCAATGGAATCTACCAAAGAGATAGAAGTAAAAGAAGCTAACAAGCTTAACTTGATCTTAACTTCAACCAAGTCTCTATCTTCTACAATGATGAAGTACACACTAATTTTGATTGGAATAATCCCTCCAAGCTAGTAAGGCCAGTAAAATCACAAAACATCAAGACCAGATTATCTACACCTACGTACACACGTTTTATCGTCTAGCTAGAGCTCTAGAGTGGCTAGCATAGTTGTAGGAAACAAGTTTCAGCAAAATCTGTCATCCAATGATTTCCTAAAGGAAGTCAGCTTTTGTTTGGTCTAGAGATAAGATTTATGGAAGGAAATCTTATCTTTTTATTGCCTAGCAAAGCTTTTCATGTGCAGCTGAACAGGGAGCAAGATTTTCAAAGCTCCATTAAATGCTAGTTGAAGAAGATGGCAGTCTTGCAAGTTGCAAAATATGGCAGCAGGATTTTCAGTTCTGCTGACAGCCTGCTCTTGGAGTAAAATGACCATAACTCTTAATAGAAAGCTCTAAATCATGCACCGTTTCATGCTTTGGAAACTAGACGCGTATAGCTTTCTCGGTATGCATGGCTTGCCTGGTGTTCTCTGCAGAATCGATACAGGGTTGCCTTTAATGACAATCTTGATTTCTGAGTTATGAGCATTTTCAGCTTGCTCAATCCTTGTTTAGCACCTATTTTCTCATCTACATGTTTCCACGTGGATTTTGGATTTGTTAAGAATGCTCTTGCATTAGATACATCTATCAACATGTATACACGGTTATTTCTAGATGGATACCATGTATTATCTTCCACTCACCATTTACTCCATCAGTTATGAAAGTTTTCACACCTTTAGACTATAAGAGTCACATCACTGTTACTAATTTCCGTTTTTCTTTTCTTTTTTGTTATCTAATTCAGGCCCTGGGGTCCCAGGGCCTTTTCAATAGCACTGATCATGTGAGGCTTCAGGAAGATATTTGTGAGACGGGGCTGCTCCTTTGTGGATAAGGCCTGAGCATCTTGGAGTTATGGTTTCAAAGCAGAGTTTGTGCCTTGCTCTAAATTGAAACACCTTTGATGGTGGAATTCGCCAATTGAAGCTTAAAAGGAATTTGAAAACCAAGAACCCAAAGAAATATATTCTTCAGTTTTCGCCATCTCTCATGTAATGGCTAGTTCTCTGAGCTGCTTGTCACAGCCCAGAATTAGACCTGTAACCAAACGTCCTCCCAATCCCTCAAGCTCGTTTCTTGAACTATTGAGTGTTAGCGGTAACAGTTTACAAGTAACAAAGAATAAAGATTTAGCTGTGGTTTCAAGAGCTTATCAACGAGAAATTGCTGGTGTTCAAGGAGAGAATCTGGTGAGGCCAGATTTTGAGCGTTTATGCAAAGAGGGGAAAGTGGAGGCAGCTCTTGAAATCATGGATGAAAAGGAGAGGAATGGAGGTTATGCAGACTTGCTCGATATTGTAAAGTTGATACAAGTTTGTGCTGATTTGAAATTGCTGGAAGCAGGGAAAAAGGTAGATGAGTATGTTATGAGGTCTTCATCAAAGTTCAAGTCCAGTGTTGTTGTGCTGAATAATCTAGTGGAGATGTACTGTAAACTGGGCGATACAAATGGGGCAAGAGAAATATTTGAGCAAATGGGAGTGAGAAATTTGGATTCTTGGAACAAGATGTTGTTGGGTTTAGCAGAGAACAAGGAAGGAGAAAAGGCTCTTGAAATCTTTTCCCGGATGAAAGGAGATAGGATTAGGCCAGATGGTTCTAGCTTTGTTGGTGTTTTAATGGCTTGTGTATGCTTAGGAGCAGAGAAGGAAGGACAGAAACATTTCGAGTCAATGAGCAGGGATTATGGAATCACTCCCACGGTAGAGCATTATGAAGTTATCGTTGATCTTCTTGGAAGAACAGGAAAGATAGCGGAGGCAAAGGAGTTAGTTTCAAATATGCCAATTGATCCAAACTCCAGAATTTGGGAGACTCTACAGAAGTACTCGAAAGCCAGAACACGAGGGCAACTGGGTTATCCAGTATCACCACCTGGATTGAAACTTGGTGATATGAAAAGGGCAAAGGACAACAGCAACACAAATCATAGAAGAGTGACTTCAGACAGAAGCAAGGCATATGAAAAGTTGAGGTCTTTGAGTAAGGAGGTAAGGGATGCTGGATATGTGCCGGACACAAGGTTTGTGCTTCATGATCTTGACCAAGAAGCGAAGGAGAAGGCATTGTTCTACCACAGTGAAAGGCTAGCCATTGCTTATGGGCTTATCAATACACCTCCTGGGACCACTTTAAGGATAATGAAAAACCTAAGGATTTGTGGGGACTGTCATAATTTCATCAAGATCCTCTCCAAAATCGAGGACCGAGAGTTTATCGTGAGAGACAACAAGAGGTTTCATCATTTCAAGGCTGGAAACTGTTCCTGTCGGGATTACTGGTAGACTACCAAATCTTCACAATATTTACTCTATGATTTGGTGATGGCAAACTGGTTTTGCCTTAGCATAACGAAGCATAATGTTGCTTCACATTGGTTCATTACATGTTATTGACTCAAATAGAGACTGCTTGTATTTCATAAGTCATCAACATGGTCATCACATGGGTGACAACAAATTGGCTTTCTTTCTCTTGGCATTGCAGTGCTTTGCAGTAGAGATCGGCCATAAGTTCTGTTCTACTCAAGGCTGTGTTCAAGTTTAAGTTATAAAAGAGAAAAAAACTCCTTGTGTTCAGCATAGAATATTTGCATCTCCATCAACTTGTTCTCACCCCCCACAAGTTGATGTGCCCCTGCACGTCTTTTCAATCCCATGGCCTTAACTTGGTCTCATAATCTCATCCATTTCGCTATCCTGCTGGCATACCTGTCTCTAATTCTCGTCCTACCTTACAGCATCAATCATTAGAAGATAAACATTACTTTCCTGATTTCTTTGAGACAAATTCAGAGCGCGGTGCTGATTGAATTTGAATTGGAGGCATTACACAGGATAATTTCTTATGCATTTTTTCTTAAGTTCTGGGATCTTGTTCTTTTGGGTTTTTGTCCTTTTGCTTTCTTGTATCAACTTAACTGATTACTCTCTCGTCAACAGAAAAAAGGGTTCTTAGGAATCCAAACCTCTGATTGTATTAAATGTGTGTTGGATCAATGCTCTTTTGGGTCATTGATGTGCTCTGTTTACTCAAATTTTCGTTGAATTTACTCCAAGATTTCAATCTTGGGGCATAATTCTATGAGAAAAATCGTTTTACTGTTAATTTTTTTCTTTAATACATTGATCATGTGAGTGTATGAAACAGAAAAAAAATACTAATATTTACAATGACAACTACACTAACCTCTATACCTCTAGAAAGCAGAACTACGAGATGCAAGTACTAAATTTTTTCATAGCAATCAACTTCCTTCGTTGCGAGAGCCATTGGATCATTTTCCAGAATTGGAACTTGAGACAGCAAGCGACGACCTGGTTATTGTGCACAGTGGCGCATTCTAAAGAAGATTCGCCATGAAGTAGAATGCTGAATAAAGAAAGGTTAATCATTAAATAGAAGATTTTTCACATAGAATTCTGTCCCGAGATTGAAATCTAGCGACAAATTCAGAAAAATTTGAGTAAACAGTGCACATCATAGACCTGAAAACATTAATCCATATATTCAACCCAATCAACCCAGATTAATTAATTTAATTTGAATTAATTTAACCATGTCAATCAAATCAAATAAGTTTAGCTAGATTAATATTTTACAGTTTTACTAAAAACCCAGTCCAATTTAGATTCCGAGTCCCTACTTTTTTCAGTCAACCCACGACCAAACAAGGTTTTAACGGTACGAATATAATACCATAAAAAATAGCCCAGCCCCTAAGAATCTGTCCAGATTCTTAGGACTCGGTTATTTATCTGTGAGAGTGCAGGACTCAACCTTCGAGTTCTTACCCAAGGTACAAACTAAAAGATGAGCTGAAAATGACAAGATGTTAAAATTACAAATTATTTATCAGTAGTAAACAGTAAACACGGTTTCTATTTAACAAGTAGCTGAGATAGACTATTTGATTGCACTCCAGAGTGATTCAAACTATACCATTGATAATCTATTCATGGAGTAATGCTATTAAGAAAAGAAGGAAACCCAGAATAAGATACACAAGACAGTAGCAAGCAAGATGAATGCTGATTGATGTCACTCTAAAAAATTATATAACAAGTCTCGTCTAGAAAAAAAATAAAAAGAAAAAGAAGAATTTGTTATGTGCTGATCATAAAGTGATGCAATGGAACTTTACAGTACAGTTCTATGAAAAACTTTCACTAAACTTTTAGCTGGTGTCCTCACTTTTTGGGGTTTGGAAACGTTTGGAGTGAGCTAAAGAGCTGGATGATAAAGCCTGATCAAGTACAGATGTAGATTCTTTGGAATTGGAACTGATATGCGATCTTCATTGCAAAACATCAATAGTTCTCTGCTACAGGTCTAGAAGGAAAGAGCCTCAAAAGAAATGTCGTCAATGACCATAGGCAAACCAAACCAAGGACTTGGAAGGTCACTATCATCGAAACTAAGGCATTGCTTCTTTCCAGTAGCAGGGCAGATTCAGGAGCCCCTCTCAAAGTGAACATCAATTTCTCAATAAAATGAGCAGCTTTTGTCAGCTGATATAGCCTATAAACCTGTCAAACCAATTCAAACTGTTAAAACCCACAAATTTTGGCTTCAAGAGCGTAGGATTGCAGTAAATGAAGTTATATACCTCAAATATGATGGGGACTAGAGGCCAACAAGATGAACCATGCTTGTCCAGATAAGTCTCAAACAGACGCTGAGCAAGGCAGCCAACTAGGAAGGGAAGCACAGCAACCAATGCTGGCAAGCCAAGAACTGGCCAGGTCACAAACACAGCAAAGAGAGGGGCAATAACCTTGAAGCCCATGACAAAGAAGGCAGATGTCAGGTATCCTCTGAGGCCTGTTATAAGACCCCACCTCTTTGAGCTAAATTGCAGATAAGGCCTCTGAATGCGATCAGTCACAGTCAAGAAGGTTGCAAGACCAAAGTAAAACATGGCCTCGAAAGATAATGATGTCGCAATCTCTGCAAATAATTGGCATATAAGATGCTTTGTAGATTTCTTTTTCCCATCTTAATCATAATAAATGCACAGTCAAGCAGCATAAATAAATCATGATATTATTTTGACAAGATTCGGGTACTCTTTTTTCCCATACAAAGTATCAACAGTAGATCATCATATTGAAATGACCAACCAGGTTTACCCTGAAAGTTGTTGACAAGACAACAATCAATTCAATTGCAAGGCCACATAGCACAATAAACATCTAATCAAAGAAGTGAAATCCATTGCATTTTCCTGTAACACCAGTTTGGCACTCTGATATTGATCCAATAACCTCGGTGACTGTTAAGAAAAATGTTTCCCGGACCTCACAGACTGGCTTGGTGAGGGTCTTCCAAAGTCTTAAAAGCAAACTCGGTTCTTATTGAGCACAAGCACTTCCCACAAACTCACTAATGATAGTTAGTGTACACAAATGTGGGAGAAACTAGGCTCCCCACTCCCCCACCCTACAAAACATCACTGAAATCCAAATCAATCATGCTCGAAATTGACAATAGGCACTTACAATTTGCAATGCTATCTATATTCCTATTAAGCATAATCTGTCATGATAAATTATTGGTGTTCAAATCGAGTTAATTGGCTAAAAACCAAAAGAGCATCGCACACTTATGAAGCAAGCAAGAAAATTAAGAGGCGGTTAATTTCCGCGTTTCTTTTTTGTGCTCAGTCAAATATTCCAGTTCCACGCCACTTTTTAAGAGCAAATATTGCAAGAACTCAAACTGATAAGTACCTACAAGAACTTCATCCTTGAGGAAGGCCTCAATGGCAGAGCCAAGGAAAAACTGAGGCACAATCAAAGACAATACCAACGCAACTGGTCCCAATAACCAGACAAACGAGCCTTTTTCTTCGTTAAAAGGTGCTGAGACCAATCTCCCTTCTTCCACAGACTGGTGAGTCAACCCATGAAAAGAAACAGAACCTGATTTACCATTAAATGGCTCCACCCCATTAGAACTACTAGCAGGCACACCCGAACTTCCACATATCACAACTCCTCCGTTCAAGCTTGACCAAGAAATCCCCTTAAATATATTCTTAAAACCAGGCTTCACACACACTGCAATAAGACAAAAAAAAAAAAAAACCCATTACTTAGAACATGGAAACTGATTTTAATCATCAACCAACTAGTGTGAGAAAGCGAAACATACATTTTGATGGGTTCTTAAGCAGGATTCTTGGACATCTCAGCCCAACATGGCTTGCAGATATCTTAAATTTTGAAACATAGATGATGAGTTAGAAAAAGTCTAGGTATAAGAAAACACAATCCAAGCATAAATTTGAGCAAATGTACTTACAATTTCGTTTGAAAACAAACGATTAGTTGATAATCTGAGTTTTGGGGCAGTAATTCCAGTGCAAACTGATTGCATTTCCATGTTTTTGTGTTGTTGTTAGGAAGTTAGGTTTTAAGGTTTTACAGGTGCTTAAACCCTAATCCACTAGCCCCAATAAAAGTCTGTTCCTTTCAAGGAGATGAACACGTGTGTGTTATTTGTTAATATGTGATTGGATGTTTTTTCTACATCCATTGGGCCCATCACAACTTGTTCTGGCCCAATATCTAATATTCAGCTAGCCCAACCTAAATGAAACAGAACGAAAATTTATGTAAACTAACTATAGTTGTCAGATCCTAGCTGGATTATGACAGAGTCCGGGTTAATCTATGTATTACTGGGACAATTAAGTTTAATTTTGAAATAATATTATTCTGGTTAAAAAATAATAAAATAAAATGATATTGTAATTGTGTGTACATATTTTTATTTTTATTTTTTTCATTGGAAAAATATATTCTAAAACTCCACTACATAAACATCTTATATAGAATTATATAAAACTCAATACCAAAAATTCGCTAAATATCAACGGATTTACCGACGGAATATTTCTGTCGGTAATTTGAGGTCGAAATTACCGACAGACACTTTTCCATCCATAATTCAGTCGATAACTAACGACGATCTATTTTCCGTTCGTAATTCAGTTAGCAACTACCGAAGGAAATTTTTCGTCGGTAGTTACCGACTGAATTACGGACAGAAAAGTTTCCGAATTAAAAAAAAAGCGGGTCGCTGACGTGGAGGTTTTGGCGGGTTATTTTGTTTCTGACGGAATCACCGACGGATTCAAAACGACAGCCCGTACAGTGACGTGACCTGTTCGCCGTTTAAATTGCCGATGGACTCACCGAGGGATTTGAAATGGCAGATCCGTACAGTGACATGTCTATGTTTCCGTCAGAATCACCGACGGCCACACCGACGGATTTAAGTCCGTCGGCATTTCACAGAGAGTTCGAAAACAATTACTGGTAATGCCATCAAATCACCGACGGCTACACCGACGGATTTAAGTCCGTCGGCATTTCACAGAGAGTTCGAAAACAATTACTGGTAATGCCACCAAATCACCGACGGCCACACCGACGAATTTATAGTCGTCGGTAAGTGTCAATTTTACCGACACAACTACCAACGGACTGCGCGAATGTCAAAGGGTTGTGCATTAAATGCATCTCTGACCGCATCATCTTACCAACGGATTTGCCAACGGAATGCAAAAAATATGGAGTGCCATTAAAAAATTTGGTGCGAAATTCAAAAATCAACCACGGATTTTTAACACCTCACCGGCGGAATTAATTAAAATAATAATTAATTTTATATCCATCGGTAAATCCGTCGGTAAACATGGCTTTTAACCTACCCCGACCGCCTCTTCAGTTTATTTTCTATTCTCCTCAGTTTTTCACCATTCTTTTCCTCTCTGTTCTTCTCTCCGATCTCAAGCTTTTTTTATTGTGAATCTCCATCAGATTAAAAGGTTAGTGTTTCCTCTATTTCATTTTACTTTAATGGTTTTTTTTTGCTATTTTTTTGGTTATTTTTTTGGTTTTGGTGTATTTTTTGTAATGTAGATAATTAAAGTCTATAGTTTTTTTTTTTGCATAATTCATTGCTAGAGTCTATAGTTTTTTTTTTTGAATTTATTGAATATTTTTTATTGTTGTATTGGCATAATTATTATTAGTTAATTTGTTGAATGTTTATTGTTAATGTTGAATTTACCATAGAATTAGTAATTGAATATGTTGGAATAATTATTAATTTTACTTTATTATTGCATGATTTGTGTTTAATTTTTTCCATTTATTTTGATTGTTATTCTAGAGTTTTTTTTTAATTTATTGTTTTGTTGTATTGGCATAATTATTGAATAATTACTTGAATTGTAATTCTTAATGTTGAATTTACCTTAGGATTAGTAATTGAATATGTTGGAATAAGTAGTATAGATTG